>Ga0172367_10009896_pt1 | contig 10379 bp, 25 predicted proteins | sample Lak10m_FD_114542 | JGI IMG/M metagenome (GOLD analysis project Ga0172367, IMG submission 114542) | Freshwater microbial communities from Kabuno Bay, South-Kivu, Congo - kab_022012_10m | ecosystem: Environmental > Aquatic > Freshwater > Lake | place: Democratic Republic of the Congo: South-Kivu...
ATATAAAAAAATAGATTATGAAAAGATTTACAATTACCGGAGTTAAACTCGTAGATGCTTACTTCACCTATGTGGTAGAAGCAGAAGATGAAGATACTGCAATTGAAATGATAGAATCGGGTGAAGTAGAACCCGAGAGCAACCCCGAGTTTAAAAATGCGGGGTATGAAGAAGAATTTTATGTACGATTCGAAGAAGAAATTTAAATTATGAAAAGAACAAAAAAATGGGAGAGTAGTTTTGAGAAACGATACTCCAATGTTATTAAAGAACTACAAGAGTTAGAGAACGAGTATAAGATGGTAAAGAGTTCGGATGAGAACTGGTCATGGTATACTTTGTATCCCGAACATTCGTTAGTTGATTTCGGTGAGAACTACGGACATTCAGTAAGGTATGTTAGAGAGAATCAATATCAAGAGAATACACCCGAACACGTTGAAGTTACTATTGATTCCGAGTTAGGTTCGTTTAGTTTTGATTTTAATTCATATGAGGATTTAAAGAAGTTCCGAAACTCAATTATAGAGGAATGTGATAAGATGACTAGAGAGAATTCCCCAACATATATCAATACTAATGAATGTGAGGAAGATGATGAAGATTGGGAAAACAACGAAGAATCAGAATACACAATTCAATGTTCAAGAACCGCAGTACAAACTTGGACTCATACTGTGATGGCTAGAAGTACTTGTGAGGCATATAGAAAAGCACAAGAAGGTGAAGGACATGATGAGAACGATGATTTTGATGATTATGGTGATATTGATTATGAATTGATTTAAATCATGGCAAAGACACAATACTGGAGCTTGAACTATCGACAAGATGAATGGCTAAGGGAACTTATGATGGAGTATCCTAGTTATCTTATGGACCTTGATGTGTTTGATATGATTAATAAAATCTTGAAAGAACAAATGTATGATAGAATCCAACGAGAAAAACTAAATGAGTTGGGTAGTAGATTTAAAAGAATTAATCAAAAACACCAAGAAGCATTAAAAAAACATCACATATCTTTAGTATCATAACCTAGTGTTTTAAAATCAATATCAAACATATTTGATATGATGTCTAATGATTTAGAATCAATTAGTGACATATAATCCAATTCTAATTGTTGAGAATTTATATTAGGTAATATACTAGAACCTAATCTTAAAAATTCTTTCAAAGGTGTTAAATCTTTTACTATATCTTCTAATCTAAAATAGATGATATTCTGATTTAAATCGTTCCAACTAACTTGAGCATCGTATAATCTACTACCACCCCAATTGATTCCATTAGTTATACTATTGTAAACAAATGAAGTATCACCATAAAATGATTTAATAAAATCTTCAGAGTTTTTTGAATTACTTAAATGTTCTGTAAATTGTTCTAAATTATAGTATTTAAATATGGGTTCGTATTTTTGTGGAAGAATTTTCTTTTGAAAGAAAAATGAAGAAACAAATCGAATATAAGGATTCCGAGTTATTTGTATAATTTTATAACTATTTAAATTAGTAATATCATTTAATTTAACAATCTCACTTAACTTTAAATGTATAGATGGATGACCTATATTATCATATGTATGAAATCTAAATCCGGATTCTTCTAACAAAACTCTTATTGAGTTTGATGCCGTTTTTGGAGGCATTAAAATAATGAGTTTTTTATTTTTATCTATCATACTTTTGAAATAAAGATTCTTCTACCCAATCTACAATTAAATGAATCCTATCGGTTTTTCCTAAATTATCTACTGAGTGCAATTGTTTATCATTATTGATTTCCCATACTTCACCTAATTTTAAATTTCTTTTATCACCACCAACTGTAAAATAACAATCATCGTTGGTTTGTATGGGAATATGAATTCTTCTACAAACTACTAAACTAAATCCAACAGTATCTACATGGGGTGGTATTGAACCACCTGATACTAATTTAACCAATAAAGCTCTCATGATTTTACCATTTTCTTTTGTACTCTCTTTAATTAATTTTTCTAACTTAGAAAGTTCATTCTGAAATAATGGATAATTCTCAGTTGGTACAATTCTTAAATGGTCATAGTTAAATGATTTATCAAAGATAATAGGAATGGTTCTGGTATCACCATGTGCAGCTTTAAACTTATCTTGTCTATCAGTATATGAATTCCAATCCAAATTATATTCATCTATTATTTTAATGATATGATTAATGTCATGAAACCCATGTAATATAAAAGTATCTTTATGATTCATATTTATAAATATCCAAATACATATATTTTTTTTACTAATTGCATTTGGATATATGATGTATATTTTGTATATTTGTAAATCTTAAAAATGAAACCACTACCACGAATATCAGACGAACAAAGAGAAGGAGTTAAGAAACTTCTCAAATGGGCAGTTGTAATGTATGTAAAATCTCCCACATCTAAATGGTTTGATACCAAAGAGTTCTTAGCAGAACTACAACGAAAACAATCTTATACCGAAGAAGATAAAGAAAGGTATAATAAGATTAGGGAAGAATACCTTGATTACAAACTTGGTTAAAAATAATTAAGAAATTGCTTGTATATTTAAATTAGTTTTTGTATCTTTGTATCAAATTAAAAAACCTGCTGTCATGGTGGCACGGGTAACATAAACCACTAAAACGTAAAAGACATGAGAAAACAAAGAATTGACATTAACAAGAGATTTGGGTACTTGAGACAACTAACCACATTGGTTGCAAAAGGTAGTATCCCATCTGCCATTATTACTGGTGAGGGTGGGGTTGGTAAAACTTGGACAGTTCAAGATTCCCTTCAAAAGATGAAACTAAATGATTTATCCCTATTTGATGATTTCGGTGATATTGATTACGAATTAATTTAAACAAATATAACATGCCAAAATTTATTATTATTGCCGAACGATATGTTGAAGAGGCTTGGACCCTTCATGTTGAGGCTGAAACCGAAGAAGAAGCATTACAAATAGTTGAAGATTGTCCTTGGGATGATTGTGATGGAGTAGACCATCAAGGAGACATTACATCATATAGAGATGAGGTTATATATCGTTATGATGGAGAACTAGATGAAGAAGAAATTTAAGTTATGTCAAAGACCTACTGGACTTTAAATTACCGACAAGAAGAATGGTTAAGAGAAATCATGATGGAATACCCTAGTTACCTTACGGATCTTGAGGTATTTGATATGATTAATGAAATCCTGAAAGAACGAATGTATGATAGAGTTCAAAGGAATAAATTGAATGAGTTGGGTAGAAGGTTTATAAGAATCAATCAGAAACATCAAGAAGCTTTAAAAAAATCGTCTTATATCTCTAATATAAAATAATATGGTAATACTTGTCATACTCGTAATACTATCTGGATACTTTCTTGGTAGGAGAATCCATAGGAAGTTATTCTCAAATGATTGTTGTAAAAAATAATCTCATTGATAATCAAATAGTTAGAAAAAAGTTTAAAAAAGTACTTGTATTTCTCAGCATTTATTTCTATATTAGTATTGTAATAAGAGATAAAGATATGAGAAACATCAGAGAGTACTACATGGAGAACTACCCGACCGACGAGCTGGGTGTTGAAATTAACAAAGAAGCCACCTTTGTTCACCTTTGGGCAGCCATTAGAGGTGGATGTGTGTATGAGTACATCGGAGTGCATGATAGTGTGATACGAGAGAGAGTATTTGAAAAGTTCTCTGAAATCACCGGTCATGATTATGATTACATCTACAACGAATGGTTAACTGCTCCTTAAACGATAAAAATATGACAAAGATAAATCCTTCCTTCGCCTTCTTTTCTTCACTTACTATCCAAGAGAGAAAAATATATGAAACTTATCAGTATCAGGCTTTGAATAATGGAATGAATTCTACCGAAGCTCAACTAGAAGCGTTCAACATGATACTAGCATTAAGAAGAAAAAATAATCAGTAAAACATTTGGAATTCTGTACTTTTATTCTTATATTAGTTCTGTAATGAGAGAGACACCCTTAAACCCTAAAACAATATGTTAGAACCCCACATCACCCGAACTTGGTTACATTACGGACAAGCTATCGTCCTAGTCCTATTCCCTAATGGAGTAGAAAGAGTAATGACGAGAAAGTCATTCACTGCAATGATGGAAAATGGAGTTTGGACACTAAACCATAATTAATATGAACCCTTTTAGAATAAACTACACAGAAGAACTCAAATCAAGAATTGGATTTCCAGTATCAGAGAACTTCTCACCAACCCTACGGGCAAAGTTGATTAGTATTCATCCTCATCATGGTACTTGTACTATGGAGGTACTACCTTCTCCTTATGAACTAAATAAGGAACATAACCATAGAGTTGGTGAACAATACCTCGCTCCTGTCTCTAGAATTTGGAATGCATATAATTTTTAAAAATATTTTCCAAAACAGTAGGAATTGTGAAAAACATTTCGTATATTTGTAATGTTATAAAAGATAAAAGATAAAACTATGTTGAAGTTCATCCCCCTTACCCTCTTTTCCCTTGTTGTGTTCTTGATTTCGGTAGAACCAATCATCATGACAATTTGTGGTCTTGCTCTCCTATGGTTGGAAAACCCCACATCGGTAATCATCGTATGTTCGATATTTACCACCATACTACTAATTAACTCTTATACTAAAAGAGTATAAGAAATAAAACCGTGATTGAGATGTTCCTCTAACGGTATATGACATTAGATGAAGTTGAAGCCAGCAAATAATAAAACCGATTGCGTAACAACTTCCCATTTGGGGAGTCAAGAAAGCCGGATACTTCATCTCCCTTATTTTTTGAGACCATTCTCTCCTATCCTAAGTATCCATCAGGATCACCTACCACACACTTTTATCTCTCTCATATCGGTCTCAAGTGTGGTAGGTTTATTTTTTTATCTTTTTTATCAAAGTGTTTGGAAATGTGAAAAACATTTCGTATATTTGTGAGTATTAAAAATTTAAAAACAACCTAAAACAATTAAAAAATGAAAAAAGTATTATTAACAGTATCAGCACTAAGTATTTTACTAGTATCATGTAAGAAAAATGAAATGTATGGTTACGAAGTACAACCAGTATCTACCACCACTACACTATCCTCTCCGACAGTATCAACCATAGATTTAAACGCTGGGTGTACTATGTGGGAGTTTACAGCTGGTCCTTATGAATCAGAAGCTACTGGTAAGTACATTCCATGTGGAAGTGCAACACAAATCACTTTTAAACTTCCTAAAGGAAATAGCGTAAGAGTTTGTTTGAGAGACCCGAATGGTAATAATGGTTTAAATAAAAGTTTGACTGGTATAGATTCAAAAATCAAAGATTTAAACGCTGGGTGTAAAAACTAATATCCTTAAAACCCTATTTAATATTATAATGACAATAGTAATTATATCCTGGTCCTTATTGATAATCTTCTTGGGATTGCATATCTTTGAGTGGATTAAAGATTTAAGAAATAAACATTAACCTAAAACAACATGGAACTACTCCTAACAATCGTTATAGTTATCGCAGTATCTATCTACATAGGAATACTATGGGTAAATGGAATTGATTACATGAGTAAGAATTACCCCGATTACAAAGGTGAAGACCTTTTTGATGAAGATTTAAGTAAACCTATTAAAAAACCAACTAAAAAGAAATGAAAAAATTTATCAACCTCGTAAAGTGGAACTTTCTTCCAATAGTATTTGTATTTGGTTTCACTATGGCAATCTCTTCTCCTAGATTACCCTATTGGATGAACCTATTAATAGGTATAATCATAGCATTCTCTACCGGTCTTGCTACCTTAAAGTTTAAAGAAAATACAAAATGATGGTCTTGATGAACGATACCATCCAATATATGTTGCAACTCAATCCGCAATATACTACCGAAATCATAAACACTGCCCAAGATTCGGGAAATGTGTTTATGATTATGGGAAAAGATGGAAAACCGAGTGGTGCGTACATTAAGGTAGATGATATTGATATGGAGAAATTCGGTAATATAAAAGATAGTATAGAATAATTAAGAACGAATGAGCACACCATCACCCCAATTTGTAAAAAACTTTAAGAAAATCCAATCCATGAAGAAACTCAATCATTCTAACCAAACTAATGGAGTAGGAAATGGGACAAAATTCACACGATATTTCTTATCCCCAGCTCAACAATCCTTTCTACACAAACTAAAAGATTGGATAATAATCAATCCACTATCGGTATCATCAGACCCAAAACAAGTAATGGAGTATACAAGTTTGATAGCAAGGACACTATACGAAGATGGGTACAATGAACAAGATAGATTCACTATTAATCACTTACGTTCTTTATATTTAAAAGATAAAGATACACTACCTTTCTAACTCAGTATGACACCAATAGAATTATTAGGATGGATATCCACCATAGTGACACTATCATCGTTTGGATTCGATGGGGTGAAGATGAGAGTAGTTAACTCCATAGGATGTATGGGATGGACAGTATGGGGTTATTATGGGGAAGAGGTATCGGTAATGACCTTGAATGGAATCATTATCCTAGTCCACTTATATAAGTTGATACGAGGACAGAGGATAAAGGCATTGGAGATGGAAAGGAAAGAGCAACTATCAATAAAAAGGGATATAATAAAAAATTAAAAGTTTGACCGACAAAAGCGGACGAGTATAGATATGAAACAAATTCTGATGAACTTGAATAATTTGAGTTCGGGTTATTGGGAGGATTATCTGATTACTGATGAAAAGAAAAGGGGAATCATTATCCTTCGAGATTGGTGTATAGAGAAATTAAAACAAACACATCCATACGGGAACCCACAAGAACCTATTTGGAGAAATCGGATAGATGAATTATCGGAAATCTCAAGAGTTCAATTCTATACCAAAGAACAACAAGTGTTTCTAAATGAAATGAGAGAAACATATATAAAAGAAACAAGATTAAATAAAGCAGTTAAAAAGTTAAACGATTACACCAATGGAAAGTAAATTAAGAAGAAAAAAGAAATTACCCTTATCTACTTTAGTAGAAGATTACAATTCATCATCACCCAAAGAAGTTTGGATTGAAGGAGTTTTATATAATTTCTTATATTGATTCTTGGGTGCCGTTGTAATCGTAGCAGTTAGTTTAAGAATCGATATGGCGGTTCTTATCTCTTATATGATATTCTACTTCTTCTTGGGTAAGATTGTAAACAGACCAAAGTATGTAACTGATTTGGGTAAGTTTATTGTCTTTCCAGTACCAACTGCATTAGGTGCATATGTTGGATATAAAGTATCACCTTATCTAATAACTTTCTTACAATAATAATGGAACCTCGTAAATTAGTTATATACGATACACCCTATAAAACAATTGATGAAACAATTGATGTCATTTGGGATATAACCGAACATGAAGAACTCCAATGTGAGCAAATTGCATTTACTATGGCATGTAAAGGTCAAGCAGTAGTAAAAGAAGGAGAAGTTGATGATTTGGAAATCATGGCTGAGTATATGTTTCTAAATGGATTTGATGTGAAGATTATTTAAAATAAATTAGAATTCTAAATATCTATTATTAGTAAAAACCAATTCAATAATAATGAATAACATAATTTATTCGGGAGATTCTTTTATATGGGGAGAAGGATTAGAACTTTACATAGATACTCCATACTGGAAATCTCAAAGAGAAGTATATAACGAATGGATTGGTATGGATGAAACCGAAGGATTGTTGTATAAACAAACTCCCGAAACAATTAAATTCAGAGAAGAAAATAGATTTACAGGAATAGTAGAAAAAAAACTTGGTTTAAAATCGATTGTTAGAAAAGATAATGGAGGTGATTGGCATTCATCTCGAGTCATAATTGAAAAAAATTTAAGTTTAGATACAAAATGCATTATACATTTTTTTACTTCAATTGATAGAAACTTTTTACACTCTATTATTGATTGTGATTGTGATTTTTGTAAAATAGATAAACCCAAACCATTTAACGTCTATGTTGATTATGTTCATAAAATGATCAATAATGAACCGATAGATGAATGGACACAAAGTAAAATTGATTATTTAGAAAAATATGAAGGAATTCCTAAATTTGATTTTCAAAAAATGAAAGAGTGGGAAAAGAAAGGTGATATTATAACTTATCTTGATTTTATATTTCACGCACCAAGACAACGAAATCTCGAATACCATATAGAAAAATTAAAATTATATCAGAAGATTACAAAAATATATCTTATAGATTCATGGTGTAGTTCTACGTCCTTTGATTACCTACGCAATAATTCTTACATAGAATCTTTGCTTATACCCCTAAAAGGGTATGATGGAAATTACTACAAATATTATGAGGATTGGGAAAATACTTTTCCATATAAACGAATTGATAGGGAATTTCCAATTACCAGAAATGGACATCCGACTTTAATACAACATCAGTATTTAGCAGATTCTATAATAGAACATATTCAAAACGATAAGACTGAAATAAACCCCATACCATTTATTAAAAAATATGTGTAAAATAATTAGGAATTCTGAAAAAAGTTTCGTATCTTTGTAAAAGTAAATTAAAAACACCAAAAATTCATAAATCCTTATAGGTGATGAAAGATACTCGGGTTGAATTTAAATGTTTTTATTAATTCGTAATACTTATTATACGAGTTAAAAAAAGTATAAAAAGATTTAGAAGGTCTAAATCAATTTATGTAGTAAAACAAATGTTTAACAATTAAAAAAAAAGAAAAATGAAAAAAGTATTTCTATTCGCAGTACTTGCATCTGTAATGGTTGCTTGTGGTGGTAAAGGAGTTCAATCTGAAGGAACTGACTCTGTTGCAGTTGATTCAGTACAAGTTGATTCTCTTGCAGTACCAACTGAAGAAACTCTTGAAGGTGCTGGTGTATCTACAAGTGAAGAAGTAGCTGAGCCAGTTTCTGAGCAACCAGTGAAGTAATTTCTAAAAATCAACCGATTTTTAGAAACCCTAACTTTAATTAAGTTGGGGTTTTTTATTTAATATGATTTTGAATTGTGAAATTTTTTTCGTATCTTTGTATTATTATTTGAAAGTCATATTGAATACTATCCTATGGTGTAACGGTAACACTACTGATTTTGGTTCAGTCGTTCGAGGTTCGAATCCTTGTAGGATAACATTTAAAGCCTGTATCGCATAGCGGCAATTGCTGGGGACTGTAAATCCCCCCTCTTCGGAGTTCGGAGGTTCGAGTCCTTCTGCAGGCACAAATAAAAAACTATGGAAAATGAATTAGATTATATATACCCATTCTACTTGTTTGATGATGATGGTTATCCAACCGATGAAGCATTAAAGTACATTCGTAATTGGGGTAGTGAAAAAATTGATGGTGAATTAGTATATGGTAAGTTTTTCTATAATACTGATTATACTGATTTGTTAGATTACATCAAAGAATTGTGGTATTATGATTATGGATATAAAGAAGAAGATGGTATGCTTGAATTGCATACAATGGGATGGAGTGGTAATGAATCTATAATCGGCGAATTAGAAAGTACAATCTTTTGGATGTTAAAGTTCAGAGCATATTCTACTGGTGGTCATTACTACTTTAGATTGAATAAGGATAGTGGAATGGATTGGGATGTAGTGAAAGTAAAGAGTAAATACTAAATGGTGGATTGGCCGAGTGGTTAGGTGGGTGTCTGCAAAACTCCCTACACAAGTTCGAATCTTGTATCCACCTCAACAATTATTATATGGTGATTATGGTGTAAGGGTAGCACGAAAGTTTGTGGTTCTTTTAGTTTGGGTTCGAATCCCAGTAATCACCCACGATTTATATCTTTCCAAATCTCTTAAAAAAAAGGAGTTTTGGAGAAATATAAAATCTCTTGGATATGTAAATTTTTTTTCGTATTTTTGTAATGTTGTTTGAAATAAGGGCCCATAGCTCATTCGGTTAGAGCAACTGACTCATAATCAGTAGGTGCTTGGTTCGATTCCAAGTGGGCCCACTCTCCCAGGCGTGTTCGTTTAGTTAGTTCAGTTGGATAGGATTATTATCCAACTAACTTTCTAACTAAACTACAAGTTTGGAATTGTAAAATAATTTTCGTATATTTGTGTTATATATATTTATATACAAATTCTTATACGAAGAAATGTCGGGGTGGTGGAATAGGTAGACACGACAGACTTAAAATCTGTTGGCCATTGGCTGTGCGGGTTCGATTCCCGCTCCTGATACTCATTATTATGATTACCCTGCTCGGTTCGTCTAGGGGTTAGGACGTATCCCTTTCACGGATAAAACACGGGTTCGATTCCCGTATCGAGTACAACTATC
>Ga0172367_10009899_pt1 | contig 10376 bp, 6 predicted proteins | sample Lak10m_FD_114542 | JGI IMG/M metagenome (GOLD analysis project Ga0172367, IMG submission 114542) | Freshwater microbial communities from Kabuno Bay, South-Kivu, Congo - kab_022012_10m | ecosystem: Environmental > Aquatic > Freshwater > Lake | place: Democratic Republic of the Congo: South-Kivu...
CAGGCGCTTCGATTCGCAAGCGTTGCGCCGAAAGCGCCAGCGCAATATCTTTTTCGAGCGCGGCAATTTGCGCCACGCGCACTTTCATTTGCAAGACATCTTCTTCGTCCGAGCCGGGCTTTTTGATGAAGCCAGGTTGCACGGCGAACTGCGTCACCGACGGTCCCACGCGGTAGCCGATGACGGTGGCGGGGATTCCAAAATCGGCGAGGGTCTTCATGATGAGTCCCGCCGTCTGGTTGATGGTGCGGTCGTCGGCGCGGGTGGCAGAGTCGGTCATCAAAATATTCAGCGGCGGCAGGTCTTCGCTGCGGGTCAACGGCTTGGCGGGCTTCTCGTCTTTCTTCGGGGCGGATTTGAAGGAGGTGCGGAATTCGGGCGGGATGACGGGAGCCTTCTTCTTGGGCGACGCGGCGTTTATTTTCTCTGGCTCCGGGCTGGATTCCACAACCTCAGGCTTGGATTCGGCTATCGGGTTGGGAACAGGCTCAGGCGGAGTCTCGCCCGCAAAGCGCAGCAACCAGCCTTCGAGCCAAGTCCACAAGCCGAAGCCTGTCGCCGTCGTCAACATCCACAAGATAAAAATGACCAGCGTACCGAGGACTTTTCCGCCGTACCGCCACGCCAGTTCGACCATGCCCCAGCCGAGGCGTCCGCCGTATTTGCCTGCATCGGCGGCGATGAGGTCGTTGCCGCTGAGGGCGGCGAACAAGCCCAAGGTGAAAAGCGCGGCGAGTTCGAGGGCGATGATTCGTCCCCAGCGGATTTCGCCGCTGCCCTGTCGCACGAGGACAAAGCCGAGGTAGGCGATGGCGGCGAGGACGATATAACTTCCCCAACCAAACCAAAGCGAAAGCAGACCCGCGAAGGGCGTGACGAGGGCGCCGTCGGTCAACTGCCAGAGGGCAATGAGCGAGGTCAGCGCGAAGGCAATCAGCGCCACGCCGCTAATGTCGCGGACGAAACGCCCAAAGCGCAGGTAAAAACGCGCCAGGCTTTCGAGACCTTCGGGCGGGGTGTCTGGGGAAGAATGTGTCATGATTTTTTCAAACGTTGAACGTTCAACGTTTAACGCTAATTCTCCAGTTTCATGCTGAGTCCCATGCGCTGGTGGGCGGGGTCGAGGTGCAGGACGCGCACCATGACCGATTGCCCTTCGGCGAGGACATCTTTGAGCGGCTTGCCTTCTGCGGCGGGAATTTCGGAGGCGTGAATCAAGCCTTCGACTCCCGCGTCGAGGCGGGCGAACGCGCCAAACGAAAGCACGCTGGTGATGGTGGCGTGTTTGAGGCAACCCCTCGGAAAATCACTGACGGCGGTTTGCCAGGGGTTCGGTTGCAGGCGCTTGAGACTGAGCGCCACGCGGCAGCGTTCGGGGGCAAGGTCGAGCACCTGCACGTCGATGACGCTGCCCATCTGGACGATGTGACTCGGATGGGAGACGCGCCCCCACGAAAGTTCGGAGATGTGAATCAGTCCCTCCACCCCGCCGAGGTCAACGAAGACGCCGAAGTCGGTGATGTTGGTGACCGTTCCTTTGATATTTTGCCCGGGGCGCAACGAACTGAACAACTCGGCGCGTTTGCCTGGCTCCGATTGGGCGGCGCGTTCCGAGAAGACCACGCGCTCATCCTCAGGCACGCACTCGATGACTTTCAGCGAAAGCGAGCGTCCCAGGTAGGCGGCGAGGTCGAAGTCGCGTTTTTCTTCTTTTTCGTTCATGCCGACCAGGTGAGAGAAAGGCACAAAGCCGTACAAGCCATTGCCCTCCACCAGCAAGCCGCCGCGATTGTGACCCGTGACCGAGAGGGTGACAATCTGGTCGCGCATGTACATATCCTTGACCTGCTCCCAGTTGGCAACCTCCGCCGCCGACTCGGAATCGCCTGCCGCCAACCTGGATTCGGCTTCGGGTTTATTCCCAGCCACACGCGGCAGGGGCGACGGCGTATTGCGTCCCTCTTCTGCCAGCACCGACGCCCACCAGCCCTCATCAATAACGGGCATTGGGTTTTCATGATTATTTCTTACTGCCATACCGACTCCTTCCCAAATCCAATAAGGTGAGAAGTAAAAAGTTAAGAAGTAACAAGACAAACCGCCATGACCGATAACTCGTTACTTATTACTTATTACTTATTACTTATTACTCGTTACTTATTACTTATTACTCGTTACTTATTACTCGTTACTTATTACTTATTACTCATTACTCATTACTTATTACTCGTTACTCATTACTCATTACTCATTACTCATTACTCGTTACTCGTTTTACCCTTCCTTGCGACTCTCTTCCATTTCCAAAATAGCTTTGGCGACCACCTCGACGGCGATGCGCTGTTTGCGGTACAAGTCCGCTTCGGACATGGCAAGGCGCGAAGCCACGTCTCGCACCTTGCGCCCTTCGATGAATTTCATTTCGAGGATGTTGTAGAGAATCCATTCGGTGGTGAACTTGCGGTCGCCCTTCGGCTTGACCTGGTCAACGGCTTTACGCAGCAGGGCGCGCAGGGCGTTGGCAGAATTGCCGTCGTCTTGCGCGGCAAGGTCTTGCACCACTTGCAGGTTGATGAGCGGGTTATTAGTCAGTTTGGGACCGCCCCAGTAATGGGTCAGCGCGTCGCGCACCCAGTTGGCGAGGTCGGCTTCCTGAATGGCGGAATCATCGAGCAGGTTGGAGCGCGTATCGTAACGCCCAGCGGCGCGCATTCGTTGAATCATCTCTACCTGGGGTTGCAGGTCAGCCAGCGAGCGGAAGACGCGCCTTTGCAACTGTCGGTCTTGCAGGGCAAGGGCGGCGCGGTCAGCCAAAAGCCAGAGCGCTTCGCGCTGGTCGCGTTCGATGTGTTTTTGTTTTTCGCGGCGCGCCACGCCCATCACCCCCAGCAGGGGCGGCAGTTCGTCCTGGTCCATGTCGGCGCTGCGGCGCTGGTAGAGCGGCAAAACCCAGAAGTTTCCCCACTGAAATTCGCGGCGGTTATCGCCTTCCACTTTTTCGAGGGCTTCGGTCAGGCTTTCCTGTTCGAGCAGGGAGCGGTTGCCCGCCACGACCAGCGGCGAGAGGGTTTCATCGTCCAGCGCGGCAACGAAAGCGGCGGGCGATTGCATGTGGTCGCGGACGGCGGCGAGCAGGGCTTCGAGAAATTGCTGCAAGTCGCCCTGAGTCAACAGGCGTTCTTCGAAATTTTGGAGGATTTCCAACTCGCTGCGGTCATTGCCATGAAAAAGCAAACGCTCCCAGACAGGAGCGGCAAAGGTGATGATGTGTTCCATCGAGAGAATGGTGGCGACGACGATAAACGGCACGAAGGCGTTGTAGGGCGTGCCGAGCAGTTCTCCGCCGCGGCGGACGATGGTCATCAACGCCAGCGCGGTGGAGGCGGTGACGGGTCCGCGCATAATCCATTTGAAGAGACGGCTCTTGATCACGCGGTCGGGCCACGAGACGCCAAAGAAGGCGACAGCGTACGCCATCAAAATGACCAATGCGCCGACCAGAATATTGATGACAGTCGCCGCCCCCCAAAACAGGTAAGTGTGCTGCGCGGCGAGTTGATAGCCGAATAAAAGATAGGGGTAGGAACCCAGCGCGGGGGCGGTTGCGCCTGCCATCAGGTACAACATACGGCGGCGTCCCGAACTGGAAAGCATCCGCAGATAGGCGCGGGCGAAGTTGATTCCAGCCCAAACCATCGCCGTGACATAGAAGAGGGTGAAGAGTTCAGTCCACGGCGTCCGCTGGAGGTGTGGGGCGGGTTTGCCATCGATGACGATGGGACCCAGAAGGTATCCAAATGCAAGCAGGGCAAGGAAGAACGCCGAGACAAGGTAAATGCCGCGCACGGCAAGCCTGCGTCGTCCGCGAGAGGGACGACCCGCCGTGACGAGCAAGGCGTCGGAAAGATGCAAATATGCGGCGGGGAGAAAAACAATGCCGAACCATTGCAGGCGCAGCAACAGTTCGAGCGTCTCTGTCGCCATCGAGTCATCCTGCAAGGCTTCGGCGGTGAAGACAATCACCACGCACAGCATGATAATGGCAAAAGAACGCGCCACCCTATCCCGCAGGTTAAAGGAGAGCGCGTACAAGAAAAGCGAAAACGCCGTGATGGCGATTCCCGCCGTCAAAATTTGATTGAGCGCCTGGAGCCCCGCCAGAAATGGATCTGTCCAACCGTTAATCATGAAGCCCTTCCAATAAAGTCAGCAACTGTTTTCAGGGCGGGTGACAGCCCGCCAAAGTATCTGGTCGATAAAATCGTCAGGAGTATGGTCTGATCTGCTATTTTAGTGATTTGCCAAAAAACAGCACCACGTCCTGGGTGAGATAGTACTGGTCATTATACCCGCAGAAATCATACCCAAATTTTTGAACCAGGCGAATGGCAGGCAGATTTTTGGACTGCATTTCCACAATCAGGCGGCGGTGCGCCCTGGAAACCGCCCATTCCTGGGCGGCAGACAACAAGGCGCCTGCCAACCCGCGACGGCGGTACGCGGAATGCACCACCAAATCGGTGACGTAAACGACGGAATCCATGCCGCGCTCAATCAGGCTGATGTAACCCGCCGGGTCCTGGTCGAGCAGGGCGGTATACATCATCGAGCGCTTCGTCCATTCATCGGCAAGCGCGAAAGGGTTGCGCGGATAGGCAATCGAAATGGAGCGCGGCAGGCGTACTTCACGAAAGATGGCGGTGGACTGCCCTGCATCGCGGCGCAATTCCAACTGCCATACAGATTCACTGGTAATGGAATGATCGAACCCCATCAAGCGGGGAAGGTCGGCGGCAACAGTGGGACGAACTTGAGTTTCAGGCATACGCTTTCCAAAATAGAATTACTGAATCGGCACAATGCGCACGGGCACCACGCAGGCGGGCAATACTTCACCCTGATTATCGGTGACAACCAGCCGCAGTTGATAGTCGCCAGGGGTCAGGGCGGTTGTGTTCCAGCGTCCGAGAAGTCCGTTTTTTACGGTAGCGCGATCCGCGGAAATGGTCGCCCAGGTATCGCTCCCCGCGCGCGCAACTTCGTATTTATAAAAACCAAAATTCGGAATATCGACAGTGCCGATCAGTTCGACAGTGCCTTTGATTTCATCGCCCGGTTGGGGAGAGGTGAGCATAATCTGGTTGGGGGCGCAGCCGACCACGCTTGCCGCCGACTGCGGGGGAAGGTTTGCAAATTGGGTCATCATCTCGGCAGAGAGCGTGCCCGTCGGCGTCGAAATCAAATCGAGGGTGGGAGTGGTGACCAGCATATCTGCCGGCAGTCCAGGGATGATAAAGGATGCCATGAAAAACTCGGCGCAAAACAAAACGACGATCAGCGCAGAAATTGCGGCAGACTGCCCCAGGCGGCGCGATGAAAACTCGCGTTCCATCGTGTACACAGCCGTCTGCGACTCGCGCCAGGAACGCCACAACCAACGAAAGGCAAACAATGCGCCAATCGCCAGCAAGATGTAGATCAGCGCCTCGTAAGTTCTGAGGAAGTTGTAAATTTCAACCATTTGGAAATTTGGACAACTGAACTACAAATGGCGCAAAACCGTCCGAACAATGGTTTCCACTTTGGGCGTGATAACCTTACCCGCTTCGATCACTTCTTCATGGGTGGTAACGGTTGAGCCGTCGAGGTTGGCTTTGTTGCTAATGCCCGAAAGCCCAAGCACGCGCATCCCGCCGTGCCGCGCTACGATGACTTCGGGAACGGTGGACATGCCGACGGCGTCTGCCCCAGCCAGGCGCAGGAAGCGCAAATCGGCGGGGGATTCGAAGGAGGGACCACTCAAGCCGGCGTACACGCCCTCGCGCAGGGTGATGTTGTTTTCCTTTGCCGCCTTGCGGGCAAGGTCGGCGTAGGCGCGGTCATAGGGCTGGCTCATGTCGGGGAAGCGCGTGCCAATCTCGTCGAGATTGGGTCCCATGAGCGGATTCAAGCCAGACATGCCCATCAGGTTGAGTTGATCGGTGATGAGCATCACATCGCCGGGGGCAAAATCGGGGTGAACGCCGCCCGCCGCGTTGGTGACGATCAGGCTCGGAATTCCAAGCCGCTGCATCACGCGCACAGGCAGGGTCACCTGCCCCATACTGTAGCCTTCGTAATAATGAATACGCCCCTGCATGACCAGAACGGGCTTGCCTTCCAGTTCGCCAATTACAAACTGCCCGGCGTGCCCATGTACGGTGGAAACGGGAAAGTTTGGCAAGTCGCTGTATGGAATGCGAACTGCCTGCTGAACCGAATCAGCCAGATCATTAAGCCCTGAACCGAGAATGATGCCCGCAATCGGCTCGCGTAGCGTGGGAATTTTGCTCCTGACAATCTGGGCGGCGGAATCGATTTGAGTGAGGGAAATAAAATTCTGCATTTGCGTTTACCTGTCTGATGTTTTTATCTGAATTTGCATCCCCATATGCGCAGCGATTATATCAGAATTAAATAAAGGTAGAAAAAATCCGCTTCTTATGCTATGCTACGCCACATGAAGCCCTCCTTGGAAAATAGTCTCAACGCGCTTTCTTCTTGGTTGCTGGGGATTACGGGAATAAGCATGATTCTTATCCCGTCTCATTTTTTGAGGGCAGGCATGGTCATTCCGCAATGGGGAATGGCAATTCTTGGACTGGTCTGTTATTTGGCAGGCTTGCTGAATCAGACCGTATTCATATTGAAAGCCAGTCATAAACGCATCCTCCTCTACCGAAGCCTGTCGATACTTGCCCTATTGTGTTTGTCGATTGCCTTCTTCGCATTGAGATGCGGGATGGGCGGCGCGATTTTTGGCTTTGCAGGGGGAATGCAGTTGCTGCTTATCACCCCGCTCAAAGAGAAGTTTTCAAAATCGGACCCGCTGCATTTGACGTATGTCTTTTCGGGTTTTGTGGGGGGCATTTACATTGCGCTGTCGGGCGGACAATATGGCGGCATGGATATCAGTTCAATCAAGAACTTCCTGGCGGGGCTTTTCATAACAACAACCACCTTCGAGGTGATCAGAAAAACCTTCTTTCCGAACAAGTACGAAATCGTTCTTTCCCGTCTGCAGGCGATTCCCTGGCTGGCATGGTGCATCATCTTTCTGCCCACAGCGTCTGCCCCGCTGCTGATTCCACCCGGTCTGGTAACATCCTCGATTCTTTTTAATGGATTCTTTCCCTGGAAACAACTGAAATTGCCCGATAACGATATTTTGGGGAGCAAGGTCGTCAAAATTGCTTCGGTCCTCGAAACCACCATGCTCGTTTCACTGGGCATATTGTTGTTTCTAATGGATGCTACATTCGAAAATCAAAGCCCCTCGTGGATCAGTGTGCGCGGCGCGGCATTTTTCATTTTCATCCTGACTTCCATCATTCTCTATTATGAAATTGCGATCATCGTGATGACAGTCAACAGTTTGATGAATGAACTGGCGCGAACCGATGAAGAAGCGGACTACTCAGCCGCCGACCCAAGCCTGACAATGTGGAACAAAAGAATTTCCCGCTACCTCAGCCCCTTCCGCCGCAACCGCGAGGAAATGAAGTCCCGCTTGAATGCCCAATCAGACCAGATCAGCCTGCTCTCCCGCCATTTTAATCAGGAAAAGAAACGAAGCGCGCAACTCACCCTGTTGATGGAACTCAGCCAGCAGCTTGAAAACCAACTGGATAAGCCGGTGGCGGCTCAACTCACCACCAACTCATTGGAACGCGCCCTTAATTGCGACCTGGCTTGCCTTTTCGTTCATGAGCCAGACCAAAAGGAATTCATGCTGCTCGCCGCCGCAGGCAGACAAACCAGCCTCATTCCCTCGGGATTTCGCCAAAATATTTCGAAGGGCGTATTGGGACGCGCCATTCGCCAAAGAAAAACCCAGATCGTCAACGACATCCGCCTGGACGCAGATTACATCCGCTTCGAAAACGAGCAAAGCCTGTCGTCGATGGTCATCCCGCTCATATTCAACGGCTACGTTAATGGCGCAATTGCGCTGAGCAGCGAAACGCTGAATGCCTTCAACAGCGCGGATGTTTGGCTGGCAGAGATGGCTGCGGCAGAATTAACCCGAGCCTGGGAGCGTTCGAGGTATCACCAGCGGCTGATGACCCTGGTTCATACCGGCAGTCAATTATCTGCCATGGTGCAGCCTGAAACCACCGTGCGCGAAGTAGCGTCGATAGCGCGGGAAATATTGCAAGCCCGCTTCACTTTTGTGCAAATTCACCTGGGGCAGGAAAGAAACTTCATTCAAAGCGCCTCTTCGGGCAAGGCGCCCCGCCTGTTGGAATCCATCGAAACTTCAGAAAACTCCGAAGCCCTGATTCAAATCTCCTTTCACGCCGTTCAACCCTTCCGCGTGCGGGATATCAGAAAATATGCCCCCACCTCACATCTGGTCATGGATAACCCGGGATTGCGCAGTATGCTTGCCATTCCCATCCGCTGGCACCGTCTCAGCATCGGAACCATTCTGGCTTTTGGAAAACAGAATGAGGTTTTCTTCAACGAAAACGATCAGTCCCTGGCGGAACTTCTTTCCATTCAGGCGGGCGGGGCATTCGAAAGCACCTGGCTGCAACAGGAGTTACGCGGCTCGCTGCGGACAACATCCCTGCTCTACCGCCTGAGCACCCAGATCATTCAGGCTGACAATTTACAAAACGCCGCGCTGGATATTGTTCAGACGGCGCATAAAATTACCAAGAGTTCCACAACGGGCATCGTATTGTTCGACCTGGAAGGGGGAACCATCGCCGAGGCGCAGGTCGATTCTGACGGAGTCCATACCGGGCTGGAACACCCAATGGGAATCATCAAAGACGTGATGGAGTCGGGACAGCTCATTTATCTTTCGCAGGGAAACTCGACAATGCGCGCCTGCCTGCCCATTCAAACGCCCATTCTAAAATACGGAACCCTCTGGCTGGATATACCGGAAGAGACGGGGAACAAATCCCTCAGCAACCCGAACGACCTGCAAGCGCTGGTCAACCAGACGGCAATCGCGCTGGAGCGTTCGATGCTGCTGGTCGAATCGCGGCGGCAGGCAGCCGAACTCAAAGTCGCATACACCATGCTCGAATCTACTTATGACCAGACGCTGGCGGCGCTGATGTCTGCCCTGGATGCGCGGGACCGCGAAACGGAAGGGCATAGCTCGCGCGTCAGCCAATTAACCGCCAAACTGGGCGAAGCGTTGAACTTCTCGCATGAACAACTCAAAGTGTTGGAGCGCGGCTCGCTGTTGCACGATATTGGAAAGATCGGCATCAGCGATACCATTCTTCATAAACCCGGTCCGTTGAGCGAAGAGGAATGGGTCGTGATGCGTCATCATCCCGATATCGGCGCAAAAATCGTGGGGGAAATTCCATTCCTGGAGGATACCATTCCTCTCATCCGCCATCACCAGGAGCGATGGAACGGCACAGGGTACCCGGACGGTTTGCGCGGAGAGGAAATTCCAATTCTGGCGCGCATGTTCTCCATTGTGGACGCCTTCGATGCCCTGACCAGCAACCGTCCCTACCGCCAGAAAATTTCGATCCGCGAGGCGGTCGAATATCTGCACGAACAAGCCGGGATATTGTTCGACCCGCACATCGTTGAAATATTCGAAAGAGTGATTGCTGAAATCCAGATAAATTCGTTATCGATGGACGAAAATGGGAAGAAAAAATAAACGCAGCGGATTTACCCCGCAGGAACACCTGATATCCATCCTGCCTGCCACCATTGCGGGCGTTTTTCTGTTGGTGGCAACCCTGGTCTCTGCGCTGGTTAACTTTCATCCTGCCGATCTGCGGAGTAAGTTCTGGCTTGTAATTTTCGACATCTTCGGCATTCTGCACCTGATCTTTTACTATTTCATTCACACCCTGACTGTGAACAAACTGCGTTATGTTTGGATCAACACGGTGATTGCCGGGATTGCGTTTTCCGCCCTGAGTTACCTGCTCCCCAGCGCAGTGGGACACCTGCTGTATACGCTTGTTTTTATCTCGGCGCTGCCCGCATGCTTGTTGTCGTACCGCGCGCCCGCGCATACGCTCTTATTAAGCGTTACCACTTTTCATTTGATCCGCAACGCGCTCGACGGATTGCCCCCGCATGAGTTAATTACACATATCGGATTCACGATTACCGCCTTCATCGGCATCGAAACCCTCCAGCAATTGAAAAACATTGCCGCCCAGCGCATCAAACAATTGGAGATCATCAACGAATTGAGCAAACAAATCGTCTCCACACTGGATACCGAACAGGTTCTTGCCCTGCTCAACGCCGCCTTTCAAAGCGTGCTCGAAGCGGACTCCTATTACATTGGCACGGTGCATGGCGATAAATTGCGCATGGAACTAATCTATGACGATGGG
>Ga0172367_10009900_pt1 | contig 10375 bp, 12 predicted proteins | sample Lak10m_FD_114542 | JGI IMG/M metagenome (GOLD analysis project Ga0172367, IMG submission 114542) | Freshwater microbial communities from Kabuno Bay, South-Kivu, Congo - kab_022012_10m | ecosystem: Environmental > Aquatic > Freshwater > Lake | place: Democratic Republic of the Congo: South-Kivu...
CCACTAATAGCGTTGCCGCGAACACCCCGGAAGCTCCGCAAAGATCAGCCTCCACCGCTGACAGACCTGCACGCAGAAATCGTAACCGCCGTCGCGGTCCACGGAATGCAGGAGACAAGCGCCAAGATCCAACCACCAGCAGTGAATCTTCTAATCAAGAAGGCGTTGATTTCAATGCCTCGCCATCCAATGCACCTGAAAACACACCACCTAGAGCTTACAACGCAGACTTTGCCGAACGTAAGCAGAGGGCCGAAGTTGGAGATCAATCAGCCAAATCGAATGATAACCGGGAAAACCCGGTCACTTCGACAAACGAAGACTAATCTGATTAACTGGATCCCCGAAAATACGGGGATCCAAATCAATAAAAGCTAATCTGGAAATTTCCGGCATAAAAAAACCGGCCTCAATGATAAATCAAGGCCGGTTTTCCAAAACCATAACTTGTTATTGATTTAAGGCATATACATGCCACCATTGACATGCAAGGTTTCACCCGTGATATACGATGCTTGCTCAGAAGCGAGAAAGGACACGGCATGTGCGATTTCTTCCGGTTGCCCCAAGCGACCCAGTGCAATGGATCCCAACAAGGCGTTCTTAATGTCGTCGCTAAGTTCCTTGGTCATATCCGTATCGATAAAACCCGGCGCCACGGTATTTACTGTAATGCCACGAGAGCCTACTTCCTTGGCCATGGATTTAGCAAACCCGACCATCCCTGCCTTGGCGGCTGCATAATTGGTTTGTCCGGCATTACCGGTAGAACCTACAACCGACGAAATATTGATAATCCGGCCATAGCGGACTTTCATCATACCTCTCAACACAGCCTTGCTCATCCGAAAAACAGAGGTCAGATTGGTATTGATAATATCATCCCACTCTTCGTCTTTCATCCGCATCAACAAATTGTCACGGGTGATGCCGGCATTGTTGACCAGCACTGCCGGAGTGCCATAGGCATCCCCAGTCAGTTTGAAAAAAGCGTCAATATCCGCTGCATCAGCAACATTCAACTTACAACCTTTTCCGCTATCGCCTAGATAAGCCGATATAGCATCGGCGCCATGATCAGAAGTGGCTGTACCGATAACAAAAAAGCCGTCGGCAACCAATTTTTCTGCAATCGCACGACCAATTCCCCGACTGGCACCCGTGACGATAGCTAATTTTTTATCCATGTAACTGCTCCAAAACGTTAGTCAAAGATTCAGGATCAAATATCGAAAAATGTACAGCATCTGGAGCAATACGTTTATTCAAGCCCATCAGGACCTTGCCAGGTCCACATTCCACAAACCCGGCCACACTTTGCTCGCGCATGAACTTAACGCATTCAACCCAGCGTACCGGATTAAACAGCTGTTCTTTTAATGCATTGCGTATTACTTCAGGCGATCCGTGAGATTTAACGTCTGCATTGTGCATCAGCGTCATTTTGGGCATTTCCACAGGAATATTTTGCAATAACGCATCCAGTTTATCCGCGGCACCTTCCATCAACTTACAATGCGACGGCACACTGACCGGTAGTTTGATGGCCCGCTTGGCACCCAAAGCTTTCATGAGCTCGATAGCCCTATCCACGGCAGCAGTATCGCCAGCAATAACGACCTGTCCCGGGGCGTTAAAATTGGCCGCGGCAACAATTTCACCCTGTGCCGCTTCAACACAGGCATTCACCACTTCATGGTCTTGCAAACCAAGAATTGCCGCCATAGCACCGACACCAGCGGGTACTGCTGCTTGCATTAATCGTCCACGCTCTGCGACCAACTTGATGGCATCTTCGAATTTAAGCGCTTCGGAACATACCAAAGCCGTATATTCTCCCAAGCTATGCCCAGCCATCCAGGCTGGACGAGTAGCGGTGTTTTCACACCACAACCGCCAAATGGCAACGCCTGCCGCCAACATGGCTGGCTGAGTATTTTCAGTTTGATTCAAGTCCCCTTCAGGCCCTTGCTCGACAAGTCTCCACAAATCCAGTCCCAACACCTCTGAAGCCTGCTGGAAAGTCTGTTTTACCTGCGGATAAACAGCAGCCATGGCCGACATCATGCCAACCGACTGGGAACCCTGACCGGGAAATACAAAAGCCAAATTATAATTTTGCTCGCTCATAGTTATTTTTAGTATTTAATTAACGCAGAACCCCAGGTAAAACCTGCGCCAAATGCTTCCATTAACACCATCTGGCCTCTTTGAATTCGACCATCACGCACGCCTTCGTTAAAGGCTAGCAGCACAGATGCCGAAGAGGTATTGCCTTGATTTTCCAGGGTCAAAATCACTTGATTCATAGACATACCCAATTTTTTGGCGGTGGCGGCAATAATCCGGGTATTGGCCTGATGCGGTACCAACCAATCGATATCGCTTTGTTGCAAGCCCGTTGCTTCCAGCGTCTCATCGACGATCCGGCCCAATGTATTCACTGCCACCTTAAATACTTCATTGCCACGCATATTGATGAAACCGGGTTCTTGCTGCTTGGCCTCTGCCGCCACTTGCGGATTCGGGCAATACAATAAATCTTCATAACCGCCATCGGAATGGATATGTGTCGAGAGTATGCCGGGCTGATCGGAAGCGCTTAACAATACTGCGCCCGCTCCATCACCAAACAAGATGCAGGTACCTCTGTCGCTCCAATCGACAATTCGCGAACAAACCTCGGAACCCACGACCAATATAGTCTTGCAAAAACCAGTCTTGATATATTGATCAGCAATACTTAACGCAAAAACAGATCCTGAACAAGCCGCCTGCACATCAAACCCGACGCAGTGTTGAATGCCCAAACGTTGTTGCAATAAACAAGCGGTACTGGGGTACACCCGATCCGGTGTACCCGTCGCAACAATAATCATATCGATACTTTCAGTATCGATATCAGCCATTTCAATAGCCTGTCTGGCTGCTATTTCCGCCATACTGGAGGCTGTCTCGTCGGGGCCTGCGATGCAGCGGTTTTTGATACCGGTGCGTTCGTATATCCAACTGTCAGACGTATCCACCATAGTGGATATCTCATCATTGCTGCGCACATTCGCAGGCAAATAGCCGCCTGTGCCGATTACTTTACTCCAGCAAATCATGCGGGTTCCTTCTGAGCCAGACTGATTTCAAGATTTTCGCTGATCTTCCGAATCACATTTTTTTCGACTTCGACCTCGGCCAAATGGATCGCGGTTTCAAATGCCAATACATCTGCACCACCATGACTTTTAATGACCAAACCTCGTAATCCTATGAAACTCGCACCATTGTAGAGGCGAGGATCAATACTGTCTTTGAACAGTTTTAATACTGGATAAGCCAACAGTCCCACCAGTTTGGTCAACAGATTTTTTGAAAAAGCTTCTTTGAGCTTGGAAGCAATCATTTTTGCCGCGCCTTCTATGGATTTGAGAGCCACATTACCCACAAAACCATCGGTTACGATCAGATCAACTTTGACGTGACCGGCATTGATGGAATTGCCTTCCACATAGCCAATGTAATTGAGATTTGAGCTCTCCAGTAACTTGGCGGCCGCCTTGACCTGCTCATTTCCTTTAGTGTCTTCTTCGCCAATATTCAGCAAACCGACACGCGGACGTTCGATGCCTTCAACAGCCTTAACCACTTCAACACCCATAATGGCGAATTGATAAAGCTGTTCGGCGCTGGAGTCGACGTTACCTCCCAAATCCAGCATGTGCGTATGACCAAAAATAGAAGGCAAGGTGGAAATGATCGCAGGACGTTCAATGCCCGGAATCATTTTCAGCACGAACCGTGCAGTCGCCATCAATGCACCGGTATTACCCGCACTCACACAGGCATCGGCTTTCCCTTCTTTGACCAGATTAATTGCCACCCGCATTGAAGAATCTTTTTTATTTTTCAATGCTTTTTGAGGAGGCTCGTCCATTTCGACGACTTGTGAAGCATGCTCTATCCTGATTCTATCCTTGAATTCAAGCAGTGCACTCGAAAGCGCACTGTTCAACAAGACTTGATCACCCACCATGATCAATTTTAAATGGGGATTTTTTCTTAAACAGGCTAATGCGGCAGGCACAGTCACCTGGAGACCAAAATCCCCGCCCATAGCATCAATCGATAGAGTTGAGCTCACGCTTAAGACCTAACCCTTGAAGTTGAAATGAGGAGACATATCAAAACTGATATGTCGCTTTAGAATAGCTAGCAAAAACCAACAGGCTATAGAAAACGATTAAAGCTGCAATACCCTGAATTGCGAAAAACATGGTGTGATTTTCGCAAATTAGTCAGGAATCAGCTTTTTGCAGCGATTTCTAATCACCAACCGAGATTATTCTTCTTCGACGGCGCTAGTAATGATTTGACGACCTTTGAAAAAACCATCAGGTGTCATATGGTGACGTAAATGCATTTCGCCGGTCAATGGATCCTGAGTTAGGGTTTTGCTGGTTAATGCATCGTGTGAACGACGTTGACCGCGTCTTGAGCGCGATACTTTACTCTTTTGAACTGCCATTTTTACTCTCCAGTTTTTTTAAGTTTGGCTAAAACAGAAAAAGGGTTATTGGTTTGGATTTGAGCATTTTTATCAAAATCCGCATCTTTCGAGCTGCTTACCGGAATGCAGTCCCAATCATGCTTGGGATAATCCGGCAACGTCAGCAATATTTCGTCTTCGATCAATTCGACCAATGACACAGTATCTTCATCAAGCAACAGCGGCTCACAATCAATCTCCAGGTTTTCTACTTCCTGCCCGCTTGCAACTACTCCCAACTTGAAGGAAACATTCAACGGCCAAGGCAGAGCCGCCAAACAAGATTGACATACCAACTGCAAACAACCTTGAATAGTGCCAGTAATCACCGCACGTTTACCTTGTTTGGCAAACCCGACATCAACTAAAACAACGCCATCGTTGACAAAAACCAAATCTGACAAACGTTCAAACGCAGCAATATCTATAGCCCCGGAAAGCATACTACGCCTTTCGGCGAACAGCACTGGATCAATACGTTCAGGAAGTTTGTCTGACATAACTGTACAATGATACAGATTACTCTCTGTTGCGTCAAACAGACAACCTGTCTCTTAAACTGAATGTATGCAAAAAATTATTCTGGCCTCCACCTCATCCTACCGCCACGAACTGTTAAGCAAGATCGGACTGAATTTTGAAAGCATTGGCAGCAATGTGGAAGAAACCCCATATCCAGGCGAAACCGCACAAAGATTGGCAATAAGACTATCCATTGCAAAAGCGCAGGCCTTGGTACCACAATACCCTAATCACCTTATTATCGGATCTGACCAGGTTGCCACCTGTAACGGCCAATTCTTGGGCAAACCTGGAAATTTTGAACAAGCAAAGCTGCAACTAGAAACACAGTCAGGACAAGCTGTTTTGTTTTACACAGGGTTATGTGTTTTTAATAGTAGCACCGGCCACTATTTAACAGATTTGGACTGCTGTACGGTTCAGTTTAGAAACCTCACAACACAACAAATTGAACGTTATCTGACAGTCGACAGGCCCTATGACTGCGCAGGAAGTTTTAAATCGGAAGGTTACGGCATTACGCTAATCCAGAAAATTTCAGCTTCAGATCCCAACGCTTTGATTGGATTGCCATTAATCAAATTAATAAGCTTACTGGCTCAATTTGGTCTAACGATACCTTGAGAGGCCTGCTTAGAGGGCAATAATTGTTCAAAAATCTGCAAGTATTCGTTATCCGCCTGCTCCATAACGGCAACGATTTGAATCCGCTCTAAGCGCAACACGTCCAGAGTATGATCCGAAAATTCCAAAACAGTATGCTCGACTGGCCTGGCATAGACCCTGTCATCGACCAATCTACTGGCCAGATTTAAAACCAGCACATCCAACTTATGATTGATCGCCAATTCCGGGTGACGATAAAACGCTACCACTTCGTACAATGAACTCGGTAAACCCCAGGAACTAAGCAATTCTCTACCTACCTGAGCATGGGTGAATCCCAATACATTCTGTTCGACTGTATCCAGCATGCGACGATCGCGACCAATTGCTTTTAACACTTGACCAGCTAACTCCGGGATTTTCTGATAAATGGCCAGCGAGCCTATATCATGCAACAAACCGACCAGAAACAGACGCTCAGCATTCAATCCTGGACATTCATTGGCCAGTAACCTGGCCACCACTCCACAATGCACACTGCGCAGCCAAAAATCCGTCATATCAACTAAATCTGAGGAAATTTCGGCAAAACTATCCACCACACAAGTGCTGATAATCAAATGATACAGATCATCCAGACCCACTATCGAAATCGCTCTCGAAATGGTATCTACTTTGGATTGAAACCCGTAGAAAGAACTGTTCACCAATCTCAGCAATCGAGCTGATAAGCCAGGATCCTTGGCAATAACACTGCCGATATCCGCTACTGAAAATCGCGGATCGTGAATCATTTCATTGAGCTGAAAGTAAATATCCGGCAGTGAAAACAGTTCTTTTGCATCCATCACAAGCGTTTTGGCATTTTCAAATTTCACATTTAACTCTTTCCGTAAAGCTTGAGTACTTGCTGAACATAATTCTGCGTTTCAGGGTAAGGCGGCACTGTGTTATTGAATTTCATCACCGCACCCTCCCCCGCGTTATAACCAGCCACCGCCAACTTCAAATTAGAATTGAACATGACCAGTAAATCCTTTAAGTAACGGGTACCCGCATCGACATTTTGTTCTGCATCCATTCGATCAAAAACACCGTAACGCCGAGCAGTCGCTGGCATTAATTGCATCAAGCCAACAGCACCCGCAGATGAAACCGCATGAGGATTGTAAGCAGATTCAGCCTGAATAACGGCATGCAATAATTTTGGATCCATTTGATACTTGGCTGCCGCACGAGCTACCAAATCATTGAACTTGAGTTTATTACCCGACATGAACTTCAAATCTCTGGCGTACGTTTTGGGACGCCCCTTGATAATCAGTTTGTAATTAAAACCTTTTTCGGGCTGATCGGTGTAGTAAGCGTGACCATTTCCATCAACCCGCTTATAAATATCCAGCGTTGCCCGCGATGTCGTGGAAGGTATGAGTTTGAAGTTTTTATTTGGTTTATTGGTATAGGTTACGCTGCCATCCGGCGCGACATTTTTATACATTTCTGCAGAAGCGCAAGAAGCAATCAAGGCCATTAAAACAAATATGTTTAAAAACCCCATTGCCTCACACCATAACGATTTGATATCAGCTTGCCGTACGAATTTTAATCCGACTGGCTGCAGCAACAGCTTTTGTTCTGGCGCTTGCTACATTTTCAGCCGTCGCCAACGCCACACCCATTCGACGCGTCACAAAAGCTTCCGGCTTGCCAAAAAGCCGTACTTCACTATCCGCAATGGCCAAGGCCTGCTCTAATCCGTGGTACTCCACCGCTTTAGCATCAACCCCACCCAAAATTACTGCACTCGCTGCAATATTTTGCAAAGCAGTGCATACCGGCAAACCTAAAATAGCTCTGGCATGCAAATCAAATTCGCTTTGCCGCTGACTTAACAGGGTTACCATACCAGTATCATGTGGGCGCGGACTGACCTCACTAAACCAGACCCGATCACCCTTCACAAACAACTCAACCCCAAACAACCCAAACCCACCTAATGCAGTGGTAACTTTTTCGGCGATTTGTTGCGACAATGCGATTGCAGCATCACTCATGTGCTGTGGTTGCCAACTTTCACGATAATCACCATTTTCCTGAACGTGCCCAATCGGCTGGCAAAAATAAGTCATCACCTGTCCGTCGGCATTCAAAGCCCGCACAGTTAACAGAGTTATCTCAAAATCAAATTCGATTTTAGCTTCAACAATCACCTTACCCGTGTCGGTTCTACCGGCGGATTTGGCATAATCCCAAGCCGCCTTAAGTTGGTCAGGACTTTTCACCATGGACTGACCTTTACCCGAAGAAGACATGGTGGGCTTGATGAAACAGGGATAGCCTATGCCATTTTCAACCGCTGCCTGTAGTTGTTCGAACGACTCGGCAAACGCATAGTTGGAGGTTGGCAAGCCTAAATCCACCGCCGCCAACTGTCGAATACCTTCACGGTTCATGGTCAACTGAATGGCTCTGGCATTAGGCACTATCCGCGCAAGCCCTTCAGATTCGATTTCCACCAATGCATCAGTTGCTATGGCTTCCAACTCCGGCACAATCAAATCCGGTCTTTCAGTTTTGATCACCGACCAGACTTGATCGCCATCAGTCATATCAATCACGTGGCTCCGATGCGCCACCTGCATGGCGGGCGCGTGTTCGTAGCGATCTACCGCGACCACCTGGACACCTAAACGCTGCAAGGAAATGGCCACTTCCTTACCTAACTCGCCGCTGCCCAATAACAATACTTTGGTTGCAGAAGAACTGAGGGGGGTACCGATTTTCATGATGATTTTTTTAGGTAATTATCAATATCTTGTTTGGAAAAACCGATTTTTTTCGCCACCCGATCGGCATGACTGACTCGCGATATCCCGGAAATTAGCTTAAATGTTGGTAACTCATCGGAAAACTCCACCTGCTTTGGCGTGGTCATCTTTCTTTTAACCAACACATCCACCAATTGATGATTGTGGGTAATCAAGATCGTACTATTACCTTTACGGTAAAAACCATCCAGCACATCAATGGACGATTGCATTTTCTCTTCAAAGGTAGTGCCTTCCGCCATTTCGTCAAGTACCAACAAGCTTTTAGCGGTTGTGGCCAGAAAAATATCACGCGTCCGTTTCAACTCGGTGCCAAAACGCCCTTCACCATCATCGAGATGGCTGATCTCTGGAGCTTGATAGAAAATTCGATCAGCCACTGCCAATGCTGCTGATTGCGCCGGCACATAACAACCAATCTGGGACAACAATTGAATTTGTGTCACGGTTTTACAAAACGCTGTTTTGCCGCCGCTGTTAGGGCCAGTCACACAAACCAACCGCTCGGTTTCCATGGCAAAATCATTTCCAACATAGTTTGGATTTTTGTGCCCCAAAACCGGATTTTTAGCCTCAACCAGTTTGATACTATGGCTTGCGGCATCATAAACATCCGGCAACACCATGTCACTACCATAGGCTTCGGCATATTTGATGAAAGCAAGCAACTCATCTAGCTCTCCCAGTCCCTCCAATAGCTCACCCAAAGCCTGTGAATTTCGAAAAACATTTCGTAGCGGAATAATGCAGTTATCCCGATCATAGCCGCCTATCACCGGAATATAAGCCAGCATTAGCGGCAAAAAAAACACCGAAGCCACTGAAATGCCATCCTTTGAAAACTGAAACATATCGGATGGAAAAACCTGCACCACACCCCAAATTGCAACGAGTAACAAGCCAATCAGCAGTGGCTTGAAAAGCGTCGGGCGAAAAATAGTCGCCGGGGAAAAAGAATTCTTACGTTCTTCTTTGCTCTGTATGCCTTTTTCACTGTTGTATACCGGCCCTACCATCAATGAGTAATCATTACTCCGGGAAAAATGTCCGATTTTATTAAAAATATTTTGCAAATAGGTTGTTTGTGGAATACCTGAGTTGTGTATGGCACCCACCAGATTCAAAACAAAATTTATGCCGCGCCGATATTGTTTGTAACCATAACCTTCTATTTGATTTTCTTCGCGAGCAGTGCCAAAACTGCCCAGAAATTCACCGAACAACAACAGATACAAGCGATTTTCAGCGCTTGCGGCGCTGGCCACAATATTCTCCACATTAGCCCGTACATCGGGATTATCACGAATTTCACGCACAGCTTCCTGCTTGGCCTTGATGGCTTCAAGATTATCCAGCGGCTGCGTTAAAGATCGATACAACACAGATTGTCCGGCTAACGTAGAGGCGAAATTGACTGTATCAAACAGTTCATCGACTTCTATGGTGTTAAAGGCTCCTTGATCGAGAACACCTTCGCCGGTAGGCAACGGCTGACTGGACCGAACTTGGGGCCATTGCTCATTCCAGGTTTGTAAGATGTTTTGTGACATGCTGCCTCCTCAGATTAATAGCTTGCAGATACGCGGAATTCATAACTCGGCCATCGCAGGACAAGATTGTCATGGATGACAGATTTTGTAAGTATTCCGTTTATTCAAGATGGTGCTGAATATTTATGATGATGCCATTCAGTATTCAACTGAAAAAATTTTGGGATTAAAATCAGAAGGCAGTTTTACTTTCGATTGATCAAATTCAAAAACTCAGAGCGAGTACTGATCTCTTCTCGAAAAATACCGGTCATCACAGAGGTCGTCATCACCGAATTTTGTTTTTCCACACCCCGCATCATCATGCATAAATGCTTGGCTTCAATCACCAC
>Ga0172367_10009901_pt1 | contig 10374 bp, 7 predicted proteins | sample Lak10m_FD_114542 | JGI IMG/M metagenome (GOLD analysis project Ga0172367, IMG submission 114542) | Freshwater microbial communities from Kabuno Bay, South-Kivu, Congo - kab_022012_10m | ecosystem: Environmental > Aquatic > Freshwater > Lake | place: Democratic Republic of the Congo: South-Kivu...
GCGAGCCAGTCCATCGAGATCAAGTCCCTTGCCCGTAGCAGCGCTACGGGCAAGGGACTTGGTCCGATGGATGGCCGCCGGGGCCAAGGCGAAGCCGGTTGGAATCATGGATAGACTTTCGGGGCAGGCTCTAAACGATCTCTGATATTGGCGAGCCTTAAGTTTGAGCCACTGCTCTTATAACCGGTTTCCAAAGGCTGACTGGCCTTATGCCTGGGGATGTCAGGGGGGCAGCGTCCCCCGACGGCCGGTGAGAGCCGGCAACGCCCCAGGCAATGGATGAAGCATAACACTTATTGGTATGATACCAATATGCGATTGGCAGCGATCTGGGCGACAAGAGGCGACGATCCGGCCGCCTTCATCTGCTACGATGGCTGCATTCCGGGAGAGGAGGGGTCCGATGAGCGATGCGGCAGGCTACGAGGTCGACTTCTACGCTTGGGCCAACGAACAGGCGGCGCTGCTGCGCGGCGGCCGGCTCGGGGCGGCGGACATCGACAATATCGCTGAGGAGCTGGAGAGCATGGGCAAGAGCCAGAAGCGCGAACTGATCAGCCGGCTGATCGTGCTGTTGGCCCATCTGCTGAAGTGGCGCTTCCAGCCGAAGCGGCACTCCGGGAACTGGAAGGCGACGATCATGGTTCAGCGCGATGAACTTGTCCGGCTCCTGCGCGACAGCCCCAGCCTCAAGGCCAGCCTGGAGGAGGCGATTGAAGACGCCTACGGGACGGCGCCCAAGGTAGCAATGAGCGAAACCAGCCTGCCGAGGTCTACCTTCCCCGCCATCTGCCCCTGGACATGGACGCAGATCATAGATGAAGAATTTTGGCCGGAGAGCTGAAAGCCTGTCCCGAAAGTCTATCCATGCTGAGGTGGACCTCATCGTTGTCCGAAACTCGGGCTCCGCCTCAAGTTGTGGCGTCGGTCGCGCGCAATTCAAGTCAGTTAGTGCCTGGAAAATCACTCATGTACTCTTCAGCATGCGGTGGTATACTGCCCCAGGAACGGACGGAGCAGGATGCCCATTCAGTCGTCGAGACAAGGCTCTCGTTCAGCGGCTCAGGTATCCCCTCATTTACATTTTCTCAAATGGAATCAATGGGTTAGAAGATTATGTAACCCATTGATTCCATTGGAGAAAATGTAAATGAGGGGATACCTGAGGTTCAGCGGTGTTGTTTCGACATTGGGTAGTCAAGATTTTGTGTTGAAACAGGCAAGATTCGGGAGGGGGCTACAATGTGGGGTGGTTTTGCGGTTGCCTTTGTTATATGTCTGACCATTCAGGTGGCGCAGGCGCAAGGGGTCAAGATCGGTGTTTTGACGGATCTTGGTGGCGTTCATACCGAGAACACCGGCCAGGGGTCGCTGGCCGCCGCGCGACTGGCGGTCGAGGATTTTGGGGGTAAGGTCAACGGCGTGCCGGTCGAAATCGTATACGCCGACCATCAGTCCAACGCCACCTTGGCCGTCGATATCGCCAGGAAGTGGTATGACGAGGGGGTCGACATGATTGTCGATCTGCCCAATACCGGCGTCGCTTTGGCGGTTCAAAAGGTGGCTGCCGAAAAGAATCGAATTGTTATGATTTCTTCCTCGGCGGCATCAAGTATTACCGGCAAGGCATGTACGCCGGTCAGCGTTCATTGGACGTACAATACCTATGCGCTGGCCAAGGTGACCGGTGGTGCGTTGGTCGATGCCGGCCTTAAGAGTTGGTTTTTCATCACTGCCGACTATGCCTTTGGTCACCTTCTCGAGAAGGAAACCGGGGCAGTGGTGACGGCCAATGGCGGGCAGGTGCTCGGCAGCGCGCGCTTTCCGGCTAACAACAGCGATTTCTCGCCGGTTCTGATGGCGGCCCAGGGATCAGGGGCATCCGTTCTGGCAGTCAGTTCCGCCGGTGCCGACACGCCCAATGCGATCCGTCAGGCGGCCGAATTTGGCATTTTGGAGTCCCCACAAAAGCTCGCCTTGCTGTTGATGGCGATCACCGATGTGCATGTCCTCGGTCTTGAGACTGCGCAGGGCATTTTGGTGACCGATGCTTTTTACTGGGACCGCGACACCGAGACCCGGGCATTCTCTGCGAGGTTTGCCGCCTTGCGTAACGGTGCCAAGCCCAACATGTATCAGGCTGGGGTCGGTGGGGCCGTGTTGCACTATCTCAAGGCCGTGCAGGCGGCGGGAACCGACCAGACCGAGGCGGTGATGGCCAAGATGCGGGAACTTCCGGTCAACGACTTCATGACCAAGGGCGGCGTGGTTCGTGCCGATGGTCGTGTGATCCGCGACATGGGGCTCTATCAGGTCAAGACGCCGGCCGAGTCGACCGGCCCGTGGGATTACTACAAGTTGGTCAAGACGGTCCCCGGCGACCAAGCGTTCCAGCCCTTGTCCGAGAGTGATTGCCCGCTGGTGAAGAAGTAGACGCCGGCGACGGCATCAAGTGTCGGAATGCTATGGGGGCTCTCTGTTCGGGCGTGGGTCCCTCGCGTTGGCTGCCGTTGCCCTGGTTGCGCACCTGGTATCCCCGGCCGGGTGCCAGACCGGGGCACGGCCCCCTTGGTTGCGTTTGAACGCATGCCCCGGACGGAGGCGGGGCTGCCAACAGGGGGTACGCCTGCTATCGATTGCCAATGCCTCTGCGCCCTGGGGTTCCCCACAGGGAGCAGAGCTCAAGCATCCCCTCATTTACATTTTTTCCAATAAAATCAATTGGTTACTAAAATTTCTAACCCATTGATTTTATTGGGAAAAATGTAAATGATGGGATGCTTGAGGGAGCAGAGAGCTTGGCTCCCGCCGGCGGCAGAGAACCTGGGACACAACCCCGAGGGGGATACCCATGGACACTGGACGAAGGACGTCATAGATAAAGACCTGGAGGTCGCCATGGCTGTCGTTGCATTCGATACCTTGAAAATGGCTCGCGCGCTGCGCGAGCAGGCCAAACTTGCACCCGAGCAGGCGGAGGGCATTACCAATGCCATGGCCGACGCGATGTCGGGGTCCGATTTGGCCACCAAGGCCGACCTCGGCTTGGTTGAGTCCTCGCTCAAGGCCGAGATCGCTGCGGTGGAGGCAAGACTTAGGGCCGAGATCGCTGCGGTCGAGGCAAGCCTCAAGGCCGAGATCGCTGCGGTCGAGGCAAGCCTCAAGGCCGAGATCGCTGCGGTCGAGGCAAGCCTCAAGGCCGAGATCGCTGCGGTCGAGAATCGTCTCGATCGCCGGATCGGCGAGTTCAAGGCCGATATTCTCAAGTCTATGAGTGTGTTGGTTTTGGGGGGCCTGACCGTCAACATTATCACCGTGCTGGGGGCCATGCTCGGGCTTGTCAAACTGCTGGGGCACTGAGCCGGGATATCCGAGTCGCCATTCAAGTTCCTTCCGGCGGCCTCTGGCCGCTTCACGCGGCAGGATGCCGCGTCTACGATTCGGCTATTTCTGGATGTCACCTAATACCAGCGAGCGCAGTGTTTAATTCATTGCCCTTATAACCGGCCTCCAAAGGCCTCTCGGCCTTTGGCTGGGGGGACGCCGTCCCCTGACGGCCGGCGAGAAGCCGGCAACGTCGCGGGCAATCGATCAACCACTACGCCCGCTGGTATTATGCCAGCGAGCTTAAAGTTCGATCCATTGCTTTTATAACCGGTTTCCAAAGGCCGACTGGCCTTTGGCTGAAGGTGTCGGGGGATAGCGTCCCCTGACGGCCGGCGTAAGCCGGCAACGCCCCAGGCAATGAACCAAACATAACGCTCATTGTGTTACAGTATCACGTGGCCTTTCGGCGCTATTAATCAGGATAGTGGGGGGCATGTCGGTACGTCTGAGCAGCCGAACCATAATTTTAAGTTGTAGAAATTTGCTTGGACGTAGGCTTTCAATAGCAATAGTATTAGCGATTTATCTGGTGCAGCGATTGGCTTGTGGGCAGACGCTGGGCGGGGTGCCAGGGGTGTCGACTACTGTTAGCGTTTTATGGTATTTTAATGCCGGGCATGAGACTGGCATCAAGACTCGGGTCGACACTGTGGCAGTGGATAGAAAGGCAAGAGACTGGAAATGGCGCTGAAGCCGTATCGTGGCAGCGTCGGGGCGATGCGGACGCTGGGTTGGTGCCTTCCTGTTGGCTCGGAGACGATGCAAGGGGAGGGCGGCCCTGGTCAGAGCAACGCTTCTTGGGTCTCGGTTGCCGTGAATCGGGCGGCCTTCCGCCCCGAATCCGGTCGAGAGTCGGTGCCGGATTCGGTCGCGTGCTCGGGCACCCCGCCGGCCGTATCCGGGGCCGATCTCGAGGACCGAATGATTCCGGCTCGTCCCGCCCCCCCCCCCAAAAAAAACACACTCTCTTTCTATCTCCGCCTCGCGCGCGCTTCCTGCTTTGGGGGGGCAAGGTGGGCCTCCAGGGAATGGGGGGCAGATGGCGGGAGGCAGACATAAGGACATATTTATATATTGATTTCTACCGGCCGGGCCGGCAAGGTGCGGCGGTGTTCGTGGTTTCGCGCGGAGGGGAGCCGGAGTTCGATGGTTGAAAGGCAAGCGCTGGCGACCGAGGCTGATCTTGGCAGTCGCCGGCTTATGACGGCTCATCCGGTGGCGTCATGGATCCGTTGCTGACGGCGCTCAAGGCAGCCGCGGAGCCGACTCGCCTACGGCTTTTGGCGCTGTGCGCCCACGGTGAGTTGACCGTGAGCGAGTTGACACAAATTCTCGGGCAGAGCCAGCCGCGGGTATCGCGTCATCTCAAGCTGCTATGCGAGGCGGGCTTGCTGGGCCGGCAGCGCGAGGGCACGTCGGTCTGGTTTCGGCTGGCCGAGGGACGCGGCCGGCCGGCCGAGCTGGCGCGGACGCTGGTTGATGCGCTGGGGGATCAGGACCCCGTGCTGGCGACCGATCTTGCGCGGCTGGATGCGATCAAGCAGGCGCGCAGTGAAGCCGCCGAGGCGTATTTTCGGCGCAATGCTCCGGATTGGGACCGCATACGCGGCTTGCAGGTGCCGGAGCCGGCGATCGAGGCCGCGCTGGTGGCGCTGCTGGCCACCTGTCCTGGCGGACGGGTCGGCGATCTGCTTGATATCGGGACCGGCACCGGCCGGATGCTCGAGGTTTTGGGGCCGCGGACCGAGCGTGCGGTCGGCGTCGATTTATCCCGCGAGATGTTGGCGGTCGCCCGGGTCAATCTGGAGCGCGCTGGCCTTGCTCATTGTCAGGTCCGACAGGGTGACCTTTATCGGCTGCCGTTTCCGGCTGCCAGTTTCGATGTGGCCCTGATGTGCCAGGTGCTGCACTTCGTCGAGGCGCCGGCCGAGGCGATTCAGGAGGCAGCGCGGGTGCTGCGGCCGGGCGGCCAACTGTGGCTGACCGATTTTGCCCCCCATGCCGAGGAGTCTTTGCGCAGTGATCATGCGCATCGCTGGCTCGGCTTTACCGACGCCGCAGTAATCGGCTGGTGCCGGCTGGCCGGTCTTGACGCCGAGGTGGTTCGGCATTTGTCCGGCGATCCGTTGACCGTGGTGGTGTGGGCGGGCCGGCGGTCGGCGTGTGATCGCACAAGCGCCTTGAGACTCTCCAGCCCCACCAACGACTCTTCCTTATTGTTGGAAAAAAGCGGTATCTGCCCAGGTGGCCCAGTCTGAGAGTAAAAAAAAGAGGGTGTGGGGGGCCGGTCAGGCCCCCCAGTTGGGGGTTCGGGGGGCGAAAGCCCCCTGACGGACCGCATGTCCAGTTTTGGGGGGCTTCCGTCCCCCAACGCCCCCTGATCCGGGGCCTGACCAGCCCCGGGCAGCAGCCCGTGCGCGGAGCGCCCCGAAATCAACCGTAGTCATTCCCTTGAAACCGTCACTTTTTCGCGCGGAGCCCTCTGATGTCCGTAGCCCTTCCCCCCGTTCCGACCGTCAGTTTCGAATTCTTTCCGCCGCGGACGGATAAGATGGAGCGCAGCCTGTGGCAGGTGGTTGAACGCCTGGCGCCGCTGCGACCGCGGTTCGTTTCCGTGACCTATGGTGCCGGCGGGACCACCCGCGAGCGGACCCACGCCACCGTCTGCCGGATTCAACGTGAGACCGGGCTGGCGGCGGCCGCGCATCTTACCTGTGTTGCCGCCGGCAGGGCCGAGATAGACGCCATCGCGCGCGCCTATTGGGAGTCCGGTATTCGCCATATCGTGGCGCTGCGCGGCGACCCGCCGGTAACGGCGGACGGCGAGGGCGGTCTTGGCGGGCGTGGCTATCAGCCGCATCCGGATGGCTATGCTTACGCGGTGGACCTGGTCACGGCCTTGCGCGGTCTGGCCGACTTCGAGTTGAGCGTCGCCGCCTATCCCGAAGTCCACCCGGAGGCGGTGTCGGCCGAGGCCGATCTCGATAATCTCAAGCGCAAGATCGACGCCGGGGCCACCCGTGCGATTACCCAGTTCTTCTTTGACACCGGTGCCTATCTGCGCTTTATCGATCGTACCGCCGCAGCCGGAATTTCGGTGCCGATCGTGCCCGGAATTTTGCCGATCGCCCAGTTCGAAAAGGCGGTTGAGATCGCCGGGCGCTGTGGTGCCGGCGTTCCGGCCGCGCTGCGGGATGCCTTTGCCGGCGCTGGTAGTGATCCGGCGGCCCAACAGGAGGTGGCGTTGATCTTCGCCTTGCGCCAGTGCGAGACCTTGCGCACGGCGGGCGTCTCGCAGTTTCATTTTTATACCCTCAACCGCGCGGAGTTGGTGATCAGGCTGTGTGGGGCGCTCGGGGTCGGGTGAGGGGGACGCGGATATCCGCCAGGACGAAGGAGATGCTCGCCCCGGGGGCGGGTCCTCGGGTAAACTCGCTTAGCGTCCGAAGGACAACCGCCGGCCCGGACGGACCGCCCGGCGTTTCGTTCCGGTGATCCGGATTCCGGCCCAGGGGGAAGAGGAGGGGGAGGGACTATGAGTACCAGCGCCCGATACGGCAACGACTTCTATACCTGGACCCAGGAGCAAGGGAGGCTGCTGGAGATTGCCGCCAAGACCGGCACGCCGCCGCCGCTCGACTTCGAAAACCTGGCCGAGGAAGTCTACGCGTTAGGCCGGACTCAAAAGCGCGCGATTCAATGGGCGCTCACCCGGGTGATCGAGTATCTGCTGAAGCTCGAACACGCGCCCGACGGTGAGTCCCGCTCCGCCTGGGAAGAGGCGGTGATCGCCAACCGCTTCATCGCCGCCGACGCGCTCGGCGCCAGCCCCAGTTTGATCAATGAAATCGACTTCGTGCGCGCCTACCGCGACGGCCGTCGCATGGCCATGGTCGCGCTCGAAGCCGATCCCAACGGCCAGCGCCGGCTGCCGGTCCAGTGCCCCTATCCGATGGACAAAATCCTTAACGAGAATTGGTGGCCGGAGAACCGGTGTGAGATCGTGGGTGCTTGACCGGCCTGGGCGGTAGGGACGTCACAGACTGTTGCCGGATACGAAGGGCCGGTGTCGGGTACGTGCTGCTTCGTGATTGGGCTGCCATCCAGGCGGCGGCGATGCCGGCTCGCGCCGGCCGTCAGGGGCGCCGTCCCCCGACACCTCCTGCCAAAGGCCGAAAGGCCTTTGGGAACCGGTTATAAGGGCAATGGATCGGACTCTAAGCTCATTGGTATACCGTCTCAAGCGGCTTCGGGCGACTGGCAGCCCTCCGACACCACACAAACCATAAAGAAGACCATGGCTCACCTCCTCGACCTCCTGTCTGAACGCGTGCTGCTGTGCGACGGCGGCATGGGCAGTCGTATCCAGGCGCTCGACCTTGAACTGGAGCGCGATTTCTGGGGCAAGGAAAACTGCACCGAGGTGCTGACCTTGTCCCGGCCCGAACTGGTGCGCGACATTCACCGCGGCTACTTTGCCGCCGGTGCCGATATGGTCGAGACCAACACCTTCGGCGGCTCGCCGTTGACGCTGGGCGAGTTCGATCTGGCCGACCGGGTCGAGGAGATCAACCGCCGCGGTGCCGAGCTGGCGCGCGAGGCGGCCGAGGGCTTCAGCGACGGCCGGCAGCGGTTCGTGCTCGGCTCGATCGGTCCGGGCACCCGACTGCCCAGCCTTGGCCACATCGCCTATCGGGTGCTTGAGGATGCTTATGCCGCCCAATGTCGCGGCTTGGTGGCCGGCGGGGTCGATGCCCTGTTGATCGAGACCTGCCAGGACCCGCTCCAGATCAAGGCGGCGGTCAACGGCGCCAAACGGGCCCGGGAGGCGGCCGGTATCGGGGCGGACGCGCTGCCGGTGTTCGTCCAGGTCACCGTTGAGGCCACAGGCACCATGTTGGTCGGCACCGACATAGCCGGCGCGGCGACCCTGATCGAGGCGCTGGGGGTGCCGCTGATCGGGCTTAATTGCGCGACTGGCCCGCGCGAGATGCTCGACCACATCCGCTGGCTTTCCGAATCCTGGCCGGGGCTGATCTCCTGCCAGCCCAATGCCGGCCTGCCCGAGCGGGTCGATGGCCGGGTCAGCTACCCGTTGCAGCCCGAAGAACTGGCCAACTGGCACGAGCGCTTTGTTACCCAGTACGGCGTTTCGCTGCTCGGCGGCTGCTGCGGCACCAATGTGCCGCATATTGCCGCCACCGATGCCATGCTGCGGCGGCTCGGCGGCGCGGCGGCGCGGCCGGTGCCGGTGCGGCGTACGGTGCATTGGGTGCCGGCGGTGGCTTCGCTCTATGGCCAGGTGCCGTTGCGCCAGGAGAATGCGGTGTTCGCGATCGGCGAACGGTGCAACGCCAACGGCTCCAAGAAGTGGCGCCAGTTGCAGGAGCGCCAGGACTGGGACGGCTGTGTCGCCATGGCGCGCGAACAGGCGCGCGAGGGCAGTCATGCGCTCGATGTCTGTACCGCCTTCGTCGGTCGCGACGAGGCGGCCGAGATGACCGAGGTGGTCGGCCGGCTGGCCAGCGCCGTCGCCGTGCCGCTGGTGATCGATTCGACCGAGTACGGGGTGCTGGAGCGGGCGCTGGAGCTTTACGGCGGCAAGGCGATCCTTAACTCGATCAATTTTGAGGACGGGGAGGGGCCGGCCCGGGCCCGGCTGGCACTCGCCCGCCGGCATGGCAGCGCGGTGATCGCGCTCACCATCGACGAGCAGGGGATGGCCCGCACGCCCGAGCGCAAGCTGGAGGTCGCCCGCCGGCTGTACGCGCTGGCGGTGGGAGAATACGGATTGCCGCCGTCGGATTTGCTGTTCGACCCGCTCACCTTCACGATCGCCACCGGCAACGAGGACGATCGCAAGCTTGCGTTGTGGACACTCGAGGGCATTCAGGCGATCCGGGCCGAGATGCCCGAAACGCAGATCATCCTCGGCCTCTCCAACGTCTCGTTCGGCCTTACCGCCGCTACGCGTGCGGTGCTGAACTCCGTATTTCTCGATCACGCCGTGCGGCGGGGGGTGACCGGGGCGATCGTGCACGCGTCCAAGATCGTGCCGCTGCATAAACTCGCGGCCGAAGAGGTGGCGGTGGCCGAGGACCTGATCTTCGACCGCCGGCGCGAGGGCTACGATCCCTTGCAGGCGATGATCGCGCTGTTCGCCGGCCGCAGCGGGGCGGCCGGTGCCGCTGCCGTGCGCGAACGGCCGGCGGCGGTCGAGGACCGGCTGAGGCGCCGGATCGTCGACGGCGATCGCAAGGGGCTGGACACCGACCTTGCCGAGGCACTTGTCAGCTATGCGCCGCTCGAGATCATCAACGGTCTGCTGCTTGAGGGCATGCGTGAGGTCGGAGAGTTGTTCGGCAGCGGCAAGATGCAGCTTCCGTTCGTGCTCCAGTCGGCGGAGACCATGAAGGCGGCGGTGGCTTGGCTTGAGCCGCATCTGGAGACGGCAGCCGCTGCCGCTGCAGCTGCCGCTGCCACTGTTGCCGGTGACGGGACCGGCGAAGGGGCCGGGGCCGGCGGGGACACTGTTGCGGCCGGCAGCCGGCGGCACAAGGGCACGCTGGTGCTGGCCACGGTCAAGGGTGATGTGCACGATATCGGCAAGAACCTGGTCGATATCATCCTGACCAACAACGGCTACCGGGTGGTCAATCTCGGCATCCGCCAGCCGGTGGACGCCATCATCGCCGCTGCACGCGAGCACCGGGCCGATGCGGTCGGCATGTCCGGCTTGCTGGTCAAATCAACGGTGGTGATGAAGGAGAACCTGGAGGAGATGAGCCGTCAGGGTCTGACGGTGCCGGTGCTGCTCGGCGGTGCCGCGCTCACCCGCGGCTTCGTCGATGAGGACTGCACGGAGGCGTACGCCGGCGGGCGGGTGGCCTATGGTCGCGATGCCTTCGATGGCCTCACCTTGATGGAGAAGGTGGTTTCGGGCAACTTCGACGCATACACCCAGGCGCTGCGTCTGCGCCACGGGCA
>Ga0172367_10009903_pt1 | contig 10372 bp, 7 predicted proteins | sample Lak10m_FD_114542 | JGI IMG/M metagenome (GOLD analysis project Ga0172367, IMG submission 114542) | Freshwater microbial communities from Kabuno Bay, South-Kivu, Congo - kab_022012_10m | ecosystem: Environmental > Aquatic > Freshwater > Lake | place: Democratic Republic of the Congo: South-Kivu...
GTGAGCGCTGCGCCGATCTGACTGCGCACCCGGTCGCCAGTGCGGGCGGCGATCTCGGCAAACAGATCGTTCACACTGGCCTGTACGGCCTGGGACCCAAGCACCCATACCTGTCCCAGGGTCAGAACGGTGGCCGCCGACACCACCACCAGAATGGTCACCGCCAGGCCAAGATGGAACCGTACCTTGTTCATGACCGCTCTCGCCTGCGAGCCCGATGCCGCCCGGCGGCACGCCTGTTAAGGTGCCGTCCGGCGGCACGCCCTTAAGATGCCGTCCGGCGGCGGCACAACCCTGTGAGGTCCGGCCGATGTAAGACCAATTGTTCCGACCGCGCAAGGGTGGCTGGACCAATCGTCGTGTATCGTCCGAATGCGCTACGAGGGTCAGTGAGAGTTACTCCGTCTGCTATCTGACTGCCCACATCTTCTCCCGCGACGGGGCGAAAGAACGAGGGCAGCCGATCTCAGGTCCATCGGCTCCGGACACGAAATCTCGGGCTCACTCGGACAGAGTCCGATCCTCTTGTCAACAGGATTCGTCGGACCCCGCAAGCGTCCCGTCCGGGAGGGAAGCGTGATCCAAAACGTTATGTTATACAACGTCCATTAGCCAATAACAAGCGATGGTGGGGAGCGCCGCTGCCTGGCATCCGCGACCAAAGACAAAGTCCTCGGCCGCGGATGCCAGGCGGGCGGCTTGGCTAAATCATACCAACGTGTCCAGAGCTTGATACATTGCCCGAATAACCGGCTTCCAAAAGCCAATCGGCCTTTGGCAGGGGGTGTCGGGCGGACAGCGTCCTCCTGACGGCCGGCGAGAAGCCAGCAACGCCGAGTGGCAATGGATCAAACATTGCGCTCGTTGGTATCAGTAGCGGTAGTGATCGGGCTTGTAGGGGCCATCGGCCGAAATGCTGAGGTACTCGGCCTGCCGAGGCGTCAGCCGGGTCAGCTTGGCGCCGATCTTGCCGAGGTGCAGACGGGCCACCTTTTCGTCGAGGTGCTTGGGCAGCACATAGACTTTGCGCTCATAGCGTTCGGCATGCGTCCACAGCTCGATCTGGGCCAACACTTGGTTGGTGAACGAGTTGCTCATGACGAAGCTGGGATGGCCGGTGGCGCAACCAAGATTAACCAGCCGCCCCTTGGCCAGCACGATCAGGCGCTTGCCGTCCGGGAACACCACCTCATCGACCTGCGGCTTAACCTCTTCCCACGTATAGTTGCGCAGGGTCTCGATCTGGATCTCGGCGTCGAAGTGACCGATATTGCAGACAATCGCCCGGTCCTTCATCTGCCGCATGTGATCGAGGGTGATCACGTCGACATTGCCGGTGGCGGTTACGAAGATGTCGCCGACGCTGGCCGCATCATCCATGGTGGTCACCTGGTAACCGTCCATGGCCGCCTGAAGCGCGCAGATCGGATCAACCTCGGTGATCATCACCCGCGACCCCTGGCCACGCAGGCTCTGGGCCGAGCCCTTGCCGACATCGCCGTAGCCGCAGACCACCGCCACCTTGCCGGCCAGCATCACGTCGGTCGCCCGCTTGATGCCGTCCACCAGGCTCTCACGGCAGCCGTACAAATTGTCAAACTTGGACTTGGTGACGCTGTCGTTGACGTTGATGGCCGGGCAGAGCAGCTTACCTTCCTTCATCATCTCATAAAGCCGGTGGACACCCGTGGTGGTCTCCTCGGACAGGCCCCGCACGTCGGCCATCAGCTCCGGATATTTCTCGTGCAGGACCTGGGTCAGGTCGCCGCCGTCATCGAGCAGCAGGTTCGGGACCCACCCGTCCGGACCCCGAATAGTCCGCTCGACGCAGCTCCAGTACTCCTCCTCGGTTTCCCCCTTCCAGGCGAACACCGGGACGCCGGTGGCGGCAATTGCCGCGGCGGCATGGTCTTGCGTGGAGAAAATGTTGCACGAGGACCAGCGGATCGAAGCGCCCAGATGGCGCAGGGTCTCGATCAGTACGGCGGTCTGGATGGTCATGTGCAAACACCCGGCGATCCGCGCCCCGGCCAGCGGCTGGCTGGAGCCGTACTCCGTGCGCAGCGCCATCAGACCGGGCATCTCGGTCTCGGCAATCGCGATTTCCTTGCGGCCCCAGTCGGCCAGGCCGATGTCACGAACCTGATAGTCCGGTCCGCCCTGCTCCGCGCACTTGCCGCCACCCGTGCATCCACACCCGCTCATCCGCCCTGCTCCCTCGTTCTCGAAACTCAGCCCAAGCCGCCAGCGGCCCTCGCCGACGGCACCGCGGCTGACTACCAGTCCGGACCCCGCGCCGCAAGCATAAAGACATCTTTATATGCGAATGAATGGGGGGGAGGGGGAAGAAGGCAAGGAAGGGAGGGAGGGAGGGAGGGAGGGAGGGGGGCGGGCTGCCGCCCGCACCTGCTTGGGGGGTGCCCCCCCAAACCCCCGCTTTTTTCGGTACTCGGGAGGTTCGAGCGAGGGGGCGATGGTGTGAAAGATGCGGCATTTCGTTTGACATCGCCCGACGCGGCCGCTACTGTCCGCCTCGTGTCACAGACGGCGGGGACGTCGTCTGTGAAGGAGGGATGGCCGAGCGGCTGAAGGCGACGGTTTGCTAAACCGTTATAGGATCTCAAGTCCTATCGGGGGTTCGAATCCCCCTCCCTCCGCCATATTCCGGTCTTCCACCGTTTCAGGGTATCTGGTAACCACCTGATATTAGAATACAGCCGGACACGCCGTGTCTCGTGGCGGCCACACCGTCTCCCCTAATCTCATACCAGATGGCGGGTAGAGCGGGGGGTAGCAAGATGAGTGGTCAGCGGCACGCGGTGCGATTGCCTGCGCAAGAATAATCTGTCAGCGGCGGTCAGGGCGCGCCATGTCCCCCACATCTTGGCTCACCCCCCCGGGGGGGGGAGCCATTACTCAAGGCTCAAATCTGCCGCCGGCACTGAGTCTGTCTGATTCACAATGCCCAACACCCCGAAGGCACCGGATGCGTCTGCCCGAACTGGCTTCCGTACTCGCTGCCCAGGCAGCCTAATTCGTAAATCCGGCCTCCGGCAACCCGAGGGCGGTTCAATGGGAAAGAGTTCGCTTTCGTTACCGATCATGCCCTGGCAATGGCGATAGTCCAAGTTCCTTCAAGAACCTGTTATGCTTAATCGTTGAATCCCGAATCTGCTCCTCGATCTCGACCAACTCCTTATGCGTGGCCGACAAATCGATCATGACATCCTCTTTGGCCGTGCTGACATAGCGGGATATGTTTAGATTGAAATCGTTGGCTCCAATCTCGTCCATCCCCACACGTCTGGCGTACCGCTCGACGCTGTCCGGACGCTGCTGGTATGTGTCGATGATCCTCTCGATATGCTCGTCGGACAAATAGTTCTGTCGCTTGCCCTTCTCGAATTGCTCGGATGCGTTGATGAACAGGACATCATCGGGCTTTTTGCACTTTTTCAAAACGAGGATGCAGACCGGGATGCCGGTCGAATAGAAAAGATTCGCCGGCAGGCCGATGACGGTGTCGATGTGCCCGTCTTCGAGCAGCTTGCGGCGGATTTTCGCCTCCACGCCGCCGCGGAACAACACGCCGTGCGGCAGGATAATCGCCATCACGCCGTCGTCTTTCAGGTAGTGAAACCCGTGCAGCAGGAACGCAAAGTCCGCCGCCGACTTCGGGGCCAGTCCGTAGTTCTTGAAGCGCATATCCTCGCCCAGCGCCTCGTTCGGGTCCCAGCGGTAGCTGAACGGCGGATTGGCGACGACGGCGTCGAAGCGGGGCTTCTTCGCCGGATTCATCTCGCGGAGCATGTCCCAGTCGTTGGTCAGCGTGTCGCCGTGGTAGATATCGAATTCGGTGTCCTTCACCCCGTGCAGCAGCATGTTCATGCGCGCCAAGCTGTAGGTGGTGATGTTCTTCTCCTGCCCGTAGATTTTGCCGATGCCGTGCGCCCCCATGCGCTTGCGCACATTGAGTAGCAGCGATCCCGAGCCGCAGGCGAAGTCCATCACGCTGGCGAGGCGCTTCCGCTTGCCGGTCTTCGGCTCCTGGCTGTCGAGTGTGACGATCGCCGAGAGGATGTCCGAAATCCGCTGCGGCGTGTAGAACTCCCCGGCCTTCTTGCCGGATCCCGCGGCGAACTGGCCAATCAGGTATTCGTAGGCGTCGCCCAGAGTGTCGCTGCTGGTGGAGAACTCCGCGAGGCCTTCGGCGATTCTGGTGATGATCGTGCCGAGCTTCGCGTTGCGGTCCGCATAGGTCTTGCCGAGCTTGTCGGAGCCGAGATTGATCTCCGAGAACAGTCCCGAGAATGTGCTCTGGAACGATTCGTTCTCGATGTACTTGAAGCCGGCCTGGAGCGTGTTGAGCAACTCGTTGTTCTGGGTGCGGGCCATGTGCGCGATGCTGGCCCACAGGTGCTCGGGGCGGATGACGTAATGTGCCTTGAGCCGCATCTGCTTTTCGAAGTCCGGCACATCGCCGGGGTTCTGCTGGTACCAGACCGACAGGGGGGACCGCCCGCCATTGCCGATGGCGTTGGTGTCTGGGTAGTCGCGCCCGAGCTCTTTCTTCGCCGCCTGCTGGTAGTTGTCCGAGAGATAGCGGAGGAACAGGAATGCGAGCATGTAATCGCGGAAGTCATCCGCGTTCATCGCCCCACGGAGCTGGTCGGCGATGGCCCAGAGCGTTTTGCCGAGTTGTTTTTGATCTTGGTCGGTCATGAGATTGGAGGGTCCATGAGTTCGGCTTGCTGGCGGAGTTCTTCGGCGGAGATCCGCAGGAGCCGCCCGTCCTTTACGATGACCAGGTGGGTGCCGGTCTGGATCGCCGTCTTGCGAGCCTGCAACGCGGCTCGTTGCAGGGCGGCCATGGAGGCCCGCATATCGGGGTCTTTCGCTTCGCTGATGTCTTTGGTTTTCACGCGTTTTCTCCCCATTCCAACAGGGTCGGCCTCTCACCGGCGTTATCGTACTTCGCCCAAGTATCGACCTCTGACTTGTAGGCGCTCTCGAAGTTGCGCAACCCGGCAGCAAAACGTCGACGGATCACCGCTTCGGGAATATCATGCCCGCCCTGCCGAACCCGGTCGGCGACACGGGCAATCGCCGTCTCCGCATCGGGCAGGCAAAGGAAAAAGAGGCTGATATGGTAGCCCTGCGCCCGCCACTGCCTGATCCGGGCCAGATAGCCCAACCCGGATAGGGTGGTCTCAAAAGAAAAACTTTATTCTCTACGCACGAAGTTTGCGATCTCCGCCAGCATCAAGCGCCCCGCCTTGAGCGCTGCGGCCTCTGGGGCAAAGGGTGATAACCCTGCCGCGATGAGGTCCGCATTGATGAAGCGCGGGCATTGCGCCTCTGCCGGGAGAAACGATCGGGCAAAGGTAGTTTTCCCGGCTCCGTTCGGCCCGGCGAGGATGATAATTTTCTTGCTCATGCTTCATCCTCCCCCAGGCTTGGGAAGAGTTGTTGCAGCAATCCCCGCTTATGCGCCGCCAAACCCTCCACTTTCCGCGATTGCGTGGCCAGCATTTCGTCCAGCGAAGAAAGACACACGGCGATTCGGTGTTGCTCGGCGGGTCGCGGAAAAGCCAACTCGAACGCCTCTAACTCATCTGTGTTAAGCTTTCCAGTGCCATGCCCAGAAATGTCCACCATTTTTAACAGACGTTGTTTGCTACCCAGCAGTGCGAATGCCAGGAATAGGCTGTTCACATCCGTCTTGGGCCGGAGTGCCTTCACATCTTGGTTGAAGCTCATTTCTCGGAGCGACACGCAGATTGGTACGTCCTTGAGCAAAGTCATCCCACGCGTCAGGATCAAGAGCGTGCCCGCTGGGACTAATTTGGTGCCGTCATCGACGGCTGCGATCGAGATGTGATCTTCAGTGTCGTCCAAGAGTAGCCGCTTCATGTCCTTAGCCGACGCCCACGGAATTGAGCCGTCCCAGAATGCGGGATTTGCCTTTGAGGGAGTACTGCCCGATTGGATGCTAACGAGCTTTTCCAACCCCCTCGTTTCCCATTCCCCCGCATTGCAAAACTCAGGAAACCGAAGACGGGGCACGGTTTCGCCTTCTTGGGGAAAGAGCTGCTGCATCAGCCCTTGTTTGTGCTGCCGCAGGGCTTCGAGCTTCCGGCTCTCCGCAGCGATCAGGTCGTCCAGCGAACCGAGGCAGTCGGCGATTTTTTGTTGCTCGGGCTTGGATGGAACATAGATCGGGCACTCCAGAAACGTCTCAACCTGGATGCGCTTCGCCTTCCTGCTGCCGTCTGCAATCTCGCCGTGGGTTTTGTAGAATTGTTCGCGAAGAACGTACTCTAGCAGGAACTTTGCATCTAACTCTGGAACGATGTCAAAGCACGGAAGGTCAGCAGTTGATTCAAAGCCGTCTAGATACTCAGGAACAATGCCGAAGGCTTGGTTCAAAAAGTCGAGCTTGCTGTAAATGAACTGTCCAGCGCGTCGACGGTAGTACTGTGTGTTTACGCTGCCCTGCATGCTCTCGTGCTTCTCGATCACCCCCTTCCCCCACAGCTTCACAGTAATCTTTTTTGCTTCATGTCCCCCGCTCCCCCTGATCCGGCTTTCGCTCAGATACCTGCCCATTAAGCAACGCGGCCAGCCAAGCGCATCCCGAAACTCCGGAAACCGCAGCCTCGGCAGAAGGCGCGCCGGCTTCTCGGCGCTCATCGTGCGCCCCCATGCTCGTAGGCATTGAGGCCCGAGATATCCCGGCCGTGGGCCCGCTTGTTCAGCACCGGCACGAGGTCGGCCATGAGCGCGAGTTCCCGCTCGCGGCGTTCACGCCAGCCCAGATCAAGCGGCGCCATCAGGTCTGTGAGCTGCTCGCCGTCGAAGATCATGCGCTGAAGGATGGTGTCGATGAAGACGGTAAGCGCCCCGGCCGTCAGACCGTACGCCTGCGCGAGGCCCGCGATCTCCCTGGCCTGCTTCCCGGCCTTGAACCGCTCGTAGCCGGCACGAATCGCGGCCTCATCAAGGCCTTCGCCTTCCTTCAGTGAACGGACATACTCGGTGATTTCCTCCCGCTCGCCGAGGAATTTGGCGTCGGACTGGATCAGCCCGATGAGCTGCTCGCGGCTGATCGTAAGCTTCTTCGGGTCCTGACCCGAGTAGTTGGCGATCAGCTTCATGATGTAGTCGCAGTCAATCACGGCAGAGGCGAAGAGGACGAACTCGAAGTCGAGCTGTTCGACCGCGGCACTGGCCGGCGCGCCGTCCTTTCCGGACGTGCCCTGCTGCTCCTTGAGGCGCTGGGCGGTTTCGAGGTAGACGCCGCGAAAGGCGCGGAGCGCGTCCTTGGGAAGGGTTTGCTCGATCTGCGCCCGCTGCTCGTCGGTGAGGTCGGTGTACTGGTCGAGTTGGGTCTGGAGGCGCTGGACCTCCTTGAACCGCTGGATGAACTGGGCGCGGGCGTCGTCGCCCTCCAGATTGTTGACCTGATCGGGCCTGGCCTCAAGGCCCTGCGACCGCAGGAACGCGCCGAGTTCGCGAACGGCCTCCTTGAACTGGTCAATGACGACTGTCGCCTTGTCGACCAGCCAGATCTCGCGGGCCCGTTCAGGCTGGGCGCCGGAGAAGAGCGCGATGGCGGCGTCGACGCTGTCCTGCTGCTGGCGGAAGTCGAGGATGTGGCCGTAGGGCTTGGTTGCGTTGAGAACGCGGTTGGTGCGGGAGAAGGCCTGGATCAGGCCGTGGTGCTTGAGGGTCTTGTCAACGTAGAGCGTGTTGAGGAACTTGGCGTCAAAGCCGGTGAGGAGCATGTCGACGACGATGGTGATGTCAATCTTCTCCTGGCCCTTGTCGGGCAGGTCGCGGTTGGGGAACTGCTGATCCTTGATGCGCTGCTGGACGTCCTGGTAGTAGAGATCGAAATTGCTGATGTCGTGGTTGGTGCCATACCTCTGATTATAATCGGCGATGATGGCCTTGAGCGCGGCCTTCTTGCCCTCGGGGTCGTGCCGGTTGTCCTCCTGCTCCTGGGGCAGGTCTTCCTGGATCTGCTGGACGTCCCGGTTGCCCTCCGCCGGCGGCGAGAAGACGGCGGCGATCTTGAGGGGGACGAACGCGGGGGCGGCGGACCCGTGCTCGGGGGCTTGGCGTTCGGCGGCTTGGCGCTCGGCCTGGAGCGTCTTGAAGACCTCATAGTACTCGATGGCGTCGTTGATTGAAGCGGTAGCGAGCAACGCGTTGAAGCGTCGGTCTCCGGTCGCCGCATCGTGCTTGTCGAGAATGGCCTGGGCGACCGCCTGCTTGGTGAGAGTCTGGCCGGGCCTGAGGGCAGAGGCGTTTTTGGGCTTGTAGTAATCGACGTGGAAGCGCAGGACGTTCCGGTCCTCGATCGCGTGCGTGATGGTGTAGGCGTGGAGCTCTTTCTGGAACAGGTCCCTGGTGGTCCGAAGGGTGGCGACGTCTCCTTCGATCTGCCTGACGGTCGCGTTGTCCTCGAAGATCGGGGTGCCGGTGAAGCCGAAGAGCTGGGCGTTCGGGAAGAACTCCCTGATCGCCTTGTGGGTCTCGCCGAATTGCGACCGGTGGCACTCGTCAAAGATGAAGACCATCCGCCTGTCTCGCAGCGGCCCGAGCCGCTGCTTGAAGGTTGACCGCCCCTCAGCGCTGGCCTGCTTGTTGTGCCGGCTGTTCTCGTCGAGGGCGAGGCCCAGCTTCTGGATGGTCGTAACGATCACCTTGTCCGCGTAGCCGTCGGACTGGAGGCGGCGGACCAGCGCCGCGGTGTTGGTGTTTTCCTCAACGCAGTTTTCCTGAAACCGGTTGAACTCCTCGCGGGTCTGGCGGTCGAGGTCCTTGCGGTCGACGACAAAGAGGCACTTGTGGATGCGCTCGTTGGATTTCAGGAGCGTCGAGGCTTTGAAGGAGGTGAGCGTCTTGCCCGAGCCGGTGGTGTGCCAGACATAGCCGTTGCCGCAGTTCTGATCGATGCAGTCGACAATGGCTTTGACCGCATAAATCTGGTACGGGCGCATCATCAGGAGCTTCTGCTCGCTGGCGATCAGGACCATATACCGGCTGATCATCTGGCCAAGCGTGCACTTGGCAAGGAACCGAACGGCGAAGTCGTCGAGGTGGGTGATTCTGGTGTTATCCTCGACCGCGAACTGGTAGATCGGCAGGAACCGCTCGTCCGCGTCGAAAGCGAAATGGCGCGCGTTATTGTTGGCGAAGTACCATGTATCGGTGCGGTTGCTGACGATAAAGAGCTGGATGAAGCAGAGCAGCGTCCGGGTGTATCCGTTGCCGGGGTCGTTCTTGTAGTCGACGATCTGCTCCATCGCCCGCCGGGGGCTGATCCCAAGCGTTTTCAGCTCGATCTGAACGACGGGAACGCCGTTGATCAGGAGGATGACGTCGTAGCGGTGATGGCTGTTGTCCGTATTGATGCGGAGCTGATTGACGACTTCGAAGGCGTTCTTGCACCAGTCCTTGATATTGACGAGGGTGTAGTTGAGCGGCGTGCCGTCGTCACGGATGAACGCTTCCCAGTTCCGCAGGGACCGGGCGGCTTGGTACACGTCCGGCGTAACGATCTCGTCGAGGAGGCGCTGGAACTCACCATCGGTGAGCGTGACACGGTTCAGGGCTTGGAACTTCTTCCGGAAGTTTGCTTCAAGCGCGGCCCGATCGCTGATGTCGGGACGGTATTCATACTTGAGCTCCCGTAGCGTCGTGACAAGCGCCTCTTCAAGCTGGCGCTCGGGTGTGATGATTGCCATCGCGGGCACTCATTCCTTACTTGTGACCCATCTCAAAAATCTTCAACCGCCTGTATGTCTCGATTGCCATCACCGCGATTGACCGCCCATGTTTGCCCCCCCCCCAGGCTCGGCGCGGGCCAAGCCAATCAACCGGCCGAAAAATTCGTACTTGGTGAGGCTCTTGCAATACCCCGCGATCGGCTGATTTTCGCGCCCCGTTCGCGTCAATCGCTTGGAGGGACCGCCAGATTTATATATTGCGCCATAGTCGATGACGAAATCCACTATTTGGAGATCGAGGGGAATGGCGCTGCGGGAGAGACTATCCTCATGGTGGGAGACTATTCAAGGGGAACTTTTCTTGTGGCTGGGTAAAAACGTCGGACCGCTCACGCCAGCGCACCAAAATGTCATCACTGTACTAGATATGGCACATCTAGAAGGCTTTTTGCCGCATTGGTCAGGGCTGCCGGGACGGCCGCTTGCCGAGCGCGCGGCCTTGGCGCGGGCGGTTGTTGGCAAAGCCGTACTTAATCTCCCGACCACCCGGGCGCTGATCGAACGCTTGCAGGCTGACAAGACTCTGCGTCGTTTGTGTGGGTATGAACGAGTTGGCGCGATCCCAAGTGAGTCGA
>Ga0172367_10009904_pt1 | contig 10372 bp, 14 predicted proteins | sample Lak10m_FD_114542 | JGI IMG/M metagenome (GOLD analysis project Ga0172367, IMG submission 114542) | Freshwater microbial communities from Kabuno Bay, South-Kivu, Congo - kab_022012_10m | ecosystem: Environmental > Aquatic > Freshwater > Lake | place: Democratic Republic of the Congo: South-Kivu...
CATCCATTGATAGGTATGGTGTTGATAACTATAGTAAAACGGATGATTGGAAAATAAAAGTTGAAAATACTAATATGTTGAAGTTTGGATATAAAACCAATCTAATATCACCTGATTATAAAAAAAGTATAAAGGAAATATTATTTGATAAGTATGGAACTGATAAATTTTGGGAGATAACAGAAAGTAATCCAAAAAATAAGCTATGTTTAATTGACATTGATAAGATTAATAAAATAATATTAGTCGAATCAGAAGATTCGTATAAGTCAATTATTGATAATAATGATTATTTTATCTATAGAAACGAATGTAGACGCTTAACAAATTCCAATATTAAAGAATTATTTAAAAATTGGAATGGATTGGATTATTATAATAACGCTGATATAAGTAATAATTTTGATTTAAATCATAATGATCCATCATATCCAACAATTGATCATAAGACTTCGATATATTTTGGGTTTATAAATAAAATAGATCCAATAAATATTGGATCTATTGAGAATCTTTGTATAACAAAAAGGAGTTTTAATTCCAAAAAGAGAGATTTGTGTGAAGAAGAATTTTTAAAAATTTTAAAATCATAATCCACTACTATCCACTATTATCGGTTTTACTTCCGGAACTAATATAGGTTTTGATTTAACCGTATCTTTAATATGTTTTTTAAATATCTTCTTAGGTTTTATATCTACAACTGGTAATTTTATTATTGGTTCAGTTTTTTTACTTAAAAACTGTATTCTATCAATCAAAGAATCGTTTTGTTTTTTAAGTTCAAAATTCCTATCAGAAATATTTGACATATTTGTTTTGATACTTAATACCCATATAATCATGGCAATAACTAATAAAATTAAAACTAATACTGCAGACGAACCATTTGTAGTACTTGTTTGACTACTATAGTTTCTTCTTTTGTTGCTATTGTAATTATACCTACTCATCTTCTTCGTCCCAATTTTGTTCAAAACTCAACATCAAATTTGAATCTTCATGTTTTACAAGCATGAAATTGTCAAATATGTGAAATTTTATATCATCACTATCATTTATACAACTAAGAAACTTTTTATTTAAAATTAAACTTGAGTTTCTTTCTACATCAATTGTATCTATTTCCATTTCCCAAGCAGATGTTTCTGATATATTTACTTTTCCTGTTTTTACTACAATCTGTAAAATTCTCTCTCCGTTTATAGAAGAAAGTTTTTTGATATCCAAAAAATCATTTTTAGTAATATTGAAAGACCATCTACTATTTTTAAGATTAAGTCCTTGATCCAATTTAGACTTATTCATATCTTTTATTTCATAATGTTCTCCACCAATCCAGTTTATTTTAAGTTTACCACCTACAATCTGTAAGGCTCTAGCATCCATTATTTCTTCGTCATCTTGTGATTCTTTGTGTGTTATCTCAATAGTAGCTTTTTCACTTTCTTTTAGAAAGTTTAAGTTTTTAACAAACTTCTTTGCATTTAAGATGATGATGTCTATTCCATATTCTAGATCTTCTTTAATTTCAAATAAATCATTTGTAGAAATGTTATAGTTTTTAAAAGCTAATACGGTTGCTTTTCCTAATATAGAATACATCATAGTGTTTTCACTATCTATCTTAATTTTTATATTGTCTGATATCTTAGTAAGATCTTCTAGTTTAGATATAAACTCTGAAAATTTCTCTGGTTTTATCCTAAATTTATCTTTTCCTGTTTTTGCCATAATCAATTTTATTTCTAAACATCATATAAAAAAAGATAAATTTTGTTTATTCATTTTAATATATAAAACATGATAAAGAAATGGAATGAATTCATAAGAGAATTTGTAGAATCTACTGGCTTGATTGATGCGAAGATGCAAGAGTTAAAAGATTTGATAGAAGGAATGTCCGATGGACAGAACCTTATATACGAATGGGAGAACAAAGACGACCACCAGTTATTAGTTAATTTTACAAGTGGTGACCTTTCTATTAGATATGAGTTTGATATAGACGATTTACATGTTACAAAGATTGCAGGAGAAACTGTTGACTATAAAACTGATGTTGAATCTATGGAAGAGGGATTAGATCTTATCGAAAAAGATATTCAATCTATCTTAGGTATTGATGAGTCTAAAAAAGGAAGACCTAAGGCACAAAGATATAAAGGAAGAAAGATACCGGGAAAATACTTAACAAAAAATCCAGGTGCGATGAAAAAAGAAATTGACACTTTCAGAGGAAAAAAAGAATATAAAAAAGATTGGGATGCAGACTACACTTCTGGAAAAGGTGGAGAAGGTAAAAGAGTTAAGACCAAAAAATCAGCAGCAACAAAAGCTTACCAAAGAATGTTTGGAAAAAATGACTAATATATTATGAAACACTTATTAACATTTAATGAAATAAACGAAGACTATTCTATTTACTTGGAAAATGAAGATATGGATTTAGAGAATGATTTCTTTGAAGAAGAAGAAACTATGAATGAAAAGAAAAAATATGGTGTAACTACTTCTCTTAAAAAGAAAGCAAAAGCATCTGGAATACCAATGGGTATTTTAAGAAAAGTATTCTCAAAAGGAATGCAAGCTTGGAATGCAGGACATAGACCAGGTGTTGCTCAACATCAATGGGGAATGGGTAGAGTAAACTCATTTATCACAGGTGCAGGAGGAGCTAGAAAAGCAGATGCTGCTCTTTGGACTAAAGCTAAAGCCGCTAAAGCAAGAAAGAAATAATTAAAAAGACCACTCATTGAGTGGTCTTTTCTTTATGCGTTATATTTGAAGTCATGATTCTCTTCTATATTTAAAAGAGTTTGATAAATCAACTTAATAACATTCTTAACATCATCTTTATGTACGGTCTCCACCGTAGTATGCATGTAACGAAGTGGTAAAGAAATCAATACAGAAGGAACTCCACCATTTGAATAAGCAAATGCGTCTGTATCTGTTCCTGTAGAACTTGAACTTGCTGCTAACTGAACAGGAATATCTTTTTTATTAGCAACATCTAATACTAATTTTCTCAATTTATTATGAACTGCAGGTGCTCTTGTAATAACACCACCTTGTCCTGCAACATGTTCACCTTCTTTAACTGCGTTATAACAAGGAGATGATGTCTCATGACAAACATCAGTAATGATTGCAACATTTGGTTTTATTGTTTGAGTAACCATTTGAGCACCTCTCAATCCAATCTCTTCTTGAACAGAGTTTACAATGTAAAGTTTGAATGGAAGTTTCTTTCCTTTTTCTTTTAACTTTCTAGCAACTTCTGCAATCATAAATCCACCGATTCTGTTATCTAATGCTCTTCCGGTATAATAGTCAGTTCCAAGTTTCATAAACTGATCTTTGAATGTAACTACTGTTCCAACATTGATACCCATTTGAATCACATCGTCTTTACAAGACGCACCAACATCAATAAAGATAGAATCTAAGTCTGCTTCTTTTTTTCTATAAGAAATGTGAATGGCTGGATGTCCAAAGATTCCGTCTACTGGTCCATTTTCTCCCCATAATGTTACTCTCATAGAAGGTGCAATTGTTGCATCGGATCCACCGTTTCTGATTACTCTGATATATCCTTTAGAATCAATGTGGTTTACAAACCATGAAATCTCATCAGCATGTCCTTCGATTACTACTTTAAAGTCGGAATCCATATTACCCATAATACCATAAGCAGTACCATAGTTGTCTAACTCTACTTTATCGACATACTTTGAGATATAATCCATCCAAACTTTTTGACCACCTAATTCATATTCAAATCCTGTTGGTGCGTTACTGTTTAGATATTTTTCTAAAAATTTTTCGTCTAATTTCATTTATTAAGTTTTTTGTTTATATTTTTTTATATGTTTTTTTTTCAAGATTGTTTAAAGAACAAAGACCAATAGATAATATATAAACAGAGTAAAAAAATATAAAATGATTAAATTTAGACTAAAAGAAGATTGGTATTTAGAGGATTTCTTTGATAAAGTGAAAATATACGATGGTGGTCATATTTTCTCACCAATAGATGGTAAATATATAATCAATGGACTTAATGATGCTAAAATGTTGATGTCTTTTGATGATATGTTAAAAGCAAGTAACGGAGTTAATTTACTTTTTGAACCAATAAACGAACAAAAAGTAGAACTTACTATAGAAGAAGTTACTGAAGATAAGGATAATGAAGTAAAGAACTGGAGAATACAGTTGGATGTAAAGACATCTCTAAAAAATCTTAAAAAAATAGAAATTTTCATTAAAGAAAACATACAAGAAATGCTATGAAGATAAATACTGCAAATGTAACTTATTCTTCTATTGTTCAGATAGGAGAAAACATCAATAAAATAGAAAAAGAAACTGGTGATAAATATCTAAAACTTCACAGAGGTGTTATGGATGTAACTACACTAGATATAGATTCTTTAAAAATAGATTTAAATCTAAATAGTACAAAACTTCAACAGTATAGTGGTAATGACGGAAACTCAGAATTGATTGATACTATAAAAGAAGAGTTTGGATTAGACGGTCATGTAATTATAACACCAGGTGGAATGGCTGGTTTAGATTTACTTATCAGTTCTTTAGGAGAGGAAACTATATGGATTCCTAATTATCATTGGGGTTCTTGGAATAAAATACTTACTACACATGGGAAAGAAATAAAAACATTTGATGATTTTGATATTGAAAATTTCATGCCAAAATCAGGAGTTGTTTTACTTTGTTATCCGTCAAATCCAACTGGATATTGTCCTGATTTAGATGTAATGAAAAAGTTTCTTTTAAAGTTTAAAGATTCTGGCGTAACAATTGTTTTAGATTTACCTTATTACTATCTATTCAATGATTTAAATGATGGTCTATCAGAATTATTCTTTGAGAATGTTGTTGTAGTTTCTTCTTTTTCAAAATCTATTGGTCTTTCTGGATATAGGATAGGATATATTTCTACAAAAAATGAAGCACTATATCAAACATTAAGAATAAAGTCATTATATAAATATAATTCAATATCTACTCTTCCTCAGTATATAATAAATGAGTTACTTAAAGAAAAAGAAGCTATATTAGAATATAAAAAGAAAACTATTGATAGTATCAAAAAAAATATAATGGTTCTTGACATGAATGGTCTATTATTTGATGAGTATCCTACAAATCCAACAGGTCCTTTTGCGGTTGTGAACATTTCTTATGACGAACTTTTAAAAAACAAAATATCAAGTGTTCCTTTAAGTAAATTTACTTTAAACAAACAACTAAAACATGAAAATTGTAGTAGAATATCTGTTGCGGTGGATCATAAAATATTTTGGGAGTATTTTGAAAAAATGCTTGTAAACGAAAAAACCACTCATTAAGAGTGGTTTTTTTATTTGAATCTAGTTATCATCTTTATGTTATTGGTTGGGATTGTTATACTTCTAAGTCCGGTGTTCTGTGGCTTTCTTATATAGGTCATTCCGTCTCGGTTTGGATCTGCCTCCACACATAAGTATACGGTTCCGTCTTTTAGTTCTACTTTCGTGTCTACGACGGTAAGATCGTTATTTATTTCACGTACCCACATCCATATTAATCCTGTGAATATGCAAGCTCCAATTATTGCACCTATTGTTCTCATTGTATCATCCATATTATCTTCCTAAGTAGTTCATTAGTTCAATCATATTCTTTATCGAATATCCGAATGCTTCTAAGTTTTTGACGGTATCTCTAAGAAAAGTGATGTAAGATTCAATCAACTCGATACATCTATCATTTTCTGCAATATGTGCATCGATAAGAATCGCCTTTTCTCCCATATTAGTCTTTACTTGAAATCCTATTGCGTAGAATACGAACTTATCCTGTCTAAGTTTTTTAATCTTAGTAGTTTCTTTACTTCGTTTATTTAAAAAGAAGTTTATGTTTTCGTTTATTTGCTGTCTAAATGATAGAGCAGTAGATTGTGCCTCTAATATAAAACTAGAGTTAGATGGATTAGATAAATCTGTTGTAAGAGCTTTAAATAAAGGCTCTACTTGTTTATTCCATTCTGCTCTTTTGTCGTTAAAGAGTTCTTCCAATCTATCATTAGTGTCTTTAGTTTTTTGTATTCTTTCTAATTCTTCTTGGTTATAAAGATTCATCTTCTTCTGGTAATATTTTTCTCATCTTCCATTCTCTATGGATGTTTTTGTTAAAACAACTTTGAAAAGTTTGTTCAACCATTTCTCTGAAATTATTCTTTAAATTACTACTTATATATTCTTCTATGATATCACACCATTTATTTAATAGATCTTTGTCTTCTATGGCTATTGTTGATACATCGGTATTTTCGGAAGAAAAGAATATACATTCGTTTCTTTTATCAAAATGTATTGAAAGTCTTCCTGATATGGTTCCCCAATGATTATTATTTGTTTGTGTCTTTGGTTCAGTGTCTATATCAAAACTTATCCAATAGTTTTTATTACCGTATTTTATGTCTTTTTGTATCGTCACACGCTCATCATCTTTATGTTTCATCATAAACGTAATGAACTCATCTATTTCTTCTCTCATCGTTCAGATATTTGTTTTTGTACCTTACTCTATAAAAAATATGTGATGAAGTTTACAAAAAATCCTCTCGATTTGAGAGGATTTTTTTTATTTTATATCACTACTTTCTATTAGTGTGTATGTAAAAGAATTTCCGTGTATCTTTGCTGCTTTTTTGATAATTTTCATAAACACATCAAAATCTTTTACTCTTTTAAATACTTGACAACCGGCCGACCAATTTTCTACCCATGTAGAGTCTTGTCCTGCTTTATGTATATTGATTCCATAGATTCCTTCTGTAATTTTTGTTTCATCATATTCTAAATCTAAATCTTCATCTCTATATACTTTAACTTTACCATTTCTTTGACACAGAGCTTCGTATTTACCTTGGTGTTTATCTATTTTCCAAGTTGATCTATATTGTCCTGAGACTAATCTAGCACAACCACCAGTGATTCCCATTTTTTTCCATTCAAGCATAGATTTTTTACCTGGATCTGTTGTATTCATCCAACAATAAAATTGCCAAACTCCATTTTCGTCTTTAAATGAAAGTGTTAGGTTATCATCAAAAACATTAGTTACTTTTACACCTGTTGATGAGTTTCTTACTCCAACAATATTTACATCATATCCTTTGTTTGCATCATCTGCAAACCATACATAGCCTTTTGATTTTACGGCTACTTCGATTTGTTCTCTTGTATAAGACATTTTTTTAAATGTGTTTTTTTATAGGCTAAAATCTTCAAAGCCTTTTATATTATCATCAGATCCTTCTTCACCTAATATTGGTTTTTCCTCATGATGTTCTTCTTCATTCTCTTCTGAATGACCTGCAAGAAAGTTGAATACTTCTTCAACATCATCTTTAGATGTTGCGATATGGTCTAATGCCCAGTTGTGACCGTTTGTAAGCATAGCATCAACTTCTGCTTCATCCATTTCTAACATTTCATCAACCAATCTTTTGATTGTTTTAAGATTACCAAAGAACATATAGTTTTGAACATCACCGTCATGATTCTCTTTAAGAGAGCTTAAAGTTTTTGCTAACTCAAGTCTTCTTTTTTTAGTAGCATCTTTTTTATCTAATTGAGTTCCTGGTTTTTTATCATCTTTATCTTTTACTTTAAGTTTTTTTAACTCTTCGGCAATCTCTGCTTTAGTAAGTTTTTCATCTTCTTTTTTACCTAAAGACTTTTTAAGTGCGCCTGGATTTTTGATTGCATCTTTAATCCATTTTTCTTTTTTCTCTTCGTTAAACGAACTGAATGATTTTATACTCATCTTTTTTTATATTTTTTTTTATATTTTTTTTATAGTTTTTTATCAAATAAATAAAGATCATATAAAGTATTACCTTTCACGTTCTTTATATTTTTCAACACTTGTCCAGTAACTGAATCTAAAACTTTAAAAACACCTACTTGTGTTCCTTTATCTGTTTGAACTTTAACAGTATTTCCTGGTTGACCTAATGCGCCTAATACCGCAACATATTTGTTTCCATAAACACTTTTTAAGAAAGAAACTCTTAATGTAGTTGTATCCTTAATGTTATTAATATAAGCATTTTCCATAGCGTTTTTCAAATCAAGTTGACTTTCGGTTTCTTTGACTACTATTGTAGCAAATTTTCTTTCTTCACCACCTAAAGTAATTTCTTCTCTATTTTGTATTTTATTTTGATTTACAAGATTTTGTTGATTTCTTCTAATCTCATTAAAGTCTGCTTTAGCTATAATACCACCTCGCATACCTTTATCATTCATATTATAACCTGCTGGGGCTAATCTATAGAACGATCCGGTGAAAGTCATAGAAAGTATTCTATCTGTTCTAAAAAGCCTCCAAATCTTATTTATGTGTCTTTTTTGAGATACTGACCATCCGTTTAAGTGCCATCCTCTTAATAAAGTTTTACCTTTTGATGATCTACCTAAAACCATTGGATATATAACTCGCTCATGACCAGCAAAATGAGTATCTTCTTCACCTTTATAGTTGAGTAAGAATATCATTCCGTATTTGATTGCTTTTATCATCGTCTGCTCATTGTATTTGATAGGTTCGTTGATAGGTATATTGGCAATATCTTTTACATTTTTTAATGAAAATCTGGGTATAAACTCATTATCTTCTATAAGTTCATATCGTTCTTTAACAACGAACTCTACAGGTTTATTATTATAATAAGCTTTTGTCTGTGCTAGATTCATAAAGTATATATTATTTCTTAATTATATATTAAATATGATTTGTGTAAATAAAAAGATAAAATAATTTAATATATAAGAAAAATAATAATTTTTAAAAATGTCAATAAATAGTAGAGAAGATGTAAACAAATATTATCAAATCGTAAACGAGTTGGTAGATGAATACATGTCAAAAGGTAAAATAAGACCTTCTAATCTTAAAAGATACTTACAACCAGGTAGTGAAAGATTTAAAAAGTTTCTTATAAGAAATAAGTTGAACGAAATAACTGGAATCGATAGAGTTCTTTCTGATGTTATTGAAGACAGAGCTAATATGGAGTCTGATGGTGTTCTTACTTTTGAAAGCTTCAAATTCTTTGAATCTGATGAGTTCAAAACATCTAGTTTAAAGCAATGTTTTTACAAAGGATTAGAGAAGGCAGATATTGAAATGGAAAAAGCTCTTGCAGACTTCTTTGATACCAACTTAGGATCGATAGACGTAGTAGATTCTGATAAACATGTTTTCTACATAGAAGATGCTTGGACAGACGTTGTATGTTTTTCTGAAGAAGACATGAAAGTAATAGAAGAAAATATGGCAGAGTACCTATATTCAGAGCTTAAGAAAAAAGAGATAGAACTTGTGGAAAGAATGTTTGGTGATCTTAGTATAAACTTAGGAGAGATTATCGATAGCAATCCGGCGGTATATGAAGCTTTTGTGTCTGCGATAAAAGAAAAACTAGCAAACGAAGTTTTAGAAGAAATAATGGAGAACCTACTTGGTGGTGATTTTAGTGGATATGCAAAAAGAGATAAAATCAGAAACTATCATATCTTCTATTGGGGTAAATAACCACTAAAAACATGTAACATCATGATATACTAATACTATAAATTTGGTTTTTCTTAATTTATATATAATATTAAAATAAAAATATCGATATGTTACTTAAATTAGGATCTAAAGGAGATGATGTAAAATCTCTTCAGGAAAAATTAGGATTGACAATAGATGGTTCATTTGGGCCAGGAACGGAGAAATCCGTCAAAGAATGGCAGTCCAATAATGGGCTTGTGGCAGACGGAATCGTCGGTGACTCTACTTGGAGTAGGCTTTTTCCTTCTGTGGTGCCCGTAGTGGACGCACCATTGTCTTTCATAAACAAGCTTAAAGGGCATATTCCTGATTCGGTATTTGCGCAATTGCCTTCTACATGTGCTGCCTTCAATATAATAACCCCGCTTAGGCTGGCACATTTCATATCACAGTGTGCTCACGAGTCTGGAAACTTTGTGTGGAACACGGAGCTCGCTTCTGGAAAGGTATATGAAGGAAGGAAAGATTTGGGCAACACACAGCCTGGAGACGGAGTCAAGTTTAAGGGAAGAGGTTATATACAGCTTACCGGAAGGGCCAACTACGAGAATTTCTCTAAATTTTGCGGAGAAGATTGTGTCTCGAATCCTGAAGTTGTCGCGACGAAGTATCCTATGCTTTCGGCCGCATATTTCTTTCAGAAAGTAAAGCTTTGGAATATATGCGATCAGGGATTTACCAAAGAAGTCGTCACGAAGGTCAGTAAAAGAGTCAATGGAGGAACGAATGG
>Ga0172367_10009905_pt1 | contig 10371 bp, 7 predicted proteins | sample Lak10m_FD_114542 | JGI IMG/M metagenome (GOLD analysis project Ga0172367, IMG submission 114542) | Freshwater microbial communities from Kabuno Bay, South-Kivu, Congo - kab_022012_10m | ecosystem: Environmental > Aquatic > Freshwater > Lake | place: Democratic Republic of the Congo: South-Kivu...
CTTTGCGGCTATGCTCATCTCGAGCAATGCCAGTCCATGCCATTGATCACTCCATCTCTCGCAAGGACGGCGTGAATCATAACATGCTGGTATTGCTCAACAACTTTTGGATCGGGCTCTCAGGACGCATCCGAGTCCCGAGGATGTATCGGCCCTTGTCCGCGCTCGATTGCTCGATCCAGTCAGGATGGAAGTGGAAAATGCACCATTAGTTGCAGTGCCGACATGTAGCCATCTTGACCTGACCAATCTGAGGCATGGCTGGCTGTTAGCCCCGCTGGCACTCCTTTCATTATGCAGGGCAGTAAGCCAGGTCCGCCGTAAGCCTCTGCGGACCATCATGAATCAAGTGGAGCGGGAGGCGCAGGGGCCGCGGTTGAAGCTGCCAATTGTCAGCGAAACCCGGATCGCCGCCGCATTCCACCTTCTTCGGCAAATCCTGCCTCTCGACAACCACTGCCTTTCACGCAGCATCGCAATTTCGCGGATGTTGCGGCGATTCGGTCACCAGGCGACCCTGGTAATTGGCGTACAGTTGCCGATTGCCGCTCATTGTTGGGTTCAGTGCGATGACAGGCTGATGGCCGATAGAGTCGAGAGGATCGCTGCTTTCGAGCCGATCCTAGCGAGATGAGCGCGTCACGCTACCTCGCTTATGTGCGCTGCGCGAAGGCCGAATCTCCGCAAGCTGATGTGATAGATCAGATGTCCAAGGTGCCGCTTGCGGCGCCCATCAATCTGTGGACGTCTGACCCAGTCGTGATGATTGGCACGCAGGGCGCGGTAATCGGACATCTGTTTACGAAGGCGCTCCCCAGCCGGCGGATCAGAGAGCTCAATGCAGCCGAAGCCAATGCGGCGATCGTAACCCAGGGGCAAAGTCTCACCCGCGATTACTGGGGAGCATATGTCGCCATCTTCCAGATCGCTGGCGGCGACATCGTCATAGTCCGAGATCCCTCTGGGGGGCTGCCGGCATTCTGGCGAGAGATCGATGGGGGCATAGTGCTTGCGCCTCAGGTCGGGACGTCTCCCTTTGCTGCATCAGACGGAATATCTGTCGATCTGGATGCGCTGCTTGTCCATATGTGGCATCCCTTTCATGCTGGCCAACAAACATGCCTTTCCGGGGTGCGGGAAGTACTGCCGGGCGGACGGCTACACATCGGGCCATCCGCGCAGCACTCGGATCTTGTCTGGCAACCTTGGGACTATATACCCGGTCGTGCGCGCCTTGGCCCTGCCTCGATCGAACATCTGCGCGCCACCGTTCTCGACGCGATCAAAGCATGGGCCGGTGAGTTTGCTTCGATCTCATCTGGTCTGTCGGGTGGGCTGGATTCTTCGATCGTCTGCTCCGGGCTCGCAGGGGCGAACTCTTCCCGTCGCGGCTTTCATATGAGTTGGACCGATCGCGAGGGTGATGAGAAGTCCTATGCGGAGCTTGTTGCAGAAGCGCTCGACATGCCGCTCGACATCTTCCCTTATGACCTGGATGCCATCGATGTTGCGCAACCGATTGTCGCCCACGCCGCGCGTCCGTTGATGGCTCATTACGCCCAGAGCACCGCCAAGGCTCAGGCCATGGTTGCGGAGCAGCACAAGATAGGGGCGTTCTTCACGGGGCATGGCGGGGATAATGTGTTTGGAATGACGCATTCGGTTGTGCCGATCCTGGATCGCTATCGGGACGGAGCGGGAGCTAAGGCTGTCATTGCCTCGATACGGGATGTCGCGAGATTGCACGACGCCTCCTATGCGACCATCCTGCTCCATATCCTGCGGCATGTCGCAAGTGGTCCGCGCAAAACTGCGCAGGGCACTCAGAGCTTTCTCAACATCGAAAGATTGAATGCTGCGAAGGTGAGGATCGCTATCCATCCTTGGCTTGCACCGCCCGAGGACATCGCGCCCGGCGCGGCCGCGCATATTCGGGCTTTATCCCGCGCTGTAGGCTATGAAGGCTTTCACGACCGGCGCGTCCAGCCGCCAACAATAGCGCCGCTATTGGCCCAACCGGTGATGGAACTCTGCCTGGGCATACCCAGCTGGCGGTGGATAGAGGGTGGGATCGATCGCTCCATGGCGCGCCGCGCCTTCTCGTCCGATCTGCCGCCTGCCATTACGGCCCGCCGGACCAAAGGCGGACCGGCGGGCTTTCTCGACCGATATTATTGGGACAATGAGGGCAAGATATTGTCCTTCCTCAGGTCCGGTTTCCTCATCGACCATGACCTCATACGCGGTGTGCCCCTGCCGGATCCGCAGTCAGGCAGTCCGGCCTATGATCGAGCACATGCCCGCCGCCTGCTGGGTCTCGCCGGGGCGGAAAGCTGGGCTCGCCAATGGGCCGGCTAGCCTGGAGATCAATCGCTGCCTGACTTTGGCCACGTATGCCGCATCGCGTCCCATCGCGCGCGTCGCGCGCCATCCGGTCCACTTGGCGGTGGAAGATCCCGAAGCCAATAATCAAACCACTCCAAATTTTCCGCCATGGCGCTCAGTTGATTCGAGGGCAGATGGAAAAAATGCGTCTCGTCCGACGCCCAGCTCTCTCCGGGGTAAAGCGATATCTCCGAAGGGACCTGCGCAGCACGCAATGCCTGATGGAAATCAATCGCGGACTCATGTGGTTCAGCGATCTGCTGCAGCACTGGCGCCTGAGCGAAACGGGCTCGATAGGAAGGGGCTAAAGCAGCATAATTTGGTTGGGCCGCAGGATCGCCAGGGGCGCCGCCATAGATAGCCCGATAGACGCATCGGTGCGTGCGATAGCTGGTTGGTTCGAGGAAACCCCCATCGCCGCTGGATGCAGCTGAAAAGAGATCAGTCTGGGTGACGGCGACATTCGCGATCTGGGAGCCGTAACTATAGCCTGCAATGCCGACACGCCTGGGATCGATCAGGCCTTCTGTATCGAGCGCATGCAATATCACGCGGAAGCTCTCGATCTGACTAAGCCACCCAAGGCGCTGTATTTCCGCAGGCGGCGTAGTCCCGCCGCACATGTTGCGATCTGCCGATGCCTTTTCCAGTGCGTCACTTTGCGAGACATCGGGCTCATTGGCCAGTATGACCATATATCCGTGTTCAGCTAATAGCTGAATCGGATAATCCCATTGTATATCCTTCGCGCCGAACCGTTCATCGGCGTCGGAACCATGGGTGACGAGCACAGCGGGATAGCGTTGCCCGGACTTATACTTCCGAGGGTAAATGATCAGGTTTCGCGCGCGGTATCCATAGGCGTTTGTCAGGATGCGGGTTTCCACGCGGAGCGGCGTAATCGCATCATGTCGCGGCGACAGAGGTTGAAGCGCTTCGATCCTGCCGGTGCGGACCGTGACCCTTACAAAGGATGGCGCTCGCGTTACACCCTCCCGCACGCACACACCTTCGGACAGCCTGGGCGTGAAACTGCAATGGGTCAGACTTTCAGGAACCTCGATCCGCGCCATTCGCCCAGCGGAATCCAGTCGGAGCAGGCCATAGCGGCCCTCGCTGGTGAAGCGGACTGCTATGAGTGCCATTTGCCCGTCTGGAGATCGCCAATGCCCAGGTGATCGAGCGTCCGACAATGTGGCATCGAGCACGCCATAGTCGATCAACCGACCATCCGCCGTTCGCTCTCTCAAGCGGCGCTCCTGGTTGACGCGCTCGATCGCGACCGTTCCGTCATGAAGACCCGTGATCCGATCGGCGAAGAGCGCGGGCCCATCGTCCAGAGGACGGCTCTTGCGATCCTCGAACCGCCAGCGGTAACGCTGGATATGGGGCACATTGAGGTTGTCTGCCTGTAGTGCATAGTCGAGCGCGTCATCGTGCCAGATCGGCATGCCGCCCAAATAGCGCCCGACCCGGTCAGGACCGATGACGTCGGCGATCCAGAGCGGCGAATGACTATCTTCCTTCACGAAGAAATGTGCCGTGACCCTCGGGCCTCTTCTGCGATAGATGGTCAGCCGCGTGACGTCTTCATCATGCCGGATTTCTCCCTTTTCGTCGTCGGCGCGCAGGAGAGAATAGAAGAGGCGACGTCCGTCGGGTGACCAGTCGTAATAAGCGAGGCCAAAGCGTATCGGCCCGGTGAAACCATAGCCGAACTCCGCGTCATCGGCTGACCCCACCAGGACCGGCTCGGGATTGACGACAAGCGCTTGCATGGCGCCGTCGGTCCCGAATTGATAGAGTTGAACGCCTTCTCCCTGATCGATCAATAGGCTCCAGGCCATCTTGCCGGGAACGGCCTGGAGCCTTTCCATCCAGATGGAGCGGGCAAGGATCCTGTCTCCATCCGGCTGGAAGTTGGTCACATGGAGTTCGAACTCCGTGCGGTTCTCCTTCCGGTTTGCGACCCGAAGGATATAGGCAAGCGATCGTCCGTCATCGGCCAGCGCGGTGCCGGCCACGGCGGGGATCGCCAATATGTCGTCCATGGTCCAGAAGCGGCCTTGAGCCGCGACTGCTGGGCCCATCAGGAGTTCCGCCGACACGAGCGTCAGCAGGATGGCCAAGCATTTTCCTGCCTGCATGGACATCACCACGACCGGCGGATCTGGACGGAAAGAAATCGTCCAATCGGGGAATAATTGGTCGTGTCGAAGGGCGTGTCATAACCAGAGCCCGTGACGATCAGCGGGGGGCGGGCATTGAAGACGTTCTGAATATTGGCGCCCAATTCGAATCCGCCGCCCACCTTGGCGATGGCGGAAAGATCGAGGGTTGCGAGCCCGCGCAGGCGGTAGGCGGGCAGCTTGCGATTATCGAGGAGGCTTGAACTCAGATTGGTGAATGCGGAAAGGGTGAGCCGCGGCGTGATATAGCTGGCACTAACCCGGCCCTTGAGCTTGGGAGGATTGAATATGGTGCCGGAAAGATCGACCGTCGGCAGGCCCTCGAACAATTGCCTGCTGCTATCGATCCAATTCCCATCGAAGCTGAGATCGAGCGCCTCGCGATCCGGGTCTCCGATCAGGTAGCGCATGGAAAGGCTGATGCCTTTGTAAATTTCACGGGCCATGTTTCGGTCACGGCCATCCAGAATTGCGACGACCCGGCTGGGATCATATGTGCCGGTCGTGCCATTCTGCAGACCGATCGCTGCACCGCTGATCAGCGACTGTTGCAAGGAGGTAGACGGGTCGAGCGTGACGAGGCTGTTATAGATCGGGTTGTTGAGCACGCCGATCGCGGACGTCAGTGGTGTTGCGACACGATCGGTGTAGTCAAAGTGGAAAAAGCTGATGCTCCCGCTGAATTCGGGGTGCTCGACTGGGCGGAATTCGGCCGAGAATGTCCAGCTCTCGGACTTCTCGGGCTTCAGGTCGGCGTTCGCGCCCCCCAAGATTATCATGGTCGAGTCGGCTGGAAAGCCCGTGGCATATCTGGCGGTTTGATAAAGGACAGCGGAATAGCTTCCATATCGCTGATACAGGGTCGGAAGACGGAATGAGCGGCCCCAGCTTCCCTTGAGCGCCAGGCCATCAAATGGCTCATAGACGATCCCAAGCTTCGGGAGCGCAATGGAATCGGTGCCGGAGTTCGCCTCATAGCGGAATGCCCCCGTCAGCCGAAGCGCACGCCCCAGCCGGGAGTTCTGTGCCGGCGAAAGGATCGGAACCAGCAATTCGGCGAACCCGAATCCGTTCTCACTGTGCTCCTTGAAGGCGTTGCTCGTGACGCCCAATGTGGTGGTGTTGAGTTCGATGCCGGTACGGCGATATCCGCCGCCCAATGCAACGCGGACGTCGCCAGCCGGTAGGCTGAAGAGCGGGCCGTCGGCGTTCAGTTCGATCGACTGGGCATCATTATCATATTGCCGATAGCTTGCCCCATAGACCGAGCCTCCAGCGAAGATGTCCGAATGAGTCTGGGATTTGTCGGCACCGAAGGATGAGAGGAGATGCGCATTCCAGGATGCGCCAAGGCTGGCCGTAAGCGACGGGGCAATGAGCCAAGACTTGGTGTCTGCCCGAACAGCCGCGCCGCTGGCGGTGTGCGGCTGTCCCTCAAGGAAGCCGGCGATCACATCTTGCCTTCCGTCCTTGAACATGAGGTCGACATTGGCCTTCAGCCGGCTGCCAACATCCTGAAAGAGGCTGATCAGCGCGCTATCTCGCCGGAGCCTGGGGTAAAGCGATGAATCCGTCGCCATGCTTTTGGCGTAGGAACGGCTCGAGGCTGGAATGTCGGAGTTGGACGAATGGTCCAGAACGGCGAGAATTCCGCCTCCGGCCCACTTGGCGCCACCCGTCAGATTATATTGCTGCTGGAAATTGCCGCCGTCCGTCGAACCCCCGACTCTCGCCAGCGCGCTGACGCCTTCATAGTCGCGCTTCAGAATGACATTGACGACGCCGGCCACGGCGTCGGCGCCGTAAATCGCCGAGGCGCCGTCCGTAATGATTTCGACGCGATCCACTGCGGTAGCGGGAATGGCGCTGATGTCGACGGCGGAATTGAGCCCGGTATAGCTGAGGCGGTTGCCATTGAGCAGCGTCAGAGTGGCATTTGGTCCCAGGCCAAGCAGGTTGGGGGACGATGATCCGTTGACGTTGACGTCGCTGTTGCCCTGGCTGGTGCCGACACCGGGATTCTGGCCCCCGCCAAAATTCACCGGCGAACTTCGAATGACCTCGCCCAGGTCCGATTGTCCGCCGCGGCGCATATCTTCGGCCGTTATGACGCGGACGGGTGCCGACGGCGGCGCTCCGGTAATTCGGCTTCCGGTGACGGTGATAATTTTCCTCGAATTTTCGTCGGGGATCGATGTCGAGCGGATGATCACGGCGCCGTCCGGGAAGCTTGCTTCGAGATCGGTATTCTTGAGCAGCAGTCCGATAGCCTCGCTCGGGAACAGATTGCCTTTGAGCGGGGCGGCGGCAATGCCCTCGACATCGCTGGCAGGCATGTAGATTTCCCAGCCAGCGCTTGAGGCAATGGAACGCAGAGATTGCTCAAGTGTCTGCGCGGGCAAGTCGATCACGATAGCCGGATCGTCGTTGGCCCATGTCGCGGGGACGGAAATAGCCCATGCCGTGCCGGCCATGAGCGCTGCAATCGTTTGAAGCTTCGTACCTGACATTGTTCCCCCCAATGCAATTGCCGACCCGCCACATCGGCGTGCCTTGGGGGTGATTGACGCTGCAATTTGTGCGACCTTAGTCGGCGATAGGAATTTTTATCGCTTGCGCAGGTGAAGGCTGTCCGGTTTGCGAACCAGAGCTAAATCGAAAAGACTAGCTACCCTTTCCGCGAAACGATCGGTCTCGGTGATACGAAAACGGCCGGAGACGAGGCGCTTTCCCGAGTCTGCATCATCCAGCACGATCGGCTTGCGCGCATAATGATTGGCGTCCTGGATCAATTTCTTCAGGGGCACCGCGCTGTAGTCTACCCAACCCTCAGGCCAGTCGAGATAGTTCGTGTTCTCGTTGGCGAGCGGGGCTGGGCCGACTCCATCTTCCAAAAACGCAAAGGACTGCCCGGTACTGATCCTTTGCTGGCTTGTGCGCAGCACGGCCGGGCGCATCAAGCTGCGCAGTTCGACGTCACCAGATAGAACTGCGATCTCGATCCCGCCATCGCCTCTCAGATCGACATCGAAACTTGCGGATGAAGCGGAAACCTCCCCTGCGCCCGCCTCGAAGAAGAAAGGCCGGGCATCGTTTGCGATGGCGACCCGAGCCTTGCCTTCAAGGAGCCTAAGCCGGCGCTCTTTGGCAGTCATCGCAACTTCGACCCGGCTGCTGGCGTCCAGCGTGAGTTGCGATCCGTCGCCCAGCACGACTTTTCGAATCTCATGCCTTGGCGCTCGCATGACTGGCGCATCTGGTGCCTCAGTCTTGGCCATCTCGACGCGTGGCGACGACCGGAAAGTCGAACCGAGAGCGACTGCCAAAGTCAAAGCCGCAGCAAGGCCTATGCCGATCATCCACAGCCGTCGATCTTTAACTTTCGGCCTTCCATAGCGGACCGACGACTTCAAGATTTCGGACGTTTCAAAATGTTGCTGCGCCCGCGCATAGGCTTCGCGATGCTCGACGGATTGACCTAGCCATGCCTCGAGGTCCGATTGATCGGCACCAGCGGGGCGTGAGCGGATATGCATGAACCATGCAATGGCTTGTTCCTCGATGGCATGTCGCCGAGCGTCATTATCGCCATCCGGGTCATTCATCGCGCGGCGTCCACATGGCGGCTGATGTGCGCGAGCGCCTTGACCATGTGATATTCGACCGTTGCGATGCTGATCTCCAATCGCTCATGAATTTCGCGATAGCTCATTTCATCGACCCGGTGCATCAGGAATACGCGGCGGGTCTTTTCGGGAAGCGTGTCGACGGCATTCTCGTAGAGGCGTAGAAGATCGGACGCCTCTAGGTTGAGGCACTGTTCTGGCTGCGCAACGACATCTCTCTGCTCGTCGAGTGGAAACACGACGACATTATCACGCCCTATCTTTCGGGCTCGATCGATCAGCAAGTTTCGGGCGATCCGCCTGACAAAGGCCGCAGGGTTGACGAGCCGTCCCGCCTGCTCGCTGCTTGCAGCACGCACGAACACCTCTTGGACGAGATCGGGAGCCGCGTCCCATCCGGCGCGTTTGCCCAGATACCGGAGCAGTCCAGCCCGTTCAGTCTGGAACGTTTGCGCAAGGCCTTCTGCTGGCGCTTGAACGTCATCGGTTGTTGGTTCTGCATCGGCAGGGCTGTTGTGGCATCCAGAGGACACTGACATCGGCGGGCGATGGCACGAAAAAGGGAATTGGGAGGAGGGCACGCGTCAAATCCAGGCAACAGCAATCGCCAGCGGGCAATGGCCCGGCCGTCTGCTTTCCCCTGCGCAATGCCGCGATCTGACATGCCACTGTCACTCAATGCGGCCGCCCGTCCTTTGTGGACCGGCGTAATTTATGCCTGGCAGGTATGCGTGCGAGGCCACCTACGAGATTTCCTCACGCCATGATGATGGCGACATGTAATCGATTGCGCAAGGCGGCGATGGATGGGGGCGGCGGATATGGCTTGCCCACCGCTGCACCGGAAAGCCCCAGGCATGCGCGAGCCGACTCGTCGTCCTCGTCGGGTAGGGCGACGGCGCTAACTGCACAGGGCGCCATTCATCCCACTCGTGGAATTGCGCGCGGTGCTTGCTATGTGATTGCTGAAACGAAAACGCCGTTCCTTGCACTTGGCAAGAAACGGCGGTTTTCCTTGGTCGGGACGAGAGGATTCGAACCTCCGACCCCCACACCCCCAGTGTGATGCGCTACCAGGCTGCGCTACGTCCCGACCGGAGGGCGCCCAATAGAGGGATGAATTGGAAGTTGCAAGGGATTCGATGCAGGCTTTTTGCGGGGCGTGCAAATCACCGGCTTTTCCGTCCGTTGCCCGATGCTTTCAAAGCCCGCCATTCCGGGCGCGAAAAGCCAAGCTTATTGCCTTGCCCCGGCCATCTGTGTTAGCCGCCCGCGCTTGATCCCATGCCCGCGCCCTGCGGGTTGGGGAGACCGAAAAACAAGGCGAAAGTCCCACCATGTTCATTACTCCAGCCTTTGCCCAGACCGCGGGCGGGCAAGCCTCCGGCGCCGGTGTCCTGGTGCAGATGGCACCGCTGGTCCTCATCTTCGTCGTCTTCTACTTCCTGCTGATCCGTCCGCAGCAGAAGAAGATGAAGGAGCATAAGGGCAAGATCGACGCCGTGAAGAAGGGCGATCAGGTCGTGACCGGCGGTGGCCTGGTCGGCAAGGTCGCGCGCGTCGACGACATCTATGTCGATATCGAGCTGGCGCCGAACATGAAGGTCAAGGCGGTCAAGTCGACCCTGGCCGACGTGATCGACCCGACCACCGCCAAGCCCGCGAACGACTGATCCAACCATGCTGAACTTCTCGCGCTGGGCCATCGCCGGCATCCTGTTGCCGCTGATCATCGGCATCTTCTGCGCCGTCCCGAGCTTCCTGCCCGATTCGACGGTGGCGAAGCTGCCCCCCTTCATGCAGACGCGGGTCAATCTGGGCCTCGACCTTGCCGGCGGCAGCCATTTGCTGCTGGAAGCGTCGACCCAGGATGTGGCCAAGCAGCGGCTCGCCAATATGGAGGAGCAGGTCCGCACGGAGCTGCGCCGGGGCGAGACGAAGATCGCGATCGGCGATATTTCCAGCCGTGACGGGAAGCTCAGCTTCATGGTCCGCAACCCCAGCGAAGTGGATGCTGCCGTCGAGCGCATCCGCCCGCTGACCCAAGGGGCGGGCCTGACCGGCCAGCGCGACTTCAATGTCGAGGTGGTCAACAGCTCCACCATCGTCATCACGCCGACCCAGGCGGGAATCGACAATGCGGTCAAGAGCGCGATGCAGGTCGCGACCGA
>Ga0172367_10009907_pt1 | contig 10370 bp, 15 predicted proteins | sample Lak10m_FD_114542 | JGI IMG/M metagenome (GOLD analysis project Ga0172367, IMG submission 114542) | Freshwater microbial communities from Kabuno Bay, South-Kivu, Congo - kab_022012_10m | ecosystem: Environmental > Aquatic > Freshwater > Lake | place: Democratic Republic of the Congo: South-Kivu...
ATCAATTCAATTAATTTTTCTTTCTTATTCAAAAGCCCAACAAGCTCAGCCTGCTTTTGTTCATATAATTTCTTATTTACAACGCACCATAATTCCTCACGAATTCGCCCCAATTGCTGATCAATCCGATAATACTTTTCATAAAGATTCATATTCACCTCACGTTCTGGATTAATGTGAATAAGGCTTTCAACTCTTTTATATTATCTATTAATTGCGATAGGAATCGTAAAGTGTGCAAGTCGGAATTGCTAATAAATTCGGTTAGACTATTATTTAATTTCTTTTTTTCTTGCAGCTCACTTTCAAGCAATAATCTTTCAAACTCTTTATCATAGTGCCCCATGATAAACCTCAATTTTTTTTATTATTATATTTCTTTTACTGCTATCAGCCCTGACAATAGCCTTAGCTGCATAGCTACTAATGTTTACAAACTTATAAACATGTTTGCAACCGTGATTATCAGATACAATTATTATTACTTTAGAATAAACTTGTTTGTGATGCATCTGAACCACGCTTTAATGATAGTATAAAGAGCATGTTCTTCCGAACCCAAAGCAAAACCATAACCCTTTGAATTACCGACAATTGCATAGAATTGCCCGAAGATTTTACCAGTGGATACTTTCATGTTGCACCTAATTATATTTAGAAGTATCTTTAATATTATTGATTATCTTTGTAATCAATTTCATCTTCTCAACCGCAACCACATAATCATCAGATAATTTTTTAATCACGGTTTCAAGAAACATATTAGCTGCCTGCTCGGCGTGATATTTGGTTTTGTAATAATTGTAGTTTTTGGAGAGTATTAAAAAACTTGTTCCGAAGCCAGCCACAAAGCAAGCACAATTAATTATAAAGTCATTCATTGTAGTTCCCTTTTTCCAAAATATTCTTTAATTAATTCATCGGTGCTTTGAATCATTGGTTTTTTAGTTCCACAATTCATTTTTGCACGCTGATATTCACGGATGTCACTAATCCTGAATCTGTAATTTACCCTATCGTTATTACGTTGAATAATCGCCTTCAATTCGCCATTCTCAACCATGCGGATTATCCTATCCGCTCCTATGTGCAATAATTTCGATGTCTTTCTAAGGCTGATTTCTTCAATGCTTTCAGCAAGAGATTGTTCTTGAATCATTTCCAGCTGATTCTGAATTCGATTAAGAATATTTAATATTTTGCGTTCTGCAGTAGTCAGGTACATTTAGCCCTCGATAGTTTTGCGAATCTTATTAATCTCATCAATAAAATCCTGCTCAACTTTATCCAGAAGATTTACAAGATTTCTTTTTTCATTAAAATCAAGAATATTATCTTTAATATATTCAACCACCGTAGAATTAAGCATATAAGCCGAATGATTAATAATTGAATTCACTTCAAGCAATTGTTTCGCCAGCACACAAACACGCTCGTCTTCATTTACAATGAATCCTTCTTTCTTGAATAATTCAATTATGCTTTCATAAATCGAAACGTCAAAATTCATAGACTTATCACTTAGCAAATAATAAAGGTCTGTATTGGTCCTCAATTTTCTTTGCAGCCAAGTTACAGTTCTATTGTTTTTCAATAGAATTTCTTTAACCTGTTGCCTCTTGTCTAATGCTTCCATGTAACCTCCATTTCCCAAATTTTACTAATATTTATTAAAATAAAACATAATACTTTTAGATTTTACGACTTTTTGTTAATAATTTTGCTTCGAGAATATAAGAAGATAAATCCCCATAACAATTCTCAAGTTCTTTTAGCGTTTGTAATTTTATTGTTAATCTGTTACAAGCATAATGGATTGCTTCTCGTGTAAGGTTAAGTTTTTCAGCCAATTGTTTTTTACTGATTCTAAAATCGATTAAAAATTTTTCAATGTTAAATTTTATCATGTAAATAATCGTAAATTGTTATTGGCAATAATAGTAAAGTATAGTAAAAAAAGCAAGCATTATTATTAACATTTTTTACTATTTTTTATAAGTCTTTGTATTACAAGCAGTTATGAAGGAGAAAAAAAGGAAAATAAAAATGAATTGGAGTGAATTTATAAAAAAAATAAGTGACGGTTTGTTTGGCGAACGCTATTCTGATTATGATTTAGCAAACAAAACCGGAGTTCTTCGAGAAAATATTTATAATCTTAGAATGCGAAGAACTTTGCAACCACGTCAATCAACAATTACAAAAATCGAAAAGGCTTTCGATATAAAAATATTCTGCGACGGTGATAAACTTAGTTATGTATCATTAAAATATCCGACCCTTGAAGAAGTTACCGACCGTCAATACCCCATAATAACAAATCTTGAACAACAATCGAAGATTAACAAATCAGCGCATGGTTATATGCATGCTTTCGAAAATGCTTCAGATAAAGCCTTTTGGATTGAAAATTATAAGCATAAATATTGTAACTTAATTAGTTATGAAGATAAAATATTTGTTGATCCCCAAAGAGAATTACGGAACAATGATCTGGCAATAATATTATTAAGTAATCAACAAGAAATAATTCGTCGTGTTTACTTCACGCCCGAGAATATGCTTCTTCTATATACAGATGATTGCTCGGAAAGCCCATTATTATTGAGTAATTCGCAAATTGTAAAAATATATAAGATTAGCAAAATTCTTAAAACAGTATAGGAGAACCAAAAATGTTAGAAACAATGTCCTCAATTATGTTATTAGTATTAACAATTTATTCAACTTTTCCGATTATCGGCGGATTAATTGGAGCTAAGAATAACAGCATTGCCGCCGGCGTTGTATTAGGTTTATTACTCGGTCCTTTAGGCGTGTTATTAATGGTAATGACACTTAACAACAAAAGGCGTGAATGTCCATATTGTTATGAAGTAATCAATAATAAAGCGCTTAAATGTCCGCACTGTCAATCAGATATTAAACCAATAATCTGATGAGATTGCATTATGAAAGGAATTTATATTCGTAAAGATTCATCATATTATTGGTTTTCTTTTTACGATAAATTTGAATCAGCCCCGAAGAAAAGAATTAAAAAAATATCCACAAAAATTAAAATTACAAATTCAGATAAACAAAGATTTCTGAAAGGCATGAAACCAATCGGCACTCCGCAATTGAATAAACTTATTACATCTTTCCGTGAAGCACTTACACGCAGACAATTCGAATCAATGACTAACTCAACTGTCAGAAAAGAATTATACATTTCAGATTTGCTCAACAATTACGTTACATTACATCCAGCATTAACTGAATCAAGCATTAAAGTTTATCAATATGCTGTCAACAGATTCATTAGCAACCTTAAGGAAAGACCGATTTCATCGTATTCCGATAAAGATTACTATGAATTTATTAATCAATTAAAAATCACAAACACAAATCGAACCACCATCAACACAATAAGCAAACATCTGAAAGTATTATTCAATTATGCAATTAAACAGAATTTGATTAGTAACAATATCATCAAAGTAATTCCCGCACCAGCAGGTATTCCATTGCCAATTCCGATTGATGATTTGAAAACTATTCTGAATTATTATAATAGTAAAGAATTATATCTTTCTCAACGCAAAGTCAGTTACAATAAAGAAGAAATTAAAGAGCAACGTTTAATTGTTCATATATTACTTTATACAGGCATTCGCAAAAGCTCATTACTAAGACTTACATTATCCGACATCGATTACGATAATAAAGTTATAATTATTCGGAATGTGAAAGGCAAAAAGAATTTTGTTTTTCCATTGTTTGATAAATTGAAATTGTTATTACAGAACTGCGAAGGAAAAATTATCAAAAGAATCGATAAACGATTTTCTTTCTGGAATCGTGATATTCAGAAACTTGTCGAGATGAAATTGATAAAAAAGAAATATCAATTACATTCATTGCGAGATACTTTCAGCACGCTGCTTGCAAGCTCCGGCGTAGATGTTGCTATTGTTCAGGAATTGCTGAACCATTCAGATATTAAAACCACCAAAGAGCATTATTTATTAATTGATTCAAATAAGAAAAAACAATTATTAGAAAATGCGTTTAGCAAATTATTAAGTCAAAAAGTAGGCGGTTTTACCTATGCGAAAGATAAAGATTCCTGAATTTATGTTACGTTTTATGTTACGTTACTAATTTTCTCGACTTTCCCAAAAACAATAAAGCCTTGTAAGTTATTAATTTACAAGGCTTTATAGAAGTGGAGCTAAGCGGGTTCGAACCGCTGACCTTTTGACTGCCAGTCAAAACATTTCCCTTTTTATGCAATTTATTAATGATTTTTGCCCATTATATTGCAATAAATGCTATATATTACACTACTTCTGTTACGTTTCTGTTACGCTATCCCCGCTTACAATATACAGCTCCTTCATGCAATTGAATTGCTGTAAACGAGCCGATCAATGTCGTTCCTGCCAATACAAGCACCGCATCAGGTGACGACGACGTATCAAGTTTAGCAGTCCCTTCATATTCAGTCCGGTTTACGTCTGTTAACACAGCAAACTTAGTGTCCGATACGCATATCACTGCATCACAATTAATTGTATGTAATGATGTATCACTGATGAATGCACTTCCATTCGATAAAGCCATTTTAACCTCCTTATTCTAATGATATTTGTTCTTCTAATTTTAATTTTAACCGATTATTCTGCCTTGACTTTTCAATTACTTGATAATAGGCATCCTCTATCGGTCCGCCATCATAATCCTGCAACTGATAATCTGTTGTAAGTTTTACAAAGTCCCCGATTTCAATTGAATCAGATTTCAATTCTATATCACAGGATATTATTCTCTTTGGATCTGCATAAGATGCAAGATTAAGCGGCACAAACATAGCTATCCATGCATTATAATATGATAATGTTGAATTAAGTCTGTAAGGATTAATATATTGATTATAATCATTCATCCATCTTGTTACAATAACCCTTTCCACATTAACACCACTCTCACCTTCATACTCTTCGATCTTATTAGTATTATAATTAATTGAACTAATAGTTGCATTATCTTTATCAATTCCAGAACCAATAGGTATGTTGTAATATAAAGAGAACTTATCGTAACGTGAAGTCGGATCAAAATCGATGCTCATACTTCCCTTTATAATATCACTTTCGCTTAGCTGAACGCAATCAGTAATAAACGGCGGATATCCCAAAGGTCTTTCAGAATAATAATTCATCTGGACTATTGTAAACTTCAATTCGTTATATTCGTTGTACTTCAGGTAGCACTTTGAATTAGTCAATTCACACAATTCGTTTATAAGTGTTAATGCAGAAACACCTCCATCGATTATAACAGTGCCCACTGAACATCCAACACCACTATAGTATATGAAAATATTTACATCAACATCATAACCAACTGCATCAGCAATATCCATTATCGTTAAGAAAGGATCTTCACACTTAGCCCAAACCGCATGCACTTCAGCGCCGGCAGTGTGACTTACTGCATACGAATTAATTTTTCCTCGTTCTACTGTAAACGTATAGGTATATTGATTATATGCAGTTACATACATATATTCATTATCAATTTTTATATGCGAAAAAGTAAATTTTTCATTGCCATACGTCGATGATTGCGGAATGACGTCATCGGTAGTAATTGTAATGCTTGTATCTGTATAGATTATATTAGCCGCCAATGTTGCTTTGAAACTTGTTAATTTCGTCGATAAGTAATCAAACTCTTCCGCAGCTTCAATTGATACCTCGTTGTAATTAATTTTTACATTTTTTATTTTTCCCTGAAATATTAATTTATAATCACTCACATTCATCCCCTCGAACCCACTCTTAATATATATATATCGATTATAATAATTCGGATTGCGTTTGAAAAGTTTTCTGAAATATGTTCCTCTATTTGTCCCGACAGAAACGAATCCACTACGCAATTCATAATAAGGATCTTCATCAATATAAACATCAGGTTCATCAAGGAACTTTACCGTCACTCGTCTTGTAATTTTATCACCAATAGAAATCTTAGTAGGCAATTCAGATATTGATACAACATAAGGTTTATATAACATCTCAGGCAACGGTGCATTCTTTTCGCAAAACTTATAAGTCTTTCCTGTAGTATTAGTATAATTATACTTATCAATCACCAAACCCATAGGACTATCGACACACGTACAATAAGTATTATAACAATAAGTTGTGCCCGGAAAAGGTGTACACGGTGAAACGCCCCATGCATTATCGCAATAATCAAGGACCAATTCAACAATCGTAATCGGTTTACGTGATACCTTAGCAATTTCGTCAGTGTAACTCATTCGCTGTAAACCTCCTTATCAAATATCTTAAACGCATTAACATTAAACCTCTTATAACCTTCCGTTTCAATAATTGCAAATCCATGATTCCATTTGTTTAGTGGTCTATATCTTGGATGCGGATCAGATAAGTGACCAAAGCTCCAGCATGCTGTAATCTTATTGCTTATATCCGGTTCAGAATGCGAACTTGATTGGTGATAATGTCCTTGTGCAGCATTGCATTTAGCCCGCAGATACAAGCCACGAGCAGGATTAACTGGATTAGTAACACCACCGCCGTATTCATGCCCGTGCAATAGATATAATTCATTAATCTTAATCGGAATGCGGTCCTTTATTTCTTTAATATTTAGTTTATCAAATTCAAGAATTTTATTGATAGAAAAATTATCAACATCAATCAGTTCCGGCGCTCGTCTGATCATATAATATTCATAACGCTCTTCATGATTACCGTGTTTGAATATAATTTTAGATTTTGGAAATTTCTCTTTCAACCAAGCAAGAAACATTCTTATATCATCAATCTCTTTTTTAAAATTCCTTAGTCGTGGATCGACAGTCCAATATGATATTGCATAGAAATCGATTATATCACCGTTAAGAATTACAATATCAGGATTGTACTTCAATGCATATTTAACAGTTATTTCCACTGCATCTCTTGAATAGAATGGAATGTGAATATCACTCATTATAAGTATTCTGTTATTCCCATTAATACTAAACGGTTTATAATCACGAATTGTTGTCAATGGTTTCGGCAATGCAGGATCGACATATTCTTTTAGCTCGTCAACATATTTTTTAGAACTTTTCCCGTTTTTTCCTGTGTAATAGTGTATTGACTTAAGCATTTTCTCGATGTCATCAAATAATGCTTTATTTTCTTCATATATTTTTCTTGCCAAACTTTTTTTATTTGCATTCGGATACTTCTTTACATATTCATTAATTATATCTCTCTTAATATTATTATGCATTACGCACTCCTTCAACAACTACCATTAAGCTATCAACATAATTCAATATTGACTTATTCATCTCAAGTACATAATCAGAAGAAAACCGCCCGTAAATACAATTCTCAGGAAAGTTTTGGTTATCCCAAGAATAAAACAAATCCTTTCTTAATTTTGCATGGTTATTCCAGAAAGGCATATAATAATTATCAATGAAAGATTGAGTTAGATAGCTAAAGGAATGATTACACTTAACAGTTGTCATACTCTGCACTATTCCAAGCATATAACCACGCTCATTAACTTGTGTTTCGCTTGTCATTGTTTCAGTTATTGGAATAAAAGGTGCATCCGGCGGATATTCCATTGTCAATCTGTTGCCAATAAACACAACAGCAAGCTCAGGTGCTACTGATGAAGTTGTAATTGATAATTTATAATAATTATTTCCGGTATCTTCGTTTTCAAAAGTTTTAAGGAAATCATAATCATTCGAAACTGTAAAGTTGTTGATTAATGTTGTCCAAGTTAATATTTCAAGATTATAAGCCTCAAGTTTTATTGTCGCATTGCAAGTGTTTAGATTATGCCCGGCAATTCCCAATGTGTCAAACGTGTTCTCTGCCGTAAACTCATATTGAATATAGTTACTTCCGGCTGAATTAGGTTTCCAGCCAGTAAACAGACGTGCATCAAGTGTATTGAACTTATTATAACCACTTGCAGTTGAACTTACACTAATAGTATTATAATTAAGAAGACCGTTATCATATAATATTATCGGATTCATCATTAAGCTCCCTGAATTGCATAACCATCACTGATTGCTTTATTAATAGAAGGAATAATATCACGAGCAAACTTATCATGATCAACTACACTGCCATATATATTAATCACGACTTGTTTACTTGATTCCCTGTTATTAGTATTATTGTTTTCTTTTGTATCGCCTGCAACATTCCTTGCCGTATTAGATTTCACTGGCGGATTATAATTGCTTGCACCAATCTTAGCAATTAATGAAGCAGTATAAACCGCAGCCGCTGTCGCTTCGATTACGCCCAATACTGGTCCACCAACTTTCGTACCGTGTTCATACGCATTTAACACGCTTTGAAAACCTTTAATTGTAGCTTCAGCAATTGCCATAGCTTTATATGCAGTAAAGAATGCTTTTGATTTACCTCCGAATGCCTGATAGAAATTCATCATTGCATTAGACATCGTTCCGAATGAATCGCCTAAAGTCATTCGTTGCGATTCGGCTATTGCCGTAAGACTATTACCAATCTCTTCCTGTGTTAATTCGAATTGAGTTTTAATACCGAATAATTCATTCCCGGTAATTTCTTGCATCATTGCCATCTTATCAGCATACACACTTATATCAATATCATTAGCCAAATCGAATTCTTTATTATCAAGTTTTCCCGGAAGTATTTCAGGCAACTCAACTTTTTTGTTTTTTATCTTTTCTTGCAGCTTATCAAATATCGAAGCATAATCAGCAGCAATATTATCAAGCTTTTCAGCTGGTTTATTATTCCATATCGCTTGGAATGCATCAACGAAATTACCAGCGAAATTCTGAGTTGCTCTTTTCGCAATATCAAAACGAGTTTCAAGCATTGCAAGCGAAACCTGCATACGTGCCATTCCGCTTGCTGGATCAGTTACCATATTCAATGATGCTTGCACGACATCAACCAATGTTTCAACAGCAAGTTTAATTGCACTTATTGATGCGAAGATTCCAGAGTATATGGTTCCAAAACCTGCAACGGCTAAACTTGCAACAGACTTAATTGCAGTTCCCAATCCAACGAATATATAATTAACTACGCCGGTTGATGTTCCAAGTTCAACCAAAGAATTAGTTACATTAGCAATAGCAGGAAGGAATTCACTCATCAAACTAATTGCACCGCCCTCAACCAATGATTTTAATCTTGTCAAATTATCATTAAACGCTTCAGCTGCAATAGCTGTTTGAGAAGTTATAACAATTCCCATTTGTTCAGCTTCATCTGTAAGCGATTTAATTCCCTCTTTCCCGCCATTCAATAAAGGAATCATCCCAATACCGCTGCGACCGAATAATTCCAATGCAATCTTAGCCTTCTCAACACCATCAGGCATATTTTCAAACACATCCGCAAGTTCAAGCAATACATCAAAAGCATTTTTAAATGTACCATCTGAATTTCGTACGGAAATATTAAGTGATTGAAATATTGCTTTTAATTCCTTATTATTAGTCTGCGATTCGAATATAGCTTTATTCAGTTTGGTTATCGACTTGCCTAATTCATTAAAGTCAACATCAGCAAGTTTAGCTGCATATTGTAATGCGGATAAATCCTCAACCGCAACACCGGTTTTCTGACTCATCTTATTCAAAGCATCAGCATTGTCAATTGCATTATTAATCATCGAACCAATTGCAGCTGATGCCATTCCGACACTTCCGATTAACAATGTAGTTGGATTAATAAAGGAAGTAATTGCATCAGTTAATCCGCCAAGACCACCGCTAAGCCCTTTAACTTTTCTTTCGACATCGGAAATTGAATTTCCGAAATTCCGAATTGCCTGAGTTGCTTTATCCTGCGCTTCAAGAGTAATTTTAATTTTTGTATCGTCACTCATTTTCACCTCACCATATAAGCAATCCCTGCGCCAATAGCTATTCCAATAAATATATTGTCATACCACTTTTCAGTGCAAGGCTTTTCAATTTCTACTATTTTTAAGACAGGGACTTTAATTGTATCTCTTTGTGTAATTATCAATTCAGGCTTTTTGCATTCTATTTCAATACTTACTAATGAATCTATTTTAATTTTAACTGAATGATTTTCTGTTTCAATCAATGTATCAAGTTCTTTATTTCTTAATTGAATCTTTGGTACGAAGATTGGATTAACTAACTTTACTGTATCTGGTTTACCTTCTGTGTAAACTGTATCTTTATTCATTGAAAACTTCAGGATAGTTTCTCTTAAACTATAATTTTCTTCGGTCTTTTGATAAGCATAAAAGCATAATGCAAGAATTATAACTGTTAATATTACTGTTAATGTTTC
>Ga0172367_10009908_pt1 | contig 10369 bp, 21 predicted proteins | sample Lak10m_FD_114542 | JGI IMG/M metagenome (GOLD analysis project Ga0172367, IMG submission 114542) | Freshwater microbial communities from Kabuno Bay, South-Kivu, Congo - kab_022012_10m | ecosystem: Environmental > Aquatic > Freshwater > Lake | place: Democratic Republic of the Congo: South-Kivu...
ATTGGCGGAACAAAACAAGATGTTGATAATAATACATTTAAAGGATTTAGTCTTTAGTGTATACTATCCCAAAAATTACTGCTGATCTAAAATTGTTCGCTAAAAATATAGGATGTAAATGGATAGGTGCAGTTGAAATTGCTACCAAACCGTTGTGTAACGAATTAAATTGTCATAATAATGTTTTAAGATACATCAATATGTACGGTGGAGAACACAAACTTGGATACTATTTTATAAAAAATATACAAACTGGAAAACATGAAGCAATACTACACAGCATCGTATTCAAATCAGATGGATTGATTGATATTACACCGTTTGAGGACAGTAGAGAATATAACATAGTAGGAATAATAGACAACACAAATATTACTAAACATCCTCAACATATAGTTCAATAATTCATTCTCGTGCATAAATAAATGTAGGAGTGTGAAATTATGTATTATGTGTATGAACTGATTGATCCACGAAACAATCAACCATTCTACGTAGGTAAAGGAAAGGGGCGTAGAGCCAAGACTCATTTATGGGAAATTCCTGAAACACGTAACGAATATAAAGAAAACAAAATTGCAGCCATAAGGCAAGCTGGACTAGAGCCTGCAATAAAATACGTAGTTGAAAATATTGATAATGAAAAGTTAGCATACGACATTGAAACTATGATTATCAAACAGTACGGGCGTAAGGGCTATGATAAAGATGGCGTACTTACTAATATCTGCGAAGATGCAAGACCACCAAATCATAAGGGTAAAACCTATGAAGAAATTTATGGACCAGATCGAGCTAAAGAACAGAAACAATTACGATCACAATTACAAAAACAACGCGGAGGATATGGCCCAAAAAAACATAGTATCAAAACTCGAGAATTACTAAGCAAAAGAAGTTCCGGAGAAAACAATGGAATGTATGGAAGAAAACATAGCGAAGAAACAAAAGCAAAAATACGAATTAATAAATCTAGTCCGGCAGGGAAAGATCACTTATTAAGTAAATGTTATAATGTAGTTTCACCCAATGGAGACACATACAAATTATATGGCGGAGAACTGGCTAAATTTTGCAAAGAGAACAATTTAAGCCTGGGAACCTTTCATAAAACGCTTTCAGAAGGGTGGCCCCCAAGTAAAAAAGGAAAAAATAAAGGATGGAAAATATATGTTAACAATCTACAGTAAATCTCAGTGCCCCTTCTGCGACAGAGCAAAAGCATTACTTGAAAGTAGAGGCGTCGAGTACACAGAAGTTAATATAGAGAACGACTCAGAATCGAGGCAAATGTTGTTAGATAAAGGACTTAAAAGTGTTCCACAAATATTCCACGGTTATGAATTAATTCCCGGAGGTTTCAATGGATTAAATTCTAAGCCAGCTGAGTTTTTTCAATTATTGAAAGGTTAAAATGTTAGTTTCACGAGGTTATCAAGCGGGCGATATTGTGAGTTTTAAATTAGTTAACGGCGACGAAATTGTAGCGAAGATTGTTGATGCTGGTCCTAACGGATTTGAAATTTCAAAACCATGCACTGTAATGCCTGGACCCCAAGGTATGGGTTTAATTCAGAGTCTTTTTACTGCCGATAGTGATTTAGACGTGACACTTCTAAGGGATCATGTTATAATGCATGCTCCCAGCATTGATCAAATGCAGAAACATTACATAAAAACAACCACTGGTATAGAGCCAGTGACTAGAGGCGGAATCATAACATAATGCCCGGCGTTAGTAGAGTTGGTGTGGATAGTGCAGCAGGCACTATATTAGGTCCAGGAGTTCCTAGTGTTATTGTAAATGGTGCCCCTATAAGCATCAAAGGCGATGCTGTAGCCGGACACGGACCAGGTGTACATTCTGGTCCGGTAATGGTAGGATCTAGTTCAACCGTTTTTGCCGGCGGTATTGGTGTAGTCAGAGCCGGTGATGCGGCATCATGTGGAGATGTAGCCACAGGTAGTTCAGACGTAATAGCCGGGTAAGTTTTTCTATAAACTACCCATATATCTTGTAAATTACTCGTAAAAGTGCTATAATATACCATTATTATGGTGTAATAGCAGTTGTTTTCTCGGAATTATCGTAGTTATATAAAACTACAACCTGAATAAAGGAGGAAGAAAAATGAAACAATATTTTCCAGGTATGGTAAAATTTGTGACAATAGTTTTTGGTATGTGGCTGGCAACCCTTGCCTTGACCACAGTCACTAAAAATAAATTTCAAGCTCTCGAAGCAGAAAAAGCTGAAATGCAAAAAGTTCGAGTGGTAACTTCGGACGACCGCGCTCGTCAGCTTCGTTGCCTGACTCAAAATATCTATTGGGAAGCTGCCAGCGAACCATTTGAAGGCAAGGTCGCTGTAGCTCAAGTAACACTAAATCGTGCAGCCAATGGCAATTTCCCCGGGGATATTTGTGCTGTGGTATATCAGAAAAATGTAATCTACTCAAAAGTAGTTTGTCAGTTTAGTTGGTATTGCGAAGGCACTCATAGAGTCAAGCCGATTTATCAGCCACTATATCGTGAAAGCGAAGAAGTGGCTAAAAAAGTATTATTGGAAGGTTTTAGACTTCCAAGTCTCAAAAATGCAATGTATTATCATGCTGACTACGTCAAACCTGGGTGGGGCAAAAAGCCCATAGCCAAGATTGGCCGCCATATATTTTATGGTAGCTAGCAGATAATCGATGCCAATATTAACTTCAACTCGTAAAAAGCCTGAAATTCAAAAAACCATGGAAAATTCAAAAATTGACTTTGATCGTATTCGGCATCAAGTGGCTGAGTTTTTTACTACACACTTTAGTAAAATCTCAGCCGATACACTAGGATGGTTAGCCGCTATAGCATTACACGCGGCTACTATTCCTACGTTACTAGCCTTATTAACTGGCCTAACAGATTCTACACCTAGTGTTGATGTTGTACTATTTCTTTGGCTAGGTTTAGTTTTACTCTTTGGTAGAGCAATCATACTTAAAGACATTCTGAACATCGCTACCATTGGGTTAGGATTTGTAGTACAAGCATCATTAATGGCACTTATCCTGTTTAAGTAACCATAAATACTTAAAATAGGAGGCAGCAGTGAGCAAACGCCTAGAATTAACAGTTGAAGATCCTGTTCAAGATTACGATGAGGAAATTGGGGAAGAAGATTATGGATTTATCTTTGATTCCGACGGCAATCTAAAGTTTGCATTCATCCCCGAATTTCCGCCCGATAAGCCGCCAAAAAATATTCAAAAAATTATGAAGCTGTTAGGTGTAATTGATCTTACACAATTTAACGAAGACTTAACAATTCATTAACACTTTTGTTTAGTTGACCAAAAAGATCCTTTTTGCTATACTAACGGCATGAAAAAGGACACGACATTTTATCTCAAGTGGCTTGCAACTTTAATAACAATTATTGGAGCCATTTGCACTAGTATTAACCTTTACCCTTTAGGGCCTGCTCTGCTTAACTTTGGTGCCCTACTGTGGCTCATTGTAGCAATTAAATGGCGTGAGTGGAGTCTTATTGTTATAAATGCAACACTTCTTGCAATTTATACAACAGGATTAGTTGTTAAATTGTTAACATAAAAAATGGTTGTCCATAATTCCCAATTTTGCTATAATCTTTGTATAGTAACTAATAAGGAGCGTAACAAATGAGAACAGCATTCGAAGGTCTTACTACACAAGAAATCCGCCAAGTTTCCATGTATGGCTGCACCGAAGCCCAGATGCGTGAAGCAGTTGAATCCAGCATCACTTTTAAGTTAAGCGGTCCTGCTATGATTGTTGCGTCAATGATGTCGGATGCACAAGAGTTGATTAATACCGAATACGGTGAAGTAGACTTTAATCGTGCCGAAGATGCACGACAGCAACTTAATCGTGCTAAATGGGTTTTGTTTACTTACATTATGGACCGCGACGGAAGTGTAGTGGCTCCTATGAAAGGGTAATATCATGGGTGACCAAAGACTAGTAGATGTTCTGTACGAAGAACTTGTACACTTAGATGAGCAGGCTGGTTGCTTTGATGAAGAAACTAATGCAAAGATCGACCAGCAGCGTTGGGCACTTTACAAACAGATTAAAGAGTTAGAGGCAGCATAATGAAGACCACAATAGACTTTGAAACCAAACTGATTGAGTATGGCACTATCCTTCGTGAATACGATGAGGTCGAAGCCTTGTGTCGAGCAGATGGTTGGAAAAGCCGCAAACTGTATGCTCGCTTAGACGAAATTGGTCGCCGTCGTGATAGTGTGGCTGTTCCTTTGCTTACCTTGATGCGGCGTTTGGCCAAGGAAATTGTGTAATGTTTTGGTTTATGATCTGTATAGTACTAATTGTATGGAGCCTAAGATGAACTTTGATCGTCCTGTAAATTTTGTTACTAAGACCTCGGGCGATGGATATTGGTCCATTCAGATAAAGACTGTACGCATTAATCGTGTTGTATTGGCTTCGTTAAATGAAGAAGGCGACTTTGGAGAACTCAGGGCTTACTTCAATACCAGCGATTGGGATATTGAGAACGACGGTCTTATCTATTCAGACATGGGCTGGAAACATTCGTTCCTTACTTGTATGGAGAACGAGTTCGGATTAAGTCCTGATGCTATTCTTGACCTAAGTTACAGCGAACATGGTATGCAATGTGACAACTATGTAAGCATGGATGTTGGCCCGCAGTTTATCATGGAGTGCAATGCTCTGTATCGTTTTATCGTACATAGAGAAGCAGTAAATAGTTAACTTAGATTACACGTTGTACACAAAATTTTAATGATTATAATATTATGAACGATTGGATTTATTTTATAATTTATTGTTTAGTAGCAATGCATATCAGAGGAATGGTACATTCGCTTTACCTGCATAGAGGAATAGCTCATAAAATGTTTACTTTTTCTAAAACTATGCACCATATATTCAGATTTTTGTTATGGATTAATACACTTTGGTGGCCGCAATGGAATAGACACTACGCAGCACAACATAGGAAGCATCACAAATATAGTGATACACCAGATGATCCGCACAGTCCTTACCATTACAGTTTTTTACAGATGTTTGATTATCATCACAATGAACCTGGTAGGCCTTATTATACAACTGACCACGATATTAAAAACTTAGCTCCAAATGTTCCTTTGTTTGATGATTGGATTGAAAAAAACATATACTCAAAATTGGGAAAATCTGGAATCCTTATACAATATAGCTTAATATTATTTTTGTTTGGTCCAATCATTTTCTTAGTTAGTATTCCTGTACTATATTTTTTGTTGGTAGAGGGATGGGTAATCTTTGGAAATTGGGCTGTACATAAAATTGGTTATAGATCTAAAAGTGCTGTTAACAATTTTGACCGTTCAAAAAATTTATTTCCAATTGGCATATTTTTTACCGGTGAAGAGTTACATGCCAATCATCATGATTGGCCAGGAAGATCAAACTTTGCAATTAAATGGTATGAATTTGATTTAGGATATTGGTACGCTAGACTTTTTATGTTATTAGGATTAATGAAAGCAACTGATCATAAAACTGTAGTTAATTGAGGCGTAGAAATGAAACCGTATAAAAACATTGTGTATCGTGTAAAGTATAGTGGACTTAATCGTAAACGCCAGGTTATTGACCAGGTGCTCGACGACCTACACACTATGCAAATGGACTGCATCGAATTAGCGGTCCTGATCAAAGAGGATCAAGGCTTTCCAGAAGCCACACAATTAATCAATTATATTCGAGGCCTATCGTGAATGTAGAAAATCTAGTGGATAGTATTCTTTCTGATCAATTGCAGATAACGGATTTGAATTTAGAAGAAATGGATGCACTTGTAGAGTATATGCGTGAGCATATCGGCACCATAGAAAATGATGAATACCGCGAAGCATTATTGATACTAGTTAATGCTATTGAAATTTCAGCGGAAAACAGATTGCTAAACAAAGCACCAGGCGACTGGGATGCGACAATTGAAGCAAGTATGGCCCGTGGTAATACTTATTTTGAACTAGAAAATCCTGTAGTGCAGTAGCGATGTAGTATCTCCTTAATAAGGCAGTAATTTAGACCCGCTTCGGCGGGTTTCTTTTTGACTCGAATAACTTATTTGATCGGCTAAATAACAATAATAGATTTAGGAAAAAATATGGCCTCACAAATTATTGTTGCCGGTACCGGCGCTGCTGTTCAGAGTACAGCATTAAATTCTACCAAAATTAGAGTCACTGCAAATGCTAGCGCAATGTATTATGCAGTTGGCAGCAACCCAACCCCAGGCGCAGGATTTGCAAACACTGAAATAATTGCATCCAGCACTACTAGATATATCAACATGCAAGGATTGGGTAACAAGATTGCATTTTTGGGAGTCAATCAAGCAGGTACAGCTTCGGTGACTGAATGTGGAACGGTATCATTCAGTGCTATACAGAACGGAATTTAAACCATGAAAGCCAGTGAAATTTTACGCAAATTAGCAGATGTAATTGACAGTCAAGAAACTGGTGCAGTTGGTGCCGGAGAACACAATCGTACAACACTAGAACCAGTGGAAGTGGACAACACTGATCATACCGAAGGATACACTTTTGTTGCTCCACTACAGCAAAAACTAGAACTACTTAAAAAAGCCACCGGAGTTGAATCAATCTACGATGAACCGGAACAAGAAAATTGTTCATCTGATGAAATGGATATCATGAAACGCAATGCCGGTATTGGGCCAGTTGTATTGCAAATAGCCAGCGACGACGAACCCTTGGACATGTAAATGGCCATCTTTGATTTTTTCCAAAGCAGAAACCGAGCAGCAGCCAATGTTGACGCCTATCTAGGTCATGTGGGTAGATTGTTCTACGACAGCACCGATAAAGTATTAAGAATTGACAACGGCACTCCCGGCGGAGAACGCATAACCTATCCTGTGGCCACAGAAACCACCGTGGGTGGCATCAAGGCCGGACCAGGCGCCAATGTTAGTGTAGATGGCACACTGACCATTGACACCGCTGGCTTGCCACTCAGCTTTGGCGATTTCACTGCCAATGTGAACGTCTTGACCTTGGTCAATTCAGATCAGAACATGATCTTGAACACCTTAGGTGATGCTGAAATACAGTTGGTGGGCAACATAGGATTTTACAAAAGCAATGGTGGCGGTGCGCCAGTTCTGGCAGATCGCTATTTCCGTGCCCAGGAAGATGGACAGATTTTTATCTATGTAAGTGAAGAAGATGCTCAAAGTGCCGGTGTTGATATCATTGGCAGCACCACAGGCAACACCATACCCCCGGGTATCATCGGAGCCATGCTTCATGTCACTGGGCAGTTTGACATACCCAACCGCATCTACTATGATGGCAACGGAGACTATGTGAGCTGGGTGGCACGCCGCTGGAACGGCAATGTGGCCACACCCACACAAGTTTTAGCCAACGATGATGTGCTACGAATCAATGCCACAGCAGCCACTACCGTAGGTGTTGGTAATGTGGCCATGTCACAGATTAGATTCACCGCCCTAGAAAATCAAACACCCACAGCACAAGGCAGTCAGATTGTATTCACTACTACTCCTGTTGGTTCCAGTGCCACAGCTCGCGTTGATGTGGCCAATGTCACGGTGGACAATGGAGTGTGGGCTACAAAATTTACCACCACAGGCAATGCCACTGTGGGCAATGTGGTTGCTGGCATAGGCACATATTCGGGCAATATCACTGCCAGCAATATCTTCACCACACAGATCAATACCAGTGGTGCTATCATTTCAGCAGATGGCATCTTTGACAGCTTGGGTGCTATTCGCAGTATTCCACAGAACAGCAAGAACACTGGCTACACACTACAGGCCACAGACAATGGTCAGATGATCAACATCACCACTGGCAATGTCACCGTTCCAGCTGGTGTGTTTGGTAGTCCGTTTGGCCAAACTGTTAGTATCTACAACAATCAAAACTTCAGCAATGCCATTGTGCAAGGCTCAGGTGTGACCATGCGACTGGCCGGTACAGCCGCAACTGGCAATCGTACTCTTGCTCGTTATGGCGTGGCCACCATCATCTGTGTAGCAGCCAATACCTTTGTGATATCAGGCGCAGGAATCACATAATGATACATCAGGCTCTGCTCATGACGCCTGTGCCCACCCTAGTAGCCAGCGTGTTAGGATCCACGGTATCAGCAGCCGGAGTAACTAGTATCTCCATACCAGCCACACAGCCAGGCGATCTTATCATAGCATTTGGCAGCAACAGAACCAATACTGCCAGTCCCACTCCGGCAGGATGGACCAGTGTAGCCACTGGCGTGTGTAATCCTTTTGGAACAGGCAGTGATCGTAGCACCCGTATGGTATATCAATTTACCACAGGTGATGCTCAAACTTTGACCTTTGATGGTGGCAGTGCTGATGCCAGCGCCGTTCCGTATTCGGGGTGTTTGATATTTCGTGGTGCATCGGAAGTGGGTACAGGATACGGCGTGGATAGTAATACCACAGGACCAACACTGACCATACCCAGCCTAACCATAAATCGTGTGCCTGCTACCGTGGTGGTATTTGGTTTTTACGGTGATTCGATCTCAGTGGCACCCGCCGGTTGGACCATTTCAAATGGCATGGCCTATGCCCAATATTTAGATGCCTGGGCCGGTGGTGCATTTACATTGGATACCAACGCCGCCCAAATTGGCACAGTTGTAGAAATCTATTAAATCTAAATCGTTGACCTCATTCCGTTAGTATAATATACTCGTCATACAATTCTATAAATACACGCTATGTTATTTGGATCACTAATCATGTTAGTGGCTGTTACCATTTCGGCAATTGCTGCTTGGTAAAGGATAGATTATGAAAACCGCTTGGCTTTTTATTACTACTAATCTAATAAACGGAAAAAAGTATATTGGACAAACTACAAGCACCAGAAAAAATTACATAGGTTCTGGCAAAGTAATTTCAGCTGCTATTAAAAAATACGGTAGGAAAAATTTTCTCAGAGAGAATGTGTATGAAGGAGATTGGGAGTTAGTTGATTTAATGGAATATGAATTGATTGAAAAATATAATGCAGTAAATTCTGAAATGTTTTACAATCAAAAACCAGGAGGTCATAATGGCACCCATAGTGCTTACTCTAGAAAGATTATGAGTGAAAAAGCAAAGTTGCGAAAATATTCCAACCAATCAAAAGAAAAAAGATCGCTGAGAATGACAGGAGAAGGCAATCATTTTTACAATCAAAATCACACAGAAGAAGCAAAAATAAAAATTAAAGGAAAAAGAGCTTTACAAGTAATTACAGAAGATACTAAATTAAAAATATCAGAAACAATTAAAACTCTACCAAAATTTCAGTGTAATAAATGTCAAGGATGGTATTTTAAACGAAATCTTGTTCAACACCATAACGAAAAATGTAAAAAAATTTTATGATATTCGGCTCAATAATTTTATTTACTGCACTTACTTTGAGTGCAGTTGCAGCATACTATTCCATTGTAGGACTTGTAGCCATCTTTTCTGCAGCCCCTATTCCGATTATGATTATGGGTGGTGCATTAGAAGTTGGCAAAATTGTTTCCACAGTTTTTTTACATAATAATTGGAAGCGATTAGGATGGGCATATAAAACTTATCTCATTCCGGCTGTAGTAATTTTGATGCTACTAACAAGTTTAGGGATATTTGGCCTGCTTAGTAAAGCACATTCCGATCAAAGTTTGGTAAGCGGTGACGCTATGTCTAAGGTAGCCATTTATGATGAAAAAATTAAAACTTTAAAAGAAAACATCGAGTCTGCCAAAAAAACATTACAACAAATGAACACACAGGTTGATGCAAGACTAAACCGAAGTGAATCAGAAAGTGGTGCTGAAAGAGCTGTGTCTATTCGCAAACAACAGGCGAAAGAAAGAGCAGAACTACAGCGAGAAATTGCAACTGCACAAAAAGAAGTTATAAAGCTGCAAGAAGAACGAGCTCCAATAGCAGCCGAATTTAGAAAAGTCGAAGCCGAGGTAGGACCAATTCGTTATATTGCTGCTCTAATTTATGGAGACAATCCAGACACTAATCTATTAGAAAGAGCAGTTCGTTGGGTTATTATTCTTATTGTCGTTGTGTTTGATCCGTTAGCACTAACACTCATCCTCGCTGCTAACAAACAGTTTGAATGGGCAAGACAGGGCCGGGGTGGATGGGTTCATGATGAGGAAGAAAAGCCTGACCTGCCATTGGCTACAGACCCGGGAGATGGGCACCCAACACCTCATCATGATGATTTATCAGCTCAGAATATTAATCCCGACCCACCTGGTGTAGAACAACGGC
>Ga0172367_10009910_pt1 | contig 10365 bp, 5 predicted proteins | sample Lak10m_FD_114542 | JGI IMG/M metagenome (GOLD analysis project Ga0172367, IMG submission 114542) | Freshwater microbial communities from Kabuno Bay, South-Kivu, Congo - kab_022012_10m | ecosystem: Environmental > Aquatic > Freshwater > Lake | place: Democratic Republic of the Congo: South-Kivu...
AACAATTCGAGTAGTATTTGAATCTGTAAAATTATTTACGCCGCTTAATTCTATTCTTGCTCCACCAGATGTACTTGAAGATCCTACTCTCAAATAAGAAGCAAAATTTCCATTACCTGCAACCAAATTTTCAATAGAAATAACTCCACTAGCCAAATCTACAAAATTAGCTTGTGTAGGATTTACCGAAGTAGAATTTATTCTAGTATAAGTTGGAGTTCCAGATACTGAATACAAAGCATCTTGAGAGTTTCTAGTAATGTAATAAAAAAACATTGGGGCAGTATATGCAGCAGTGTTATTGGCCAACCCTAGAGCCTGCCTTAAGTTATCCAAACCAATATTTTGTCTATTTGTTGTTCCAGTTACTGTAAGAGTTGCTACTTGTGTTGTTGTAGAAAATCCAGAAGTTGAAGTAGAGCCAACATCTGAACCACGAACATGTATATCAATTGATTTAAATCCATCAAAGTCTGAAGAAGAATATGTGCCAGCCCAATTTACTGAAACTGCAAATGGTGCTGAATTAACCGTGAGCCCTGAAGCCAGGGTTGGTGGCTCTGCCTGAAGGTTAGCAGTTGGATCTGTAACATATACTGTTACTGGACTGGATGGATCTCCATTAATTTTACTTGGCGTTACTGTTAATAGTGTTACTGTATAAGCAAATCCTGGAGCAGCACCGCCTGGAGCAGTAATTGTTTTAGTTCCAGCAGCCGTAAAAGAATCAGAAACTTTAGTTCCATCTCCAAATATCCCACCAGATATTCTAACATCTACTCTCAAAGCATTGGCTGGAAATGTTGTAAGACTTACTTTGATAAAACCTGCTCCGCCTTCAACTGTAGCTGTTGGAGCACCTGGAACTATTTCTGTTGGAGTATTTAAATTAATTGAAGGAGACCACTCGCTTAATTCTCCATCTGGAAAAACATATTGAAATTGAAATACATATGGCTTATCTATTTTTAAACCAGTAGCAGTTACTTGAAATTTATTTTTATCTACCGCATCAGGCTGAGATGTTATTCTCAGATCTTTTGGCAAATATTGACCAGATGATTCTAATGTGTCTGCCATTTAGAATCCTAATTCTAATTTATACTCTATATCTACTGGACGTCCAGAAGGCTTTTGAAGCGGAGTTGTAAGAATTGATCTAGAAATTAATCCATATTGTGGATCAAAAGTATCTTCATCATTGATTCTAAGTCCGTCAAAATATACGGCAGTTGATCCGCCAGAACCAGCAGTTACTTCAATTCCTACTTTAGTTATACTTGTTGCATCTGGTGCGCTAGCGGAAGTATTGCCGAATACTGTGGACATTGAAACAGATTGAATTCTATCTCCACTTCCAGAAGCTGGAGTAAAATCTGCATAATAATATTGTGTGTCAGAACTATAAAGTTTGACACGAATCTTGCTTACATTGTTGTCTATTTTTTTATATGCTATTGATAGAGTATCATTTACGCTATATCCAGAAAGATCGAGGGAGACAATTGAATTGGTATACTCTTTTACAGATGATGTGTTTACGTCAAATTGAACCATTGTTTCACCGATCTTTGCGGTAAATACAGGACTTGTAGTATTTACTTTTAACTGTGGGTTTCCGCCAATTGAGTCAAACCATAGTCCATTATTTTCAAATGAGGTTATAAATTTACTATCAAAGAAATTTGCTGATTTTCTAACTCCAGGGTATAGACCTATTTCGGTAACTACTCCAGATACATCTTGAGGAATTGTAGCCTTATATATTGCATAGTATTTAAACACTGAGCTTACTTCTTCAATATTAATTGATGATAAGGTTACTGGTAATCTATAAAACTCAAAACCTAGACGAGTATCGTTTACTGTAGCCGCCGTCGAAGAAATGCCAAGAGCAAGGTCTTTGCTGGTGAAATCTGAATTTCCCGCAAGGTAGTCTGTTAAAAATCTTTTTCCAAATTTAGTTATCATAGAACTTTCACCCTAGCATTTACTGCTTTAACATCTTCTCCACTTGAATTTCTTATTTTAAATACAACCGTTGAGCTTGGATTTCCAGAAGCATCATAAACAACTGTATTAGAAACAATTTCAATGTCCATTAGTGTTGGAGATTTTCTAATTTTCTTTGCTGCGGCTTTTTCCGCCTCGGCTGCCTTATTAGCAGCATCATCGGCTGCCGTCAAATCTTCTGGATCGATTGATGAAACATATAGGCTAGATGAAGTCTCTCCAACACCAGTTGAAACTCGTGCTGGATATACTCTTAAATAGTTGGAAGCTACGTCCCTTGCCTCTTTGCCATCTTCGTATACTACGATTGGCGAGGTTATACCTACTCCAGTGCTTGATACTTTAGCCATATTTTTATTATACCATTTGTCAACTATAAATTGAACGGGCAGTTATGCTGGTAGTCAACCCCTCTCCGAAGCTATTGTTTACTTTTGTAACTACAAATTTTTGAGTTCCATCTAATCCATTCTTAGAATAATTAATTCCAACTATGTCTCCTACTGTAATTAAAGGATTGCTAAATACTTCCATTTCCACAACCTGTTGTTTTTTAGACCATTGATCTTGAATCCATGTAGCCAAATTCTTGGCATCTGATTCTAATTGAATCCAAGATGATTCAAAAATGACGGGTTCTGGAATAGTATTTTCGCTTAATGTATTTGATGTATATTCATGCTGACCAGATACAACAATATAGTTTCCAACTACACTAAATGAATATAAGTTAGAATCATCTAAGGGAATAAATGTACCTGAGTTATTTATTACATATATTTCCGCCCCAAAAGATGTGAGGCGCTGACCTAAAACATTTACATATTTATTAATACCAGTACTTGTATATAATGGGCTTCCTGGTCTAGCATCATATTTAACTTTGATCTTTTTTAATTCTCTAGCTACCGTTCCAAATTCTTCCATGTAGGCTATCTGATTATTTGCAATAGACTTAGTTGATACTAGCTTGTCTCCAAATAAGAAACTTAAGGTTTTAATTCCATATTTTCCTTCGTATACATTTTGTAAAGCCCCTTCTGTATATTGAGCTTCTGTAATTGGAGCGGCGTATACATAATCAAATGATGTACTTCCGCTTGCAGAGAATAGAGATATTGAGCTTGTAACTGGCAATACCTTTTGAATATCATCTTTCGTATTAGCCACAGTTTTATCGGTTGCTGTAATCTTATAATTATTTACATATACCTCAATTACTCTTTTACCAGATGATACTAAAACATTTACGTCAAGTTTATACAACTGTCCGCCTAAAATTCCAGTAAGTTGAGTTTTACCAGAACTTCCCTGACTATCATTAAGAACCAGCTTTCTTCCATTAACTAGTTTAATGATTTTAATTTCCTTATCTGATGTATCTGAAAGATTAGACGTTGCCTTTACTAAAATATAATATCCAGTTAATCCATTGTTAGACGTAAAAAATCCTATTCCACCAGATCCGCTAATTTTTTCTTGTAGTGGTTGAAAAAATAAAGAGGTGCCAAAAGAATAGTAGTTGTAGCCAGTAGATATATTGGTATTCTTTACTGCCATTGAATATCTATTTGGATCTGTCTGATTATTATCAATTTTAAATAATGAGGTTTGAACAGTTCTGTTTCCAGAAGTAGCAAATGAGGTGCCAGTTGCTGTAGGAGCCATAGTATCTGTTCCGTCTCCACTAGAATCTGGATCTCCTTCAAGTGTAGCGTTTGCAAGTGCTGCCTTTTGTTCTGCGGCCAATTGATTTAATTTTGATCTTTGCATTACCTCATCCCACTCACTATCTTTAGGAGTTTGTGTTCCAGATGTGGTTGCAGTTGTTCCAGTTACGGTGGCTGGTTTTGGAGGAGTTAATTTATCATAATAATAATCTCCATAAGTACCAGTTGAATTTGCTCCGCTATAAGCACGAATTCTTAAAGTATAAGTTTGTCCAGGTGTTAATGGAGATAAAGTAAATACTCCATCTGCATCATTAATCACAAAGTCTGGATCATTAAAGGTATACGATGTGGCAGATCCACCATAACTTGCTGGAGTTGTTACAGGAGAAGTAACAGTTAATGTTGCGCTTGTTCCAGCAGCATTATAACTAATTGCAATATATGGAATTTTATAGTTTGCTGGATCATTTACATTTGGTGGAGTATACGTGTCAAGAGCTGATCCATTTAAATAATATGATTGGTAATAAACTGGACTCATGCTAGCTTCACCTCATATCCACTCCAACTGTCTAAAATTCCTTGAGCATTTGCATAATGATTTGCTGGACTTGTTCCAAATGCCCCTCTAGTTTTAATTCTATATCTGTTATTTGGACCATAATTAGATGCTCCTGCCTGACCCTGCCCTAAATATTTCAAAGCCATCGGATAATCTTCAATCCATACTTCCTGCTTGCTTCCATTTAAATCATAATAAAAATATTGAACTGCATCATATTCAATAATTTCAGAATCAATTACTACATACCCACTGAATGAGTCTAGTATTTGCCCCCTAGATGCCTCATTTTGAACTACCGCTCTTAAAGTCATATAGTTTGGAGTAGTTGATGCCGTTCTAGTTGATGGCAAATTTTCATCAAGTGATAAGGCACCTAGGTCAGATACGCTAGACTTCCATAAAGGCTGGGCATTGCCAAGATACTCATTAGAAGTTACGCTACTCCACAATACCTTAACTTGGTTAGCAGATGACAAATCATTCTTATTAAATGATAATATGTTTGGTAAATTGCTGCCGCTTGCATCGTATCTAAAATTCCAATCAATTGGATCAGATGAATTAAATAAAAATTCTCTTGTGTAGAATTGCAATACATTCTTGTCATCAAGTACTGCTACCATTTGAGAGTCTCTACATAATTGCTGAATTGCTTCCCATACAGTTCTACCATCATCTGTCCACCAATATCTTGGGGCAAAGATGGACTTATCTGATGCTGTAGTATTAAAATTATAATTAGTAAAACCAATGTTATCTAACAATGTCCTTAGAATAGATATGGTAGAAAACTCTTTGCATACAATACTTGGGGCTGTCATTTCCTGAAGAATCTTTGCTCCATCTAGAGCAGTTAAAGATACATCACCAAATTCTTCAATACTCCAATTGTCGACATAAAATATGCCTTGATTAATTCTGTAATATGTCCCTACAGAATCAGATAGAGTTCCAGAAGAATGATAAACCTTATAGTATGGAGCAACCTCTACTCTCTTATATAAATAAGTTTTTGTTGCATCAAATGTCATAGATTTATCAAATGCTACGACTTCTCTAGGATCTTCATATGAAACCATGCTCATTGATAATGAATTTGCGCTTACTAGTCCTACTGGCAAAACATCGTCTGCATTTGAAGATGTTTCAGCAGATATAGTAAAGTTAACTATTCTACTTGTAGTATCTATTACCCATCTAGGAGACATTTCTATTAAGCCAATATATTTTCCACTAACCGCCCCAGCAGTAACTCTTAGACTTGTCATGTTGACTGGAGCTGCAGGAGTAGTAGGCTCAGTAGTAGACCAAGATGTTCCATTGTAATAAATTGTTACAGTGCCAGCATTTGTTGTGCCAAAAGCGGCAATGCTAGTATTTGTACCAGTAGCCAATTGAGTTGCCCCATTATAAATAGTCCATGTTGGCGGAGTAGAATGGGCCAATTCAAATCTAACTACTATTTTATTAGTTAAGATAGTTTTAGGATAAGTTGCAGTTACGTCTAATCCAGTATTTTTATCAGAGACATAATATTTATATGTTGTCTCCGCTCCTGGATAATATGTCCTATAATCTAATGCATATTGGCTGGCTTTTGGATTTCTATATGAACCAGAGCCTACGTCACCCACTATGGCATACTTTATACCCGCTCTAAGGGGTCTATTAGGCTTGATCACGGTGTCTATGGGGAAAAGCTTTTGGAAAGGCGGATACGAATTTCCTGCGGCATCTGTGCGGGTTATTTGGGCCCCCGTCATTGTTATATTATCTACAAGGGTATTCATATTATATTCGAATGTGCAGCCAGCATTTATTACTAGAGTGGTATCTTGCTCTAGTAATGTTTTAACATTGTCGAACCATGTTTCTGAAGCACCGATCATTATACCTCATTCATAGAGAGAGAAGCATTCCAGTGTGGTTGAAGTCCTCTTTTTACTACTGTAAAATTACAACTAGTAAATGAAACCGTATATGACTCATATCCAGATGATGACTGGTCTGATCCAGTTTTAGCTAGATTAATTCTAATATTAAATGTCTTTTTCCCATCATCACTTAGATAAAATTGTCTTAAATCTTCTGCTCCCCATGCGCCATCTACAGTTAATGTACGATAAGATGGAAGCATATCCCATGACATAGAAAAACTTTTCTTATCAGCAATATGATTTTTTCTAAGTGTACCATTAGATGTCCTAACAGACTTTTCAATTCTATCAATGCTTAATTCTACTGGGCTTCTATTATGCTCAGTTACCTTATTCCAAACTTTAGTAGTTCCAGGTGGGGTTGCAAGGAGGTCTTTGGCTTCTATCCAAAGAACTGAGCCTCTAGGTAAATACATGGCTGCCATTAGTATTGTCCTCCAATTGTTCTAATTCTGCCCTGTTTAGCATTTACTAGGGCAAGCTCTGATCTAAATCTATTCATTACATCGTCTACTGTAACATTTGTTCCATTTAAATCAATATCTATATTATAGGTATTATTATTATACGAGTTATTTGCTGATTTGCCAATACCAGATATTGTATTTGTTGGAATATTATAGCTTGCGCCAAGTCTATGATTAGGAACAATTGATCCACTCATTGATGGAACGAATAATTCTGGTCCTCTTTCTCCAACCAAATATGATTGAGATCCCATTACTGGTCCGCCCATTGCCTTTTGTCTTTCAGCTGCGGCTGTAAACCACCTAGAATCATCTCCAGTCGTAACTATGTATTTAATTCCATTAGGACCTTCAATTATATCTCCCTTTTTAAGTTTCTTTTTTTCAACAATAGATCTCAATACATCAGAACGCAATTCCTCTGTAGGTTTTCCATCTACCATCTTAAATGGGGTATATGAATTTTTTGTATCATTGATTCCAAGGAGCGACTCTACTGCCTTTTCGCTGTCTAGTTTTACGGATGCATTCTTTGGTGTAGCTATTTTAAATCCTGCCTTTAAAGTTTCATCAATTTCACTAAGAGATATTCCATTCTTGCCCATAAGGTCTTTAGAAAATGTAGTCATGCTTTTAGATAAACTGCCAAGAGAATCAAATGCCCCTCCCATTGTAATTGCTCCACGCTTAGGGAAATTAAAAGTTCTTGATTGAGCTTCTACATATTTTCCAGTTTTTGGATCTTTTGTAATTAAATTTGAAAATGCTTCTGCAACATCTTTATTAGAATTTGCAGACTTAAGAAGGTCAACCATAAAGTTACTAAAATCAATCTTGACTGCTTCTTGAGCTTTCTTATATGCATCACTCTTTGGATCAAGCTGATCTGCCATTGATTTGTTTCCAGCTATAGTAGTAAATCTATTAGCAAATCCAGTTATTGCCGCTGCAGTTGCTGCGAGAGTTTGAGCATCTTTTCCAGCATTATTTCCAGCCTTTGTTGCAGCATCACCCTTAGCATTTTCATTATCAATTAATTTTTGTTTTGCAGCCTCTTCTTTTGCTGCATTTTCATCAATGCGATCCATTGCTTTTTTAACTTCAAATTGTTTGCTAAGCTGTCTAATTGATAATTGAGCTTGCATAGCACCATCTTTATCTCCACGAGCAAGCGCTGCTTGATAATCGAGTTGAAGTTTTTGTAATTCTAATTGTGTATTTTCAGCATCTAAAGAATCTTGAAGAGCCTTTTTCTTTTCATTTGCTCTTTCACGAATTAATCTAATTTGATCTTGATACTTTTTAATTAATTCTTTATTGACTCCTATTTCTCCATTAGCTGCCGCTTGAGCTTTCTTTGATGCAGCTAATTGAGCTTTATTTACTTTATCAAGGGTGATAGCAACATTTGGAACTCCAGACAAATTATTGCCCACAACAAGTGCTGTCTGTGCTGCCGCATCTAATCCAGCCTGGAATACAGCAATCATTTCTGCCTGCTCAGCAGTAAGTTTCTGTAAATCTAAAGCTGTTCCAGCAAGCAATAATCTCCACTTAGCATACATAGATCCGATAGTGTCAGTCTTATTTAAAATTGCAGCTAGTTCTGGACGCTCTTTTTGCAGGGTCTTAAACACGTCTTCTGAAATAACCTTATTCTTAGTATTAGATTTTTCCATTTCTCCATAAACAGATAGCAAAGCCTCTGCTTCATCTAATATATCTCCCTGAGCATTCTTTGTTCCAATTAATGCTTGAACCGCACTATCCATAGAAGTTACTGCAGTATCAACATTCGAAGCAAAGGCATCGGAATCAATATCATTTACTTTATCAAAATTATCTGCAAGTGTCTTAACAATAAATGCTGCTGCAGTTCCCTTATCTTGAATTGAATTAAATGTTTTATCTGTTAAAGCTTTAACTCCCATTCCAGCTTTATTTGAAGATTCAATAAGGGCATAGATTAAGTTATTTGCTTCTTCCACACTCTTACCAGCCGCAATCATTTGAGATTTTATATTTGCAGCCCATTGAGTTAATTGACTAGAATCAACATTATTTAAAGTCTTAAGCATTTCTGGCATATCTGTCTTAACACGCTCTTTAAGTTCTTTAAGCTCTTTAATGGTTAATGATATTCCAGTAACACCAGCAGAAGTATATGATTCAAATTGTGCTTTAGCTTTATCAGCCATCAGTTTTTGTTCTTCTCTTACAGCCTTCATCTTATCTGTAAGACTTACATATTCAATACCTAGTTCTTTTGCACCCTTTTTTGACAATCCAAATAATGCTGAATCTTTTGCTTCATTGTCTGCGTCCATTTTTCTTAATTTCATTACAATAGCAATTAATGCAGTAGCAGCAGCTATACCAAGGCCTAGTGGAGTTAAAAATAAAAATCTTAGTGATGTTCCTATTGCTTTTAATGCTGTTCCAAATACTACACCAAATTTAGAAGCAACTGCAGTAAATGTAGTTAGTCCAGTTACACCTTTTTTAATCATTCCTAACATAGGTAAAAACTGAGCAACAATTCCCGCTATTTGTAAAGTAGATCCAAGTTCTTTATTTCCAGATTGAGTTAGTCCCTGACCAGCAAACAGTAGTCCCATACCAGTCATTGATGACATCATTCCATCAGAAGGAGTTTTATTTGGATTTCTTGTCATTCCTTGCCTTACTCCACCAGTAAATGCTTTTATTGGTCCTCCGCCTTTTTCCATGTATCTAATTCCTGAAACCATGCCTCCCCTGTTGTATCCAACAATTCCTCCATCATTCATGCCACCTGCAAAACTTAATGATGGTGCACGATAACGTCCAGCCATAAATGTTCTGAAGAATGGTCTAAATCCAGAACCTGATCCGCCTGAACGAGCTCTAGCTAAAGGAACACCAGCTCTATTTCTTTGTTGTTGTGACATAATTGATGCGGCTTGTCTTGAAGAAGACGGAACAGCATTAATCATTAGTCCACGAGAACTTAGAGTATTATGTGTTCTATTTAAATAAGATTCTCCAGCAATTGCTTGTCCATAATTACCAGCAGCAGAATATCCAAAAGTTGCTCTTGGGGAAATGTGTTCTGATTCAAATAAGTTTCTTGCTTTGAGATCTGCTGGATTAATTCCTTGTGGGAATAGTTTTCCATATACATGCTTTGCTGCTTCTGGATCCATTGTGGCAAGACCTTGCAAAAGTTGCGTTGATTTAATACTTGCATTTGTTGCAGATAAAGCATGTACCGAACTCTTGCCAAGAAGGGATCTTCCAAATCTTGTTTTTATTTTTTTATGTCTATTTTTAGCTACACGCTCAGCCTCAGTCTTAAATGTCCTTCTATTAATATCGCCTTTACCAAAGTTGAGATTCTGCTGAAATGATTTACGCAAAACCTCGTCAGCATCTTGTGTTGCCATACGAATTGCTTCTTCTGTGCTTAATCCAGGAATTCCTAGACCCATTAGAGAACTAGCATTATTCATAATATATCTAAATCTAAATTCTCTATCCCAGCCAGTTCTACCCATAGCGTCTGGATTTCTTAATATATCAGCTGAACTTTGATATCTAGATTCGATATCAAGAATTTGTCCATAAAGATTTTGTGCCAACTCTTGCTGCATTCCGCCAGTATTAAATCCTGGACCACGTCCACCAGGGCCACCATTAATAGCCATAAGAAGCGGAAGGTTTGCAGCAGT
>Ga0172367_10009911_pt1 | contig 10364 bp, 6 predicted proteins | sample Lak10m_FD_114542 | JGI IMG/M metagenome (GOLD analysis project Ga0172367, IMG submission 114542) | Freshwater microbial communities from Kabuno Bay, South-Kivu, Congo - kab_022012_10m | ecosystem: Environmental > Aquatic > Freshwater > Lake | place: Democratic Republic of the Congo: South-Kivu...
CGACCTTACTTTCACGCCCGGTCCGGCGGAACTCGGCGTGGCGCGTTTTCACCGTGACGGGAAGAAGATCTACTTCGTCATGAGCAAGAAGGAACAGGACGTGGCTGTGCAGGTGGGCGGCAGCGGCCCGGTCACCGTGATGGATCCCAGCACCGGCGACATCCGCGAAGCGACCGCACCCCTGACGTTGCAGATCGGCCCGCTGCGCAGCATGCTGCTGCAGCAGTGAATACCGGCGCACATCCCAACCTCGTCTTCGTCTTCACCGACCAGCAGTCGCGCGATATGCTGGGATGCTACGGCAACGCGGACATCAAGACGCCGCGGCTCGATACCTTTGCCGCGGACAGCATCCGCTTCGACCACGGCATTTCCAGTAGTCCGGTCTGCACGCCGTACCGCGGGATGTTGCTGACCGGACAGCATCCGCTCCGCCACGGAGCGTTGCACAATGATCTCCCGCTGCTCGCGCACAACGGCACGACCTTCGCCCAAGCGCTGGGCGGCGCGGGCTACCGCACGGCCTATGTCGGCAAATGGCATTTACTTGGTGGCGAGCGCGACCGGCCGGTGCCGTCGGGTCCGCTGCGGCACGGCTTCGACGAGGTGTTCCTGAGCAACAACTGCCACATGGATTACCGTCCGGGGCACAGCTACTTTTGGGACGAGCATGGGCAGAAGGTCTTTTTCGACGAGTGGGAGGTGGACGGGCAAACGCGGCAGGCCGTGGAGTTTCTCGACACCTGCCGGGCGGACGAACCGTTCGCCCTCTTCGTCTCGTGGCATCCGCCGCACGATGTCGGGTTCGACCCGGCGACGATGACGTTCGATTACCGCACGGAGCCGGATCTGATGGACCTTTACGATCCGGCGGCGATCCGTCTGCGTCCCAGTGCGAAGAACACCCCGGAAATCCGCCGCGCCTATCATGGCTACTACGCGATGTGCAGCGGGATCGACCGGGCTTTCGGACGGTTGATCGACGCCCTCCGGGCGCGGGGGCTCTATGACCATACTCTCGTCGTTTTTACCTCGGACCACGGCGACAACCTCCATTCCTACGGTTACACCATTTCCAAGGATCATCCGGAAGACACCTCGGTGCGCGTCCCGCTGCTGCTGCATCTGCCGGGAGAAACGGCCGGACGCACCAGCGATCTGCTGGTCGGCACGCTGGACCTGATGCCGACCCTGCTCGGGTTGCTGGGCGTTCCGGTGCCGGCCACGTGCGAGGGGCGGGATTTGTCCAAGGCCATCCGTGAGCACGATGATGACGCCGCCGACTCGGTGCCCCTCTTTTTCCACCAACCGTCGTGGCATGGCGTCTACACCCGCGAGCACACCTACGGTCGCGGCGAGTTGCAGCATTGGCAGCGCGATGAGCATGGCCGGGCCGTGTTGCGCAAGGTTCCGGTGCGCTCGCTTTACACACGGGACGGGGATCCGCACCAGTTGCGCAATCTTTACGGCGACCCGGCGCACGCCGCGCTGCAGGAACGGATGGAAAAACTCACCCGCCAATGGATGGAGCACTTCGGGGATCCGGGGGGTGTGGATGTGGACTCCTTGGCCGAGCGCTACCGCCTGCCGGACGGCCGCTGGCCGGAGGATACGCGCGAGAAGGGGTTTCCGGGACGCCCGATCGATCTGGTCGGCGGGAGAGCCCAACCTTGAGCGGTACCCGCGGAAGGGCAGGCGGGAAGAATCATGCTCATTTCAATCCGGATTGTGCGGGGAGAAGGCCTGGGGCTGTGCTTTAATTCCAAGATGACCGTCACCCTGCGACTGCCCTTGCTCCTTTTCGCCGCCCTTTTCTGGACCGCCCGGGAGGCGGAGGCCGCCGATCGACCGAATATTGTCCTCATTCTGGCCGACGATCTCGGCTGGGCGGACACGGATCTGGATGGTCCGGGCTACTACGAAACGCCGAACCTGCGGCGCTTGGCTAAGGAGGGGTTGCGCTTGACCCACGGCTACGCGGCCAGTCCGCTCTGCTCGCCAACGCGGGCCAGCATCATGGTCGGTCAATCGCCGGCGCGGTTGCGCATGACCGAGGCCATCACGGCCAAGCGGCAGGTCTTCGAACCCGAGGCGCTTCCGCCGGAGGACGGCCACTATTCGGGTGATCTCCGGACGCGGGATCATTTACCGGCCGGGTTGCAGACCTTGGCGGATCTGCTCAAAGAGGGCGGTTACCAGACGGCCCACATCGGCAAGTGGCATCTCAGCCGTCCGAACAAATTCGCCCAAGAAAACCGGGAAACTTATGACGCCGGCAACAGGGGATTCGACTATGTCATCGGCGGCAATCATGCGCCGGGGCCGGGGGACTATTATTCTCCCTACGCAACCTCCCCGAAAAGCCGCGAGGCGCGCCGCAGCGAAATCCCCGGACTCGAAGCCGGTCCCGAGGGCGAGCATCTCGACCGGCGTCTGGTTGAGGAGGCGGTAAAATGGATCGGGAAGGTCAAGAATTCCGACCGTCCGTTCTTCCTCAATCTCTGGCTCTACGCGGTGCACTCGCCTTACATCGCGCGCGAGGACCTGCTGGAAAAATACCGCGGCAAAAAGGACCCGCGCGGCCTGCAAGATTCGCCCGTGATGGGTACGATGGTGGAAAGCCTCGACCAAAGCATCGGCGTGCTCCTCGATTACCTCGACCGTCCGGAAAACCGCGCCCTGCGCGACAACACTCTGATCGTGTTCCTCTCCGACAATGGCGGGGTCATCCACGACGAAATCAACGGCCGTCAGGTCACTTCCAACCGTCCGCTGCGCGGCGGCAAAGCCAACACCTACGAGGGTGGCGTGCGCGTGCCGTGGCTGGTGGCTTATCCCGGACAGATCAAGCCCGGCACAGTCTCGGACGTGCCGGTGGTCTCGACTGACCTGTTTCCGACCATCCTCGATTATGCCGGTGTCTCTTTGCCCAAGGATCAGCCGGTCGACGGGGTGAGTCTGCGTCCGCTTTTTGCCGGCGGCACCTTGCCCGAGCGTCCGCTCTTTTTCGATTTCCCGTCGCGCTTCGGCATTCTGTGCGCGCCTTCGTCCTCGGTGCGGCTGGGGAACGAGAAACTCTTGCGATTTTACTGGGCCGGCGACGAGCCCGGCACCCACTACTACGAACTCTACGATCTGGTGGCCGACCCCGGCGAAGCGGTCAATCTCGCGGCGCTCCGTCCGGAACGGGTGCGCGAGCTGGACGCGCTGATCGAAAAACACCTGCAGGAATCCGGCGCCCTGATCCCGTTGCGCAACGAGAAGTTCACCGGATCGCCGCGTAAGCCGCGGGGAAGCGGCCCCGCGGGCGATCGTCCCCAGTCCGTGCGGCTCGCCGAAACGGTTCTGAATCCCCAAGCAGGCCACGGCGTGCGCCAGATCCGGTTGGAGGATGAGAAGGGGCGTCCGCTTCCAACCCGCGGTGTCGTGGTGGCCGGCAGGGAATGGGTCGAAGCCGTCAACACGCCTGATGGCGCGGTGGAAGTCCGCTGGGATCGCGCCAAAGGATCCGGAGAGGCGAAAATTCTCCTCGGCTGGGGCGGCGGTCGCACCATCCGGGAGATCAACGACTGGACGCTGAATCCCATGGAGTTGACTATCCGCTAGTTCGCGCCAACCACCTCGTCAACCTCATGCACGACTCCCCCGGAAAGCGCAGCGACCATCTCCCCATGCGCGAGAAAATCGCGTGGGGCATGGGCGGCTTCAGCGACCAGATGGCGGCCAACGGATTGAACAACCTGTTCGTCCCGATCTACAACATCGGCTTCGGCATGGGTTCGGTTCTCATTGGTTGGGCCGTCGCCATCCCGCGGTTTTTCGACACCATTTCCGACCCGGTGATGGGCAACATTTCGGACAACTGCCGCAGCCGGTTCGGGCGCCGGCGTCCGTTCATTTTCGCCGGGGGCTTCCTTATGGCTTTCGCCTTTGGCGTCTCCTACATGGCGTCCCCGTATTGGGGGAGCACCGCGCTCTTCGCCTATGCGGTCGCGGCCTGCATCTTTTTCTATCTGATGTATACAATCTTTTGTGTCCCCTACAACGCGCTGGGGCTGGAACTGACCTCGGATTACGATGAGCGCGCCGATGTCCAGAAATACCGCCTGATTTTCGCCTCGGCCGCCACCTTTCTCATTCCCTGGCTCTACAAAATCTGCCTGAGTGCGGGGAAATTCATCCGCGACTTCGTCACCTCCGACCAAACCGCGTGGTATGGCTTTATCTTCCAACCCGTGGTGCAGATGGCGACCGACGATGGCGTCAAAGTCGAGGTGCTGGGCATTCGCTACGTCGCCTGGACGCTGGCCATCGTCATCGCGCTGTCCGCGCTGCCTGTCTCCCTGTTCACCCGGGAGAAAATCAAAGTGCAGGACCAGGCCAAGCTCCACCTCCTGCACTCGGGCAAGCTGGCCCTGCAGAACCGCTCCTTCCGCACCCTCTGCCTGATGATTTTCTTTGTCATCTCGGGGATGTTTTTCATGGGGGTGCTGGTCACCTACGCCAACATTTTCTACATCTTTGGCGGCGACAAAAGCAGCGGTGCCACGTGGAACGGTTTCTACGGCACGACCAGCGGCATCACCTCCCTGGCCGCCACGTTTGTCATCCCGTGGCTCGTCCGCCGCTTCGACAAGAAGAAGGTGCTCTTGGCCGGCATGGCCCTGGCCGCCCTCACCATCATGGCTTCGTGGTTCCTGCTGCGCCCCGGATTTCCCGCCCTGCAATTGGTCCTGGCCCTGGTCATCGGCGCCGGCATGAGCACGGTCTGGCTGCTCAACGGCGCTTTCATCGCCGACATCTGCGACGAGGACGAACTGCAGCACGGCTACCGCCGCGAGGGGATTTTTTCCGCCTTCTACGGTTTCATGGTCAAGCTGGCCTTCACCGGCATCGCTTTCACGCTCGGCTACGTGCTGACTTTCATCGGCTACGATGCCGGGGCCGACAAAATGACGCCGCAGACCCTCACCCGCCTGCGCCTCTTCATCGCGTTTTTCCCCAGCGCCTGCATCATCGGCGCCATGATCGCCTTCAGCCGTTACCGTCTCAGCCGTGAGCGCGTGCGTGAAATCCAGGAAGCGTTGCGGGCGAGGCGCAAAGGACGGAGCCCTTAAGGTTGTCGCGCGGGTTCCGCGTTCTTGAACCAGGCGGGATAGTCCCGGTCTTTGACCTGTTGAACGGTGCCGCCCTGTTTGGGGTAGAAGACGCCCATTTCCGAGATGGGGCCGCGGGGTTTCTTCGGGTCGTAGTCGGGATTCGGGCGCATGCGCTGCGCGCCGGAGTCGGCGAGATGAGTGTCGAGTTTGGCGGCCAGTTCTTTGGTTCGTTCGGGTTGCGCGCTGGCTAGGTCATGGGCTTCGCCGGGATCCTGGCTCAAGTCGTAGAGTTCGTTCGTGTCCGGCTCGATGTTGTGGATGAGTTTCCAATGTCCGTCGCGCACGGCAGACTGCGGGCCTTTCTGCCGATAGTGGGGCAGGTGCCAGTAGACGGTGCGCGTGGGGTCGGGCTTTTCGCCGCGGAGCCACCGGAGCAGGCTTTGTCCGTCCCGGTGCGCGTCTGGCTGCAGGGGCTGCCTGGCGGCTTCGAGGAAAGTGGGGAAAAAGTCGGTGCTCACCGTGGCGGCATTGCACACGGAGCCGGGTTGGATGTGCCCCGGCCAGCGCACGAGAAGCGGAACGCGGATGCCCCCCTCGTAGAGCGTGGCTTTGCCTTCGCGGTAGGGGAAGTTGCTGGTTTGCCCGCTTGTGCCGCCGTTGTCGGAGGTGAAGATGACGATGGTGTTGTCGGACAATTTCAGCTCATCGAGTTTGTCGAGCAGGCGTCCGACCGCATCGTCGAGGTGCGACATCATGCCGGCGTATTTTTTCTTTCGATGATGTTCGCCGACGGGAACATCGTCATAGCGGCGTTCGTATTCCGGTGGAACGGCCAACGGGACATGGGGTGTGTGATGGTGTAGGGCCAGCATGAAGGGCCGGTCGCGGTTGCGTTCGATGAACCCGAGGGCTTGGTCGGTGAGGGCGTCCACGGCTTTGTCCACTAAGTTAATCTTCCGGTAATCCGCATCGAACGCCTCGTCGAAGCCGTAGTCGCGGTGCCGGCCGCCGGTGAAAAATTCGTGCTCGTTGCCGAGGTGCCACTTGCCGATGAGCCCGGTGCGGTAACCGGCCTCGCGCAATGCTTTGGCATAGGTTGCATCCGAAGCGGGCAGCTCTTTGAGGTGATTGGGCGGCACGAGGCGCGGGTTTTCCGGCAGGCGGTCCCACGGCAACGCATCCGTCAGGTGCAAGCGATGGGGATAGCGTCCGGTCAGGACGGCTGCGCGGGTCGGCGAACAAACCGGCGATGCCGAGTAGGCGTCGGTGAACCGCATGCCTTCGGCCGCCAAGCGGTCCAACCGCGGCGTCAGATGGTAATCGCTCCCGTAAACGCCCAGATCGGCGATGCCGAGGTCGTCGGCCATGATAAACAGGATGTTGGGCGGACGATCGGTGGATGCGGCGGAAGCGGTGGTCAGCAGGGCGCCCGTCAGGGCGAACAGGGCGGGGAGGATTTTCATGAGATTTGAGGAGTTCCGTCCCTCAGCCAGCGCTCGTTCCAGCGGCTGAGGACGAGCGGGTCTTTCAGCGCGGCGAAGACCTCGTAAACTTTTTGCCGGTAGCGGCGGCAGAGCGCTTCGTGGCGCGGGTCCGCAGCGAGATTGACCAGTTCGTGCGGGTCGCTCTTCAGGTCGTAGCATTCGTCGATGTCCGTGGCGTTCCACACGTATTTGTATTTCCGGTCGCGGACCATGCGTTGGCAGTAGAGGCCGAATTGCTGTCCGTTGTAGGAACTGAAGGCGAGGGGACGCGGATCGGCGGCGGGCCGGCCCTCGAGTTGCGCCCGGAAGCTGCGGCCTTGGTAGTGCTTCGGCACGGGCAGGCCCGTCAGCTCCAACAGTGTCACCGGGAGATCGAGGAAATGACTGACAAAATCGCGGCAGACGCCGCCTGCGGGAATGACGCCCGGCCACGAGCAGACGAGCGGCACATGCACTTCCTCCTCATACATGACATAATGTTTATCCATCATGCGATGGCTGCCGGCCGCGTCGCCGTGGTCCGTGGTGAAGACGATGAGCGTGTTCTCGAGCCAGCCGCGGGAGCGGAGGTGTTCGACGATGCGCCCGATGGCGTCGTCGAGCTGGCTGATCATGCCGTAGTAGCCGGAGAGGTAGATGGACCACTCGCGCCACGTCCACGCCTCGATGCGCCAGTTGCGCAGTTGCTGTTGCTGGATGAACGGTTTGCCGGCGAAAGTTTCCGCGAAGTTTTCCCACGGCGGGATGGATTCCGGCGGAACCATCGAAGCGAAAGGCTCGCTGGGCAGGCAGGGCAGGTGGGGTTCGTTGTAGTCGAGGCGGATATGCCACGGCGCGTCGCCTTGGCCAAATTCCCCGATGAGCCGACAACATTCGGCGGCCAACTTGTGCGTGTCGCTCGCTTCGAGGTCCAGAGTGGACACGGCACCGACCGGAAACTCCGGCCACGGGTCGTCGGCCAGCGCGTGCCGGCGCGTCTGGTTTTCCGGACGGTAGGCGTTGGTCGACGGTTCGACATAAGTTTCGTAGCCGTAAGCGGTGGGGTCCGCTTCGGGGTGGACGTGCCACTTTCCAAGGTAAGCCGTGCGGTAACCGGCATCGCGGAGTTGCCGCACCCAGACGGCGCTATCCGTCGTAGAGGCGGCGCCGATGGGCAGTCCGCCGCCGCGGTCGAAGTTCCACAGTCCGCCATGTTGCTCGGGCATCACGCCGGTGAGCAGCGTCTGCCGGGCCGGGGCGCAAACGGGAAACGGCGTGTAGGCCGAGTCGAACTGCAGACCCGAGCGCGCGAGCGCGTCGAGGTTGGGGGTCTTGACCAGCGGATGGCCGGTGAAGCCGAGGCAGTCGTAACGTAGCTGGTCGAGATTGATGAAGAGAATATTGGGGCGGCGGGTCATGATTCGATGATGGGCGGTTGTTGGAGTCCGACCGGAGTGAGTTGGTAATCATCCGACCACTCCGCGCCCTCGCTGCGGAAATGGGTCGGGCCGATGGCGGGCTGCTCTTTTGGGGTGAGGTGCAAGGGACCGAAAGTATTGCGACGCGTCAGCACCCACTCGACTTCAACCAGTCCCTCCGCGTCGGCAAGTCCGTCCATGTCGCAGGCGAAGGGTGCCCACGGCAGGATCTGCGACTTTCCGGTGGCGGGGTTTTTCACCACGAGGGTGGCGGCGCCGAAAGGTGAAAGCACGAGGCGCCGGGCGGAACCGACCGGCATCTGCAGGCGGATGCGCCCGGAGTAAAAAGGAAAACCGCAACGCGTCCAGTCACCGGGTCCGAGCCGCGCGGGCAGTTCCGTGAGTGTCACCTGCGAACCCGGACCGGTTCGCACGCCGAATGCTCCCAGCAGATAGACCGCTTCGAGGTCCACGCCCTCGCGGTAGCGGCAACGCAATTCGAGCGTGTTGGTGCCGGTCCGCAAGACTTCCGCCGGCAAGGTCACGGTGCGCAGGCAGGGATCGATGAACCAAGCGTTGCCGGTCGGCGCAGGGATGACGTGACCATTGAGCGTGATGGCGAATTCGTGCGGTTGCTCGAGGGCCAGTTGCACGGGGCCCTGCGGCAGGTTGCCGATCTCGAAACGGAAACGCAGAGCCAGCGGGGTGCCATCCGTTTCCGCCGACGGTTCACGGGCCCATGGTTGGACCATTTGTCCGCCGCGCAACGGAATCCCGAGCCGTTCGCTCAGGGCTTTTTCCACGCAAAGAATTTCCCGCGCGTCATCCCACGGACCGCCGTCGAGGGAGAATTCCGCGGTGTCGAGCACGGCAACGTTCGGCTCGTCGAGCGTGTAGGCGAAATCACCCGCGAGGGCTTGCGCCGTCCCGGCACGGGGCGCCGGAGCAGGGGCCGCGCCGGGCACCTCCGCCCCACAGACAAAGATGCGCTCCTGCAGCGGACGGAACGAGGACTCCCAGCGCAGAGCGCCATCGTCCGCCGTGGCCGCCTCGAGGGCCACGACGCGTCCGGTCAGGGCGTCGAGTTCGGTCACCGGTCCCGCGTGGTGTAGGTGCACGGTGACAGTGTCATAGTCTCGCGTGCTGGAAGGATTGAGCACTACCACGGTGCAGGTTCCGTCGTCCGTGCGCACATGGCTGAACAAACCGTCCGCCTCTTCGCCGAGCACGAGCTTTTGTGCGGCCGGACTGTGTGCGCGGACCGAGGTCGCCAGGGCGGGGCCATCCACCGGTACGGTCGGTCCCGCCACGGCGAATTCCGCCGGTTCCGTCGAGGGGAGGGCATCGATGTGAGTCGGGGGCGCCCCGGCAAAGATGACGGTGCCGCCCGCCCGGCGGAAATTTTGCAGTAGGCGCAGGGTTGACCCTCGCAAGGTTTCCGCGCCGGCCACGACCACCACGCCGTAGCGCATGGCTCCGAGTTGCAGGGTGGCGTGGGCCGCATCGACGGAGGCGTTGTCCGCGAGGTGTCCCTCGTCGCCGTAGTCGAAGTCGATTTGCGCCCCAGCCAGCGCGCCGAACACTTTGGTATGGGTCTTCTCGAGTTTCTTCACCTCGGGGTCGGTCGTCTGCAGCCATGTGGCGCTATCGACATGGATTTGCGCCCAGACGCTTTCCACCGGATGGATCACCAGCACATCGCAGACCGGGCGTCCGGCCGTGAGCACGACATGGAGGCGGCTGAAGTAGGTTTCGACCGCGGCGTATTCCGGATACCACGCGGATTGGAACGAGATGCTGGCCGGGAAGTCGCGTTTGGCCTCGCCGGCCATGGAATACCAGCTCAGGTGGTGGCAGCGCAGGTTGATGCCGAAGAGCGCCTGCCAGTCGCCGATCCGCTTGTGGTCGGTGAAATCCGTCTGCCAACCGGTGCAGCCATACAACTCCGAGAGTAGCCACGGGCGGTCGAACTGGCGGGCCACCGAGGTCAGTTGCTTGACCGTCCAAAAACACTCGTTGTGCAGCCCGAGAATATCGATGCCGGGATAATCAAGATACGGGTAGTAGCGCATCATCGAGCCGCACGGCACGGCCTGGGCCGCGAGGGTGTTCTCGTGCAGCCCATGTCCGGTGAGCAGCAATCCGAGTTCGCGGCAGCGCGCGTGCATCGGCTGGGCCCAATTCTCGAGGAACAGCCGCTGGCAGTTTTCCATGTAGGCCCACTTGACCGGTGACAGGCGCTGTCACTCCGGGCGGAGGAAAAGTGCGGGCAGCCGGTCGACCAAGTCGGAACCGGAGGCCGCGGTGAAAGCCGCCGGCAGGGCGCGGGGCCACGGCGTGGTCCGCCCAGGATCCGGTACCCCGGGTTGTCCGTGGCTGGAACA
>Ga0172367_10009912_pt1 | contig 10363 bp, 11 predicted proteins | sample Lak10m_FD_114542 | JGI IMG/M metagenome (GOLD analysis project Ga0172367, IMG submission 114542) | Freshwater microbial communities from Kabuno Bay, South-Kivu, Congo - kab_022012_10m | ecosystem: Environmental > Aquatic > Freshwater > Lake | place: Democratic Republic of the Congo: South-Kivu...
CGCCCGCAAAGCCAAAGCCATCGAATATGAGGAATATTTGCGACGCATTGGTCAGGTCGCAACACAGGTGCAGGCAGGTCGCTCAGACGAAACCCCAAGCCGTCTCGACACGCCCGGCAAAGTTGCCCTGTGGAATAACCTCGGTCAAGATGAAGAACTGGCTTTAAAAGTGGACGCGGCGATTAAATCCGCCCGCCGTGATAACTGGCGTGGCTACCAACCCAAAGAAAACGAAATTAAGTTTGCCTTGCTTCCCTTGCTTGGCAACAGCGTCGAGGAAGTCGAGCGCGTCTTCAAAATCATCTACCAGCAAACAGGCGATTATTAAACTCACAGATGTCATTGCGAGGCGGCGTTCTTCCGCCGAAGCAATCTCCTGCTCGCTTGCAATGACATAGAGATTACACACAATGGCAGAACAAATTCAAATCGGCGATATTTTGGCGGACGTGATTTTCAAAGACATCAAAAACGTCCATCTCAGCGTCCACCCGCCCACAGGCAGGGTTCGCATTGCCGCGCCGCGCCGCATGAAACTGGATACCATCCGCGTTTATGCCATCTCGAAAATAGACTGGATCAAAAAACATCAGCAAAAATTCCGCGAGCAGGAACGGGAAACGCCGCGCGAATATCTTGAACGCGAAAGCCATTATGTTTGGGGCAAGCGTTACCTGCTCAAAGTGGATGAAGCGAATCACCCTCCCTCGGTGGAATTGCGTCACACGCAAATGGTTCTCACCGTCCGCCCTGGCAGCGGAGTGGAAAAACGAGAAGCCATTGTCTCCGCCTGGCATCGGGAGCAAGTCCGCAGCGCCGCCGTGCCGCTCATCGAAAAATGGGAGGCGGCGATGGGCGTCAAGGCAGGTCAACTGCACATCCAGCGCATGAAAACCCGCTGGGGCAGTTGCAACCCGCGCGCGCGCAGCATCCGCCTCAACAGTGAACTCGCCAAAAAGCCGCGAGAATGCCTGGAATACATCGTCGTACATGAACTGGTTCATCTGCTCGAACCCAGCCATAATATCCGCTTCATCGCTCTGATGGATCAATTTCTGCCCAACTGGAAACAGCATCGGGCAGAGCTCAACCGCATCCCGCTGTCCCATGTGGAGTGGGAGTATTGATGGAAATTGCCATGAAATCTAAACATCACAGCAAGGGAAAAATCGATGGAACTTCTAAATGTTTTTGCCATGATTGGCATGGTCATCAACGACCTGCTGGCGCTGTTCAGCGTATTGGGTAGCCTGATTCTGTTATTTGGCGCATTCTCCAAAGTGCGCTTCAACCGCTACGGCAAAATCGCCGATTGGAGCATTCTGGGATTAGTCTTTGGGGGATTGTTTCAAATTTCGCTGGCAGTCACAGGTACGATGCCTGAAAAGATTGGGATTGTCTTCCGTATGCCTGCGCTGATGGTCAGCGCCTTGTTGGGTGTCTCCCTTCTGATGCTCATCGGCAGGTGGATGATAAAAAGAGTTCTGCGCACAACTTAAAATGCAATCGCGCAAGGTAAGACCTGAGCGATTGCAAGGTCTGTATATCTCTCAGGTTGGCAAATGCCTTGTGAAATCACTTTGACTTAAACAAAAAGAGCGAGACTTTTGGTCTCGCTCTCGTGTTTCTGTTACTGCATTCTTCTTGGGATCAACAGCGCCCAGGAGGACGCCAGTTCGCTGAGGGGATCCACGTGGACAAAGCTGGAGGCAAAGGACGCGATGGTCGCTTCGATCTGTTCCAGGTTTTGCAGCAGGACTGCCGAGGTGCGCTTTCTTCCCGAAGGAAGGATGGCTTTGGGCGGGTATCCGTTGCCGTCGGTCAAGAGCAGGACGGGTTCGCCCATCTCGCGGGCATGAGACAGCGCATTGCCGATGGGACGCCAATGCTAAACAGAAAAACTGCCTCTTTAAGGCAGTTTTTCTGTTGTTTTTTGCCGACTTTAGTGTGAAAAAAGGTATGAAAAATAGTTACGCTCCGCGGGTTCCATTATTGGGCATTTTCTAACGAACCCGCGATCACTCGGGTGAACTTTACGTATCTCGGGACAATTTTCATCGGGACCATAGAGGGTAATATTTTTGTATTCTATCTACCTACTGGCATTATGCTAAAAACTCAGACTGCGGTTCGGATGAGGCAAGTAGCCAGCACAGGGGGACAGAAGGGACACAAAGGCGAGACATTGCAAATGGTGGTGCGACCAAAGTATATCCGCGCGCATTGCGTGAAGGCGTGCGGGCACTGCGGACATTCACTGAAGCGGCGGAAAGCAATCCGCGTAGAAAAACGGCAGGTGTTCGATGTGCCGCTGATGCAAATTGAAGTGACGGAACATCGCGCCGAAGTCAAGGAATGTCCTTGCTGCGGGAAAGAAACCCGCGCGGCGTTCCCGTCGGAGGCGAGCAAGGCGGCGCAATACGGGTTGCGCATCAAATCGCAGATGGCGTACCTGAACAACGAGCAAGACATCCCTCTGGAAAGAACCTGCAACTTGGTGGAAGAATGGTACGGTCATCGTCCATCCGAAGGGATGGTGGTAAATGTATGCGCAGAAGCAGCAGAAAAAGTGCAGCCCGCCAACGAAGCCACGAAACGCCATCTGACCGAGAAAGAAGCGGTTGCGCATTTCGACGAAAGCGGGTTGATGATCAATGGCATTTTGAATTGGCTGCACAGCATCAGCACAGCGCGTTTGACTTGGTACGCTGTTCATCCGAAACGCGGCAGCGCGGCGATGAATGACCTTGGGGTCTTGCCAAACTTCAAAGGACGCGCCGCGCATGACGACCTCGCGGCTTACTTCCTGTACGAGATCCCTCACGCCTTGTGCAACGCGCATCATCTGCGAACCTTGATATTTCTCGCGGAGCGGCATCCCCAAAAGTGGATTGAGCCTTTGAAGAACCTGCTGCTCAAAATCAAAGCCAAAGGCGGAACGTGATTTGCGTATGGTGAAAGTCAAACAGAAAGTTTCTGGCGGTTTTCGTTCCATGCAAGGCGCTGACTCCTTTTTGCCCGATTTTGTCGCTCCGCTTCGCTTCGCTGAGTAGTTACGAAATAAATAAGCTAATCAGGAGAGAGTATTTCGCAACGAAAAAGATTTTTCGTTTTCAGAATTCAAGGACTGAATACCTTGGATGCAGCAAGGAACAAAGTTAAGACGCTAACCATCAACAATAACAAAAATCTTGCAGTGCGATTTACCTCTCTTTGCCAGCATTCACGACAAATGTCGCAAAAAAATACATCGCACAAATAATCTGATGAAGCCAGCATGAATGGATGTCCGTCATCAAAATGTTCAGCGCAATATACATTGGAGCAAGACGGGCATCTTTTATTTGCTGGATAACCGCATCCAGATACACTGCATTCATCCTTTTGCATGGCGGACTCCATTTATGGCAAGTTTGTCGGGCAGCGGGTTATTTCCCAATCAGTGACTTCGCCACTGTCACTGCCTGACCCGCGTCGGGAGCGAATCCGTCCGCGCCGATTTGACGGGCATATTCAGCAGTGACCGGCGCTCCGCCGATGATGATTTTGACACGATTGCGCAAACCAGCCGCTTCGATTGCCTTGATGGTGTTTTCCATGCTGGGCATGGTGGTCGTCAGCAAAGCGGAAAGACCGAGGATGTCCGCGCCCTCTTGAAGGGCGGCGACGAATTTTTCAGCGGGGACATCCACGCCCAAATCGATCACCTTGAAGCCAGCGCCTTCCAGCATCATGCCAACCAGGTTTTTGCCGATATCGTGCAAATCACCTTTGACCGTGCCGACAATCGCCTTGCCGACCGGCTCGATGCCAGCCTGTGCCAGCAGCGGTTTGAGAATTTCCAGCCCAGCCTGCATGGCACGGGCTGAGACCAGCATCTCCGGCACAAAACAATCGCCTTCCTCGAAGAGCCGTCCCACTTCGCCCATGGTGGCAATCAAGCCGTTTTGCAGAATATCCGAAGCGGTCATATCGGAAGAAAGCGCAGCCTGCACTTTCTCCTTTGTTTGTTCCAGATCGCCGTCCAAGACGGCTTGATAGATTTCCTGTGTTTGACTCATTTTGCCTCTAGTTCTTTTCGTCTTTTTCAGCCTGATACAACTGACAGAGAATATTCAACTCGTCGAACATCGTCCATTCTTCGACAATCCTGCCAGACTGGACGGTGAAATGAGAAATGCCCATAATCTTCACCGGCTTGCCACTCGGCTCGCCATAGATTCCGTAGCCGGTATGGGTGCCGGTAAATGTCCAGCGCAGGGCGGCGCGATACCCCTTTGTCTCGTCGCCAACGGCACAGAAATGGTCGAAGCGCATCTGTCCATCGGGGAAGCAGGACAGCCAATCGATGGCAAATTGGACGACTTCCTCATGCCCAAACAGTTCCCGCCCCGAAGCCGAGTGGCAATGGATGGTTGCGCTGTAGGTGTTGACAAATTGATCAAACAGCCGTCGGTTCCAGGCATTATGCCAGGCGCGTTTGATAAAATCCTCGACATCGAAACCCTTCTTCTGGCTGGCAGGAAGTTCGGGCGGCATCTGATAGGCGGGGATATCCGACTGGGAAGTGGCGTACTTTTCGGGATTCATCCCAACCAGTTTGGCGACAAAGGCTCGTTCGTCGAGACCAATCTGACGCAGGATTCCGAGTTCGTCGCGCACCAGCCATTCTTCGAGGATGAGGTTTTCCTTCACCACGCAATCGGCAATCACACGATATTTCAATCGCTTGCCGCTCGGTTCGCCGTACAAACCAAATCCAAGATGATGGGCGGTACTAAAAAGCCGATGGGAAGTGTAAAAGCCGTCCTTATCGTTTCCCGACCAAATCACCTCTTCAGGAAAAGGTCTGCGGTCGGGAAACAGGGATAGGGTCTGGATGCTGTTTGCCGTCACCTTCTTCGAGCCAACCACATCCCCGCTGGGTGTATGGATGGCCGAATCTTCCGCGTAATGCGTGTCAATCAAGCCCATGCTTTTCTCTTCCCAAATCTTGTACGTACAGCGGATGATGTAGTCCACAATATCGGTGTAATCAGTATCGAAGCCGCTCATGCTTTGCGGACCGGGGGAAAGCCTTTCGATCACATCATCATAGGGGTTTGGGGATTTTGTTGTCATTTAGCCAGTTTCCTTTGTTCAATTTGCTCGTTCATACGGTCGAAGAGATTGACTCCCAACTGCATGAAAACGTCTATCAAGTCAATCGGCACCCAGTTTTGGGCGATGGATTCCCCATCGCGGCGATACCAGTCGAAGTCGCGGATGGTCGTCACCTTGCCCGAAGCGGGGATGCCGCGAAACGCGCCGCGACTGACCGAGAAGGCGGTGTCCCAAATCCCCAAAGCCGCATACTTTCCTTCCGCAAGAATCTCGCCATTGTCAATACCGATGGAACGCGATGTGGCAACAGGCGACTTCATTCCACGGTCGGGGAAGGCTTGCAGCCAGGGACGTTGATGGAAGTCCTGGAATTCCTCCAACGAGTAGCAGGCGCCAATGCCAGCGGGACCGTACCAATGCATGTCTGGTCGCCAGTAATGCTCCATCTCCATCGTACGTAGATTCTTGCCGTCGAAGCGGAACATGCCATCGAGCATCGCCTTGACCAGTTGGCGGGACTTGAGGGTTTCGAGTTCATCCTGTTGGGTCAACAGCACACCATCGCCCGTGGCGGGGGGGAGAAACTTTCCGCCTTCCGCGCCGCGAGATGGGGGCAACACCTGAAAGCCCGCCTGACGCATGACCGCGATGATGTCGAGAATCAAATAGTTTTCCACGATCATGCCGTCTTCGATACGGTAATGCTGTCCGAAGTGAATGTTGGTCTTCTCGCCTGTGGCGGGGATGCCCAGCCAATCCTGCGAGAATGTCCCCGTAAAATACCCGCACGCCGAGACCCAATATTCGCCGCAGGATTCACTGCCGAGGAATACATCACACTTGCGTTTGAGGTCGGGGAAGGAACGATACAGTGGTTTCCAGTAACCTTCCACAACGGCGTTCACGCCTTTCAAGTCATTAATCGGTTGGGAACCGAACCAGGCAATGTCCTTGTGCATTCTGGATTTGACAAGTTTTTCGATGTTGTCAAATCCCACATAATTCATTCTCTGCCAGAAATCCCAGACAAGTTCCTTGTTTTGTTGGTTGAGTTTGTTATCCATACATCTCCTTTGTAAAATCAACGACAGACCAGCGCCGAACCATCGAAGACGCGCAACACATCATCCACTGTGCTGCCGAGCGCAATGGATAAAAAGGGGGCGGCGCCATAATTACCCATGATGATAAGGTTACTTGCGCTGGCTGCTGCTGCATGTAAAATTTCACGGGCGACATCGCCTTGCTTTTCGACGTAATCCGCCGCGATGTTTTTCTCTTCCAAATATTTTCGCGCCGAGGCGGGCGTATCCTCTTTGCGCTCTTTTTCGTTCACCGTTACCACTGTCAGCGGCAGTTCCCATTGTTTGACCAGGTATGCGGCGATGAATAACGCCTCGCGGCTGGCAGGGCTGTTGTCGTACGCGAGCAGGGCGCGCGAGATTTTCCCCGCCCCTTGCGGAATCGCCAACACCGGGCATGGACAACGCCTGAGCAGTTGACTGAATCCCGAACTCAGCCGTTCCAGCGGCTTGGCTCCAGGCGGGTGCGCCAGACTCAGCACAACCAAATCCATCCACCGCGCACTGTCGCAAATGGCGCGGGAAATATTGCCTGCTTCGATTCGCAGTCCCGCGCAGCCATCCATTTGCCTGCAACGCTCTTCAAAGGAAGTTTGGATTATCCTGACCGCGTCGGATTCTTTCGCGGCGTCACGCTTGCAAACATGCAAACCAAAAACGCGACCTTTTTCCCGTTGGGCAATTTCAGCGGCATGGTCGAGGACGCCCCAGCCGTCTTCGCGCCCGTTGAGCGCAACCAGCACGCGCTTGAACATGCGGTCGTCCGCGCGGGTTTCCGCCAACAACTTGCGCCACTCGCCAGTCATCGGACCAGATTCAAACGCGTCCAGAGTCAGCGCGTCATACACTCTTTGAAAGAGACGCCTGAACGACCTGGCGGGCTTTTTGCTAAAGGTGTTGACCAAATCCACCGCCGCCATTTCGTGGTCGAGCGCCCAGCCCATCTCATCCGCCAGTTCCTGTCGGTGCTGCATAATCCATGCGTACAAATCGGCTTCGGTACGGTTGGGAAAGTCGCGCAACAAACCCCGCTGGCGGATAATTTGAACGACCCGCCTGTAGACTTTTTTGTACCAACTGACAGCGGCGTCCTGATAGGAAAAACCCGCCCCCATCCATTGCTGGTGCGCCCGAATGCGCTCGTCCAATATGCGGTAATTTCCCGCCTCGCTCATTGTCAAGTCAATATCGGGAAATGTCCGCTGCAAGCCTGTTGATTTGAGAAAGGCGGCGTGCCGCTCGGCAATGATTAATTCGCGGGCATCAACATCCGCAGAGAGTGGCACGCTGGCGTGAACCTGAGTGACATAGCCTTCGATATGCGTCGCGTCCAAACTGCGGGCAACGCTCACGCGATGGTTGCCGTCGATGACGAAGTAAACATCGCCCAGTTGATAGGCTTCGATGGGAGGCAGTCCCTCGCTACCCACAACTTGCATCCGCACCCGCGACCAGCGGCTTTCGTCCTTTTCCTGGCGCGGAAAAAAACTGCGGGTAAAGTCGGAATAGCGCCCCACGCTGCCGACAATCGCGTCCAGCGGGATATTTTTCAACTTTCGCTGGTTGGTTTCCTTTGCCTGAAGTTTCTCGCGCACATCCTCGTAGGACAACAAATCAGCCGACTTTCCGACAAGCGCCGCCCGCATCATCTCAACCGACGCCTGCAAACGCGCCGCTCGAAAATCCTGAACCGACTGAACATCCAAAAGACCAGAGTCGCCGCGCATCATCGAATCCGCCAAAAAAGGGAGTTTGAAATTAGGGGTTGAGAATCTTTTGGGTGCGGTCGAGGACATCCAAGCCCTGTTGTTTCAACCAATAGGGCAGGTCGATGAAAACCCAATTCTCCGCCAGCTTGTCGCCTTCGCGGCGGTACACGTCCACCACCTGCATTTCGGCGTTGACCTTGCCGCCGGGCAGTCCCAACCAGCCGCCGAGCGGGGTATTGCTCAGGTTGGGCCAGCCAAAGAAACAGGCGAAGTTTCCTTCGGCAAAACGGCAGACATGCCCCTTGAATTTTTTATCGCCCAGACTGCCGCGAAAGGGAAGTTGGTGCTGTTCCTGATAGCGCGGAATGGTGTAGGTGGCGCCGACGCCCGCAGGTCCGTACCAAAGCATATCGGGCGACCAGGTCCGCTCCAGGACTTCGGGCGGGCAGCCCATCGAACCGCTTTCGTTCAAGGCAGTCAAATCATCCACCATGCGGTTGACCAGCGCTAACGTTGCAGCGCCCTCCTCTTCGGGAGCGTCTTCAAACAACAAGCCGTCATGCGCGCGCGGTCCCGGATAGTTGAAATAAACGCCCGTCGATGGCGGCAACGGATAAACGCCCGCCTGAACCATCAAGCCAATGAGATCAATGAACAATCCCGTTTGCAAAATCTTTCCGTCCTTTACGCAGTTGAATTCGGCGTAACGCAGGTTGGCAATCTTGCGCGTGCGGGGAATGCCGAGCCAGTCCGCGTCGAACAGCCCCATGAAGTTGCCCATGCTCATGACCCACGTCTCGCCTTCGATTTCGTTGACGCCCGCGATGAAAATATCCTGGCGGCGCTGCATCCGATTCAGCGACTGTTTGAGCGGCGACCAAAAGACATCGGCGACAGCCTGCGCGCCGCGCTGTTCGCGGAAAGGAAAGACGCCGCGCCAGAGATAGTCCTCGCTGGTATGCGCCCGCAGGACATCCGCGACCGTTTCGGGGGTGGATTTTTCCAGCGCGTCGAAATAGTTGCGGACAACGGTTTTGACAGATTGAAATTTACCCATTTTCATTTTTTATCCTGCGCCGTTTCTACTATTCCCCATCCTGTTCGTCGAAAAACTCGGGCGGCTTCGACCCGACGAATTTCAAGACCTTTTTCACATCGTAGCCCGCTTGTTCCAGCACGCCCAGAATATCGATTAGAACCAGGTTTTCCTTCAACTTGCGTTCGCCCGTTTCAGGGTCTTCGACGATGTGCCAGAAATCCATGTAACGCATGACGATGGGTTTCTTCGTTGGCGGAATGCCAAGCCATTCTTCGGCAAAGGTGGTTTCCTGAATCCCCGAAGCAGCGACCCAATCCCCTTCTGAAATGCGGACTTGGTCGGTGGCGTGTTTATCGGGAAAGGCGCGGATGAACGCCTGGCGGTAATCGTTTTCGAACTCATCCAGTCCATGCATGGTACCAATCCCTGCGGGACCTTCCCAGACCATGTCCTTCATCCAGTATTTTTCCATCAGACCAAGTACGTTCTTGTTCATCGCGGCGTACATATCCGCGACCAGTTGTTTATTTTTTTCGCTCGACATGCTATCCTTTGACCGCGCCCGCAGCTAGTCCTTTCACAAGATTTTTTTGGAAGAATAAAATCACCAGAATAATCGGGATGGTGGCGGATACCGCCGAGGCGGCGGCAAGCGTCAGGTGACGCGGATCTTCGCCGCCCGTAAAGCGGGAGATGGCGACGGGCAGAGTCCAGTTGGTCTGCGCCAAAATTCGCACAAGCAGAAACTCGTTATAAGCCAGCAACAGGGAGAACAGCGCGGTGGAAATAATTCCGGGCCACATGATGGGAATGATGACCTTGAAGAATGCGGTCAGGCGGTTTGCGCCGTCAATCATGGCGGATTCCTCCAGGTCTTTTGGAATCTCCATAAAGAAACTGCGCAGCATCCAGATGGTAAACGGTTGGTTGACCGCCACCAAGGTCAGGATAATCAGCAAATGGGTGTCGAGCAGGTTTGTGGCGGAGCCAATCCAGTAATACGGCAGGACGAAAGCCAGGCGCGGCAAGGCGCGGAATCCGAGGGCGGCAACGAGGACGACCACGCCCAAAATTCCCGCGTAACGCGCCAGCGCATACGCTGCCAGACTGCCAATCGTAATCGAAACCACCACTGTTCCCACTGTGACAATCAACGTGTTGATGAAATAATCGTAAAATTTGGCGGTCTCGACAAAATGCGGAATCCCTGCAAGCAGGGCAACAAATCCCAAAGTTACAAAAAGATAAATCACGCCGTTGGGGATTGGGATGTACTCGGCAAACAGCAGCAGGCAGATGAGGATGACGACAGCCAGCAAAACGAAGAAGGCAATCTGCGCCCCGTTGTCGGGGACGGAACGCAGCCACAACTCCTGGTAATTTTCCCAGGTGGGGGTGAAGAAAAATTTGGGCGTGCGCGAGTTGGCATC
>Ga0172367_10009915_pt1 | contig 10361 bp, 5 predicted proteins | sample Lak10m_FD_114542 | JGI IMG/M metagenome (GOLD analysis project Ga0172367, IMG submission 114542) | Freshwater microbial communities from Kabuno Bay, South-Kivu, Congo - kab_022012_10m | ecosystem: Environmental > Aquatic > Freshwater > Lake | place: Democratic Republic of the Congo: South-Kivu...
GATTGTAAATACTGATACCAACTGAGCATATCCGTCGTTTACAATATGTACCCCTCTACCACCTTGGCATACTTGAGTAAAAGCATCATAAACAAATGATTGAATTGGTGAACGATCTGAAATTACAGCACCATCTACTAAACTACCGCCCATTGAACCTACAGGGTCAATTTTCCTAATAGCCCAGGTGCTAGTGTTTCCTGTATATTCGAAACTTAATTCATCTACTTCACTATCTCTATAAGGAAAGATAGAAGTTTCGCCGATATATAATGTAGCATTGGTTCCGAATCCTATTGTTGTTGTGCTTAATCCTATAACGTAAACTGAACCTGTAGTTACTGTTGTGATGTTAACAACTGTTGGTGCAATTTTTACGTCTGACCCATTTAGTCCTGTTAGGCTAAACAATCCACCACCCGCATAGACTGGAGGTGCAACTTGTGGTCCGTTTTCTATAATATTGTTTATAATATTAAAGTTTCTTTGTACAGCTTCTTGAGGTCCATACTCCTCACCGTACTGGAAGAAAGGATTGATAACCTGGGTTAGATTAGTTTGTGATTGTGCTGTTACAGGAGTATTTTTAATAATATCTAATACAAGATCTCTAGTATAATTTAGAGCTAATGTGGTCGTAGTTTCTTGACCTGCTATGTAATTATATCCTGCACTCCAGTATGATAAACCGGCCTCTAAACTCTTTTGATTACCACCTAATAAAATATCTTGACTGACAGCGTCAATAATCAAACCAACGTCTCTGTAGCACTTCTCTTCATTATAGTTGAAAGATCCTGTATTATATGTAAAGTCAACAAATGCAATAACTTCGTCTGCAATAAAATCCCTATTAGATTTTAAAATATTATAGGCATTCAATACACTAGTCACTGTAGTCGCTGTGAGCGCAATATTGCTAGAAGGTGCAGCAACGTTAGGACCGTTTTGTATAATATTGGTAATAGTGCTGATTATACGTTGAGCTTCTGTGACTTCAGATGCTGTAGCAGTGGTTAATGATAATACTTGAGTTGCTGTATTACCCGTTGTTACTGCCACAGGAACATTTAAAAGAATATTACCAACAATAGTTGAAATTCTATTGTAGGCTGCTATTGTTTGAGTCTCTTGTCCATGAATTGTGCTTGTCGAAGTACTAAATCCATAATAATATAAACCTGCCTGAACAGATTGCTTATTACCACTATGAACAAGATCATAGCAAATTGCATCTACTATTATGCCAACGTCTCTATAACATTTTACTTGATCGTATGTAAAGTCAGGATGCTCTGCTTCTACCCATGATATTACTTCAGTAGCAAGATATGTTTTATTTGCCTGTAGATTGTTATAAGCATTAAGAGTTGATAATATTTTAGATGCTGTTGAATTTGGTACTATTCTATCTGACCATCCAAACTTAGTTCCATTAAGAATCTCTAATATAATGTCGTATCTGTTTTCTATAATACCAACTTCAAAACTAGTAGCTTGTGTTATCGAAGTTACCTGTGTTACTGTAAATTGATAAGGAGTTCTAAAGTCGTCAGCTGGTGTTATATTTTGAATTATTTTGGAGCTTAGTTCTTTTAGATACTCCGTTGCACCAACAGTTGGCTGTAACTGTGCTTCGATGTCACCAGTATAATTGTCTTGGTTCCAATACTGTAAACCAGCAAATGTACTCTGACTCATATTAGTCGTAGGCCATAATAGATCTTGTGCAATACTGTCTACAATTAAACGAGTATCTCTACGGCATTTACGTTCACTGTAAGGAAATGCTTGAACTACATTATTAATATAATTGATTGTGTCTTCTTGTAGGAAAGCACGATTTGCCTGCATTAATATTTCTGCACTTACAAAAGCAGCATCAGGTCCAGGACTTCTATATAGATCAGGTGCATCTTCCGGACCGTTAGCTATAATATCTGCAATTACATTAAATGCTTGTTGCAGGCTATCTGAAGCTACATCTCCATCGAGTAGAGCTGTATTAATAACTTGAACTGAAGTACCTGTACCACTTAATAAATCAGAGCATGTAGTATTGGTAATTACTTGCTGACATAAATCATTTAGATAATCAATAGCACTTATAGTTTGTGTTTCTTGCCCTTGTATTAAGCTGATAACGCCATCATAATATGCTAAGCCGCTTTCTCTTGTTTTTTCGTTTCCACCAAATGTAACATCATAGGCAACATTCTCAACAAGTATACCGACATCACGATAACATTTTTCTCTTGAATATTCAAAAGTTCCCGCAGTGGCATTGATAAACGCTGTAACTTCTGCTTTAAAAAAGTTCTTATTAGTTTGTAGAGTATTCCAAGCATTTTCCGCTTCTTCGCTTGGGTTTTGTCTAAGATTCATAGGAATACGAACTACATCTTCAGGTCCGTTTCTAATTATTCCTGTAATAACATCAACTTTTTCTTTTAATTGTTCTGCTTCGTAAATACCTGCTACACTTACAGCAGTTACTTGACTGACTGTAGATTGATATAATGTTGCAGCAGGTATAGTTTGAGCTCTTATTACATAAGGCAATAATCTCTTAATGTAATTGTACGCTGCAAAAGTTTGAGGTATATCATTAGTAGTAGTGGCTGTGCTGACATAATTGTAATAGTTAATGCCAGATTTAATACTCTGCTTTGTTCCGCCATGTAATAAATCAAAGGATACACTATCTATGATGTAACCTACGTCACGTTGGCATGTAGCTGTATTATAGACATGAGCAGGATGATTTGTCTGGATCCAGGTTATGACTGCGTTAGCAAATCCTGTTTTATTTGCTACCAATGCATCGTAAGCATCGATATAGGTAGAAGTTGTAGAAGGTAGTCCATTAGGATGAGCTTCTATTTGTTCACTAATACCAATAAGTGCAGAGCTTGTTGTTAAAATATTTGTTATTGTACTGAATAGTGCAGTTACAATAGTACCTAGGTTAGGGTCGCCTGATGCATTAGAAGCAGTAGATGCTGCCAATGTTCCAAGATATGTTAATGCTCCAGTTGTAGTTGTAAGTTCCCCTGGAAAACTCACGGCACCTTGTGCATAATATTGTAGTCCAGCAAATCTGCTATCACTTTCACTGTTATACAATAGGTCCATACCTATTGTATCTATAATCAATCCTATATCTCTTTGACACTTAGCTACGTTATAAGTAAATGTGCCAGTATTAAAAGTTTGATCTACATATGCAACTACCTGTTCTTGCATAAAAGGCTTGTTAGCCAATAGCAATGTACGAGCATTAAAGAATCCAGGATTTTGTTGTCCGGCATTAATAGTCATTCCTACAGCAAGTGTGCCAGTTGATACTTTAACTAAAATTGTAGTAGTATTAGCTGCCCACGTTCCAGTCCCAACAACCTTAGGAACGTGAACTGTTTGATTTGGCACAAACATTGTGCCGTCTTTTAGCCAAGGACCACTTTGATTAGTACAATTTTGAATGTAAGGCGAGTGGAATAAATCAATACGTTCGTCGCCTTCTAAAGGAGGAAATGCTGTACAGTAAGCTCCTCTGTTAAATCTAGGATCATAATCGCCTTCTAATAGACCACTTCTACCATTTAAAAATGTAGCAAATGCAATATAACAACCGCTTTCTACATGAAATAAATCTTGTGTCTTATTAATTGGCTCAATAAAAGTAGTACGGATGTCACTTCCCATAATACTTGTATAAGGTTTTAGTCTTATAGGATTATCTTCAAGATAAAAACCTGCACTTACTCTAATTTGTGTTCCAGACTGATAGTAAGGACTGCGTATTGCACCACCTATAGTACGGCAGGCACGACTAGCATCCTGGGCACGACCATCATTAGTGTCATTTCCGTCAACTGTAACATACAAAACATTTGTTACTACTGGTGCAGTACCTATAGGATTAGTACCACGTACACGAATATCGCCAAATATTTCAGTTACAGGATCTTTGGGCTTAATCTGTATTGTACCAGTCGTACTTTGAATAAGCCTTGTGTATATGTCATTAATGTATGCTTCATGCCAAAAGGTAGAAGTTGTACCTATGTTGCCTGTATCCGCAGAGTGAGGAACTAGCTCGTCAGCTTCTACAGCATTTTCTACATAAGCATCTGTGTTGACCCAAATATTATTCTCAACACTTATTCCACCATCAACTCGTAAAGCACCTAGAGTGGCTGTTGCGCTAGTAAGATTTGTAACTGTGGCCAGTCCTTGTACTATTAGATTATCGTTTATTAGTACACCACCTGCAACCTTTAGAGCCGCTGTACCTGGGTTGCCACCTCCAAAATCTGTATCTATATCGTTAACTTCTAATGATGCTATATCAGATGCAACAATATTTTGTCTTTCTATACGTAGTCTGCCTAAATAGGGGTTATATTTAAAACCTTGTAAGGGATAATTGGCAGGTATAGTATCTGTTGAAGTTGTATCAATAAATAAAAATTGACTACCTGTGTTAATAGTGAATACAGGATTGTACTCGAAGTTTTGATTTGTTCCGGTTACAACAACGTTTGTACTTGTGATAGCAACAACAATTCTACCATAGATCGTCCCACCTACGTTTAGATCTTTTTCAATTCCAACACCACCAGCAAAATATGCCGATGCAGTTGTTCTTTGTGCAACAGACTGCTCAAGAGTAAGACCTTGACCCATACCAAATCTATCATTAGGATCATAAGGTAAGAAGTAAGGGTTCTCTACGTTTGCTGTACCTGTTGATAAAATATCTGTGTTGAATATCTTATTCCAGGCATTTCCTGTAGATCCTAAATTCCATTGACTACTACCTTCAGGAATCAAATCAGTATTAATTTTACCGTAGACATATACAAGATCTGTTGTACCTGCCCCATCACCTAGTTCTATACCCGGTGCTGTTAGAGTTAAATCTCCGCCGCTTTCAACTAATGTTGTACCGCCTACAGTGATTTCTAGATCGCCGCCTACAGTTTTTGTTTCGTTACCACTTATATCAACAGTCTCATCACCACCTACAGTTTTAGTTTCATTCCCGACGATATCGTAGACTTCATTCCCGCCAATTTGAATTGTTTTATCGCCAGTTACAGTCTTTGTTTCGTCCCCTGCTACTGTTACCGTTTCATCGCCGCTGATATCTACTGTTTCATCGCCACCAATAGTTACTGTTTCATCCCCGCCTACATCAACAGTAAGGTCGCCTGTTATTTGTTTAAGTTCATCTCCTCCAATGATTGTTGTAAGATCTACATCGATAATATTATCAAGATTGTCCGTTAGTAAAAGCGTATCGCCTTTACCTATGTTCATAGTATAATCGCCCGGCAAGTCTAAAACTGTTTTAGGGGCGGCAGAGCTTGTACTGACAACGGTGCCTGTAAATGACGGCGGTGTATTAGAGTAGTAAACTTTTGGCATTCATTAATCCTCGAATGTATTTATTTTTTTAATAAATCCTTAGTTCAACCGTATCTATTAAAGGAGTGGTTTTGTGAGGAAATTTAGGATGACTTTTAAATCTTAGCGTAATTCCAAAGGTCGGATCTAAAACATTTGATAAAGATAATGCTCCGCCCCAGAGATTGTTGTCAGAACCATAGATTTTAATAGGAGAAACATCTAAATTAGCTTGATTATCTCCTATCGGTGTATCATTTAATAATAGTTGTATGGTATCGTCTGTAATTCTACCACCCCTATTCATTTTTATTCTTGCCTGTATGCCAGATAATGAATTAGGAACTTCTGTAAAATTATATCCGGTTAGTTTTAAGAAATAAGTTTTTTCTAAAATATCATGTTTAGGATCTCTAGCAATATGTAGTAGATCTCTTATTGTTTTTACATGTCGACCATCATTAAATTTTAAACTCGAGAAACTATCTACTTCTTGCCAAGATACATGAATATTTTCAGCCTCGTCTTCTGCGTATTGCGATATTTGTGTAGGGGTAGCCCAATTAGAACTCATAATCTAATATTTACCTAAATAAAAATAGGGGAGCTGGTCCCCTATTTTTTGAACAAAGTTATAAAAATTATCTACTACGAATTTTTACAATACCTGTTGCCGCCGCCGTTAGATTCCAGCCAACCGCTTCACTATTGTCAAACAAGAATGCTGTAGACACAGTAGATCGACTTAATACTGCTCTGCGTGCTGTCAACTTCTTAACAAAGTATGTGCTACCGTTACCGTCTTCAGCTACCATTCTAACCCTGCCTGCTGCTAATGCACCTGTCGCTGTGGTTAACAAACATGTTCCTGTACCTTGACTTGTCTGGACACGATATTTTTTACTGGCTACTTGTTCAAGAATATCACCTGCTACGCCGCTTGATCCACCAACAGCAGCAGGAACATAAGCTTCAACATGAATAACATTAGTTACAGTGTTAACGCTAATTGTAGCAGTTGTACCTGTGCCTTGTGTGGTCATAGTAGTGCCTGTAAACACTACTGATGGTGCAGATGTGTAACCTGAACCTTGGTTGGTTATTGTTACACTAGTAACTGTATTGCCTGGCTTTACAACAGAACCTGTTGCCTGTGTGCCACCTGCAATATTAGGTGCACCAAAAACAACTGTTACAGTTAATGTTGACTCGGGTGCTGTGCCGCCGAGTGTGACTGCTGTTACGCCTTCACCACCAACACCTAAACCCTTACGAATACCGAAGTATTTTGATTTAATAGGACGTCCCATTTGTTTCTCCTTGTAAAACGGACCGTTCTAGGGCCATACGCGGTGGGAACCGCATAATTTATCTAGACATAATATTTATTGTAATAAAACAAAAAGCCCGTTTACACGGGCTTTTTGCCAGTCTGTATATAAGTTCTAATTACTTGAAGCTTACATTAGCAGATGTGATTGATACCTTGCCTAGATAGTCAGCAGCGTTACCTAGAGATGATGCTGTGTTTGTTAACTCAACATATCCGTAACGTGTCATAAAGCCAACTACTGGCTCAAATGTTGCTGGATCTAGAACAACACCAGAACTCATTAGAGGAATATATGGGCAATAGAAAGCAGCAGCATCAGCTTCGCTTGTTCCCTTATAACCAACTAGGACCTGGTTATCGTCATCTGTATCGCTCTTGTATGCATCTACATATACACGCATTGCACCGTTTAGAGTACCGACAAACTTGGTGTTTGTTGGAGCTTCGAATGTGCCTTCTGTTGTGCGAGCAAAAGCACTAGTTGTTGCGCTCTGTAGAATTGTTAGAGCCTGGTTACTTACAACTGCCCAGTTCGCAGAACCACGACGTGTACGCTGAGCAATTAAGTTGCTTACACGGTTGATCTGGATTGCTAGAGCAGCGTGCTCGTCACCAACAAATGTTGCTGTACCAGATACAAAATTCTGGTCATATGTTTCTTCAACACTGGCTAGTGAACGTAGGCTTGTTAGGATCTCTTGATCGATTTCAGCAGTGATCTCTTGTGCTAGAGCTGCCATGATTTCTGCTTCGATGTCGATACCTTGTTGTGCTTGTGCATCTTGAGCAGCCTCGAAGGTCCAGCGAGCGCTGAGCTTACGACTCTTAGCTTCAACTGGTGTCTTTAAGATTTGAATACTCATACGCTTACCTGGTGCACCTTCTAGAACGGATGTAACTGCTGCACCACCGTTAGAAGAATTGTTACCAGAATAGGCCTGAGCAATCTTGAATGGGCTTAGAGCTTCTTCACCTGCTGTTACTACATCGCCTGAACCAACGCCATCAGCATAACGAACACGTAGAGTGTGGATCTGTGCTACAGGTCCTGTCATTGGCTGTACTCCGATGATTTCGTTAGCAATAACTGTTGGCATAACACGACGGATTACTGGTAGAATTACACGGTTCAATGTAGCAATGTTACCAGTGCTTGTTGCACCTGCTGTTGCGGCTTCTGCCAAGTAACGACGTGTGTTCTCTAAGCATACACCCATAGATGCACGACGGTTACCTTGTAGGCCTTCAAGCAGAGCGTCTTTGGTCTCTGACCATCTTTCATTTAATAGTTGTGACATTTTCTATTGTCTCCTTGAATTATTTTAGACCCGCCAACTTACGGATGTCTAAGATATTGTCTAAGCCTACCTCTGGCTTGGTTTCACGATTGCCTGTTACAGCAGTTCCTTCAGTTAAAGTAGTTTTTTCTACTTTTTTCTTTTCGCCTTCCATTACTGCGGGTAGGTATTTGTCAAATGCAGTGCGTAACTTAGGAGTTTGAATACTCTCAAGTAGTTCCTGCATTACTACTCTCTTGTCTCCACCAAGTGGAGATAAAAGTTCTGCCATTACTTGTTTACGTTCCATTAAATCTTTTGTAACTCGAATTTCACGCTGTGTAGATTCAACGATTGTTTCCTTCTCTGCAATAGCATTTTTGGCTTCTGCTAATTCAAAGTCTTTCTTTTGAATAATCTTTAACAATTTTGCTGTTTCAGATTTTTCATTTAAGAAAGAACTAGCATATTCCTGTGCAAAGGCTTCATATAAACGACGTCCGAAGTCATTGTTACGAGCACCATCGATGTCTTCTTTCAACTGACGAATTTCAGTTGTAAGTTTCTTTGATACTGCTTCTTCAACGGCTCTAGCACTACGCTTAATAAATGCACTCTTAATTTCTTCAAACTTAGATTTAGCTTCACGAACTAATTTAACTTTTGTTTCTGCTAGATCTTTTTTGTCTGTTGCAAACTCTTGAATTTCTTTAGCTAAAGCACGAACAACGAATTGTTCTAACTTGCCAAAATTCTCTGATACTTTGCGACGATCACTTTGAAACTCTACTAACTCTTTACCTAGCTGACCGATTACAAACTTTTCTAACTTGGTAGCATCTTCACTGATACGTTGTGTGTATTGTGCTTTTGCCTCTGCTAGAGCTTTTTTGTCTTCGTACAATTCGGCCATCTCTGCGGCCAGTCTATCGCTCAACATCTTGTCAATTGCTTCAACCATAAGTGATTTATCATGGTTATACTTCTGTGCAAATTCTTCACGAAGTTCAGCGGTTACTTGGTCGCGATTCTCTTGAATTTTAGTAGCCAAAGCGGACTCTAGTTCAGAACCAACATCTTCTGAAATAACTCCACTTTCGACTAACTTTTTGAATGCGTCCAACATTAGTTTTTCTCCTCGGGCTTATTTTAGACCTTTGATGATCTGAAGGAGTGATTCCTTCAAATATTTCTGGGCCTTTGGATCTTCTTTCACTTCTTGTGCAACCTTAAATGCTTTACTACCTCCTCTTGTGTTCATTAAATGCTCATAAACAGGAGTAGGATAAGCACCAGGTGCGCTTGGTTGTGCAACTATGTCCACCGTAATAATCTCAAACTCGGATACTTTGCCGCTCATGTCGTCAACGTTACCGCTGCCTCGTGAACTTACGCCTAGTTTTACACCGCTTTCAAGCATTGTGCGAATCAAGTTGCCCATTGGGGTTGGTAAGATTTTAAACTTACCATATCCATTAGGACCTTCCATCCACATATTCATAATCATATGTGAGACTCGGTCCAAATTTACTTTTAAATCATCCGGATGATCAACTTCACCTAAAACTGAATAACCATTTTGAATTTGATCATTAAGGGTTTTTACCGCTCTTTCAATCTCATCTACAGGATAGACACGTTGGTTAGCATTGCGAATGCCGCCCTGTATAGCTATACCTTTTAGATAAAGATTTTTTCCATCTTTATCATCAGACTCAAGCACTGCTTGAGCCTGATCAAATGATAGAGTTTCTTTTAGATAAGTTAATTTCATCCACTAACTCAAATTACTTGTAACTTTTTAGCAGTGATTGCTGGTTACCCATGCTGGTCTGTCCGGCTTTGTCACCTGAACCTGATCCTACTGGTCCTGGACCTGCGCCCTTCTTCTCAGCACCGTGTCCTGGCTGCTTGCTAAGTGTCTTAACACCGCTTTGCTTGCCATCTACGTTACCGATACCTGATGCAAACTTTTCACCTTTTTCAGGATTGATACCCTTTGAAGGCTTACCTGGACTTGTACCAGTGTTGCTTTGACCTTCGTGATGACTTTGATTTAGGTTTTTAGCATTAACACCTGCTGGGCCTGGCTTGTTAGCACCGCTAGCGATTGGACTACGGCCTTCTACAGGGGCGCCTTCTTTGTCACCTGTGCCTGCACCAACATACTGGCCTTGTGATTTTTGACTATTCTTTTCCCAATCGTTGCCTACTTTTTCACGATATTCACGTGTCATACGACGACCTTCAAAAGCTGGAACGCCCATCATGTCATCTTCTTTAGGCATATCCGTGCCCATGTCACCCATATCGTCGCCCATGTCACCCATATCGTCGCC
>Ga0172367_10009916_pt1 | contig 10361 bp, 8 predicted proteins | sample Lak10m_FD_114542 | JGI IMG/M metagenome (GOLD analysis project Ga0172367, IMG submission 114542) | Freshwater microbial communities from Kabuno Bay, South-Kivu, Congo - kab_022012_10m | ecosystem: Environmental > Aquatic > Freshwater > Lake | place: Democratic Republic of the Congo: South-Kivu...
TAAAAAAGGCATAGGTGTGCCTCCGACCGTTTTTCACGGCATCGGAACATAAATTTTGTTTTTGAAAATATGGAGTTTCGAAAAATCACTCAATTGACACGCATTATCCGCGCCGTTGGGTTAAATTTATATTTTTTCAGAAACTGTGCATAATCAATGCGCGCATCCATTGACCATAGATCATCGAAAAAAATTTCGAACACGCCTAATTCGGTCATAATTTAACTTCTGGAATCGAAGTGGTAGGGGCTGAGGGACTTGAACCCCCGATCCGCCGGTTATGAGCCGGCTGCTTTAACCAACTAAGCTAAACCCCCATTAAAATCAAAAAATTGGTGATCGAGACAGGATTCGAACCTGTGACCTACTGCTTAGAAGGCAGTTGCTCTATCCAACTGAGCTACTCGACCACGAGACTATCTCTTTGTCAAAACCCTAACAGAATTATCGAAAAGTTGAACTTTGTGCAACTTGTTTATTTAAGGGATGGTCCCTCTTCTTTGTAAAAAGTAGACCTTATTTTTGCACTTGGACAATTTTTGCCTTTTCAAATCGTCAATATGAGGTTCCTAGGAAAAAATATTACGGCGCAGTCTATGCTTACCGCTATTTTGAGGAGATCACATGAAAACTCAGTTTCGTACCCCATTATCAATAGCACTTTTAAAAAATAATGCCCCCCGTCTGACTGTATTGGGCTTGCTCATTCTATTGGCATCCTGCACCCCTCTGGACCGGCGTAGCAAAGAAAATCCACCATCACCCAGCATTCCAACTAAGTCTTCTCCAAATAAAAATTCAAATCCCTCTGATTCTAATGAGTCACCTTCCGGGGATATTACCCTCAATCCCAGCTCTAAGGATGTAGATGAAGCAACAGAAAAGGATCCCGAGCAAATTCAGGGAAAAAAAGAGATTCCAGTGGAAGATAGCCAGCCAACTGCAACGGAGAATCCACAACCAGAGCCTATTACTATTGATGATGGAAAAACAGTACTCATCCGCGGTCCACTGAAAATGGAAAATGCAATTGTTTCTTTTGATGCAGAGACTGAGCAAATTAGCCTCAAAGGAAATATCATTATTACCGATCCCAATAATAACTCTAAAAATACCGTTAATCTTCCAAATGCAGTCCTAGTGGGCTCCGTTCGGGAGACAGGTGTTGCAAATCTTTACCCTGACTCGATGACTCTTAAAATGCTTCCTGACAACACTTTGATTGTTGCCCAATCTATTTGTTTTGGAAACGAAAAACCCTACGACAAAGCTATTCACAATTGTCAAAGTATTCAAATTAATCTTTTTGCCAGACAAGACAAGACTGAATATACAGCGAACTTAGATTCTCAGAAAGTGACAGAACTACTACCTGAAGACAAAACAAATACTGAAGATAAAACAAAAATAGTTGAAAAAGATCAAAAGGAAGGCAGCGACCTTGATTCGAAAGCAGAACCAGAAAAAACTCCTTCAACAAATAAATCAGGTAAATCAGGGGATGAAAAATCGAAAACTTCAACTGACAACGAAAGCAAAGATATTTCGAAGTCACAGCAGGAAGATTTTCTGATGTTAATTGGAAAAGGGATAATTGCTCCAGAGGATTTAAAAAAGGATCAAGAAGACAAATCCTCTTCTCAAGAAGATCCTATGGAGGATGAGGAAGAAATCGATCCTTCAGCAACGATTACGAATACTGCGATTTCTAAAGATTCCATCGACTTCTTAGAAAGCGAATTTATGTTTGCTCGAAAGCAAGGGTTAACGGTTGCCGAAGCACACCAGAAAAAATTGATACCACCTTCTTCTAAAAATAAAACAAATCCCTCGCAAAACAAGGAAACTGATAAATGCCAAGGTGATCCGATCTGTATTGCAAAAGCAAAAAAGAGGCCTTTTAACCAGGCATTCTTTTTCCCTCAAAATGGAAAAATGCAAAGCTCCACTTCTTTGGTTGCTCTTGCCAAAGAAAGGAGTGGCAATGTTCCCTTTATGATTCTAAGACCTCAGCGCGGTAATTATTTTGGTACCTACGACTTAGTTAAAACAGTAGAAGCTCTAGGAGCTGAAGTGCAAAAATCCCTTCCTGGATACAAAATTATGGTGCGGGATATGTCCAAAGCAAAAGGGGGAAGTTTCGGTCACAAAAGTCATACCAACGGGACTGATATGGATATCGCCTTCATTCGTAAAAATGGAAATAAAACTCCTGATTTTGTGACGATTGCAGATTCAAAACGTATCATTGACCCGAGTTTTGATGTAGCCACTCAATGGAAAGCTTTTTACTTTTTAGCAAATGATCCCAGAGTCCACCTTAATGTGATATATTTGGCCCCTGCCATTAAACAAAAAATGTGTGATTACACAAGCAGTCTTCGCAAAAAGGCCTCTCCGGAGGAACTGCAAAGAATTAATAAAACGCTGAAAGCTCTGCGCAGCCGTTCACGAGCTTCTGGAAATGAAATCAGCGGTCATCGCAATCACTTTCATGTTCGATTACTTTGCTCGAAATTTGATATTGGCAGTCGATGCCGCAACTACGACACACCTGATACTAAAACGGGCTGTCGATAGATTATACCAAATCCGATGACTTCGTATCCCATCGTTGCTTGGTCGATCTCCTTGGTCTATACTTTGAATCGAATTTGGTATTAGTCTCTGTGCCGCTTCTGTAGAGCGGCACAGACGGCGACTCCACCAAGGATCACATACCACACAATCAAAAGCCACAGCAAGAAAAGGGGAATTGCTGCAAAACCGCCGTAGATGTTACTATAGTGAAAAACTTTTTTAGCCAAAAACCTAAATGAGTTCTGAAGAGCAAACAAACCTCCTGCCGCTATAACAGAGGATATCAACGCAAATTTGGTTCGAACCTTTTCAACAGGAACCAATTTATAAATTGTGAATAGGGCCATGATAAGAATTAAAGGGTCCATAACCATTGCCGGTATCAGCCGACGAACAACGGAAAGTTCTTCCAATGACATAAACGCCAAATAAGTCGCCAGCAAGATTGGCCAAAGTACAATAAGAAGGACATATATAAAAAACTTCTGAACGACTGGCCTTCGCTCAGAATCTCCCCATACACGGCGAATGCCATCCTCCATGAAACTTAAAAGTTGAATCGCAGTCAAAAATAAAAAAAGCGCACTGGCTACTCCCAATGTTTGCGCATGAATATTTCTAATGGCTGTCTTCAGAATTTTTATGGTTTCACTTCCTGCAGCTACCTTAAAATGAAACAATAGTAAATTTTCAATTTTTGGCATTGCCCTCTCAGATCCTCCAATCCAATGAAAAGTAGCAAGACTTACTGCCAAAAAAGGTACGAGACCTAAGATTGAGACGAAAGCAAGACTGGCCGCCACAAAACGAAGTTCACCCTCTGTAATTTCTTTCCAATAATGCCTTAGGACAAATATTATTTCTCGAGGATAGTCACGAAATCCCATTATTACTTTCACCCACCCGCTTGGATATTTATATATTGTTAGAGAATATATCTTTCGGAAACAATAAAATCATGGCCCGTAGAAACCACCTGGGCACAATCGGCACAGGGATCGTGTTCGAAAAATAAATACCATTTTTTTTCTGCAGCTTCATTCAATAATTTTTGCTTTTCACTTATAATTTGAAGAGGGTTTAAATCATATCCCATTATCCATGCCAAACGAATGTGACTGCTGGTAGGAATTAAATCACCACAATAGACCAAAGTATTTACACCATCACTGACTTTGACAAGTTGCTGACCTTGGGTGTGCCCATCAGATACAAATACTGAAATGTGGGGCAACAGATTATCAAGGGGGCCATCTAATACTTCAATTTGGTTAGCGTCTATTAGGGGTTGAAAATTAATAGAAAAATAACTAGCTCTCTCACGTAAATTTGGATTTCGAGCGGATTCCAAATTTCTTTTTTGAATAAAATAACGAGCTCGTGGAAATGCAGGAATTATGGAGCTTCCCTCGGCTTTGGTCGCCCCTCCACAGTGATCAAAATGCAAATGAGTTAATATAACAAAATCTATATCATCGGGCCCCAGACCATGTTGTGCTAAGGATTTCAAAAGGGTCGGGCCCGTTTCATCCACATTATACATCTCCGCAAATTTGCCGCCGAGCTTCTCACCATATTTGGCAATAAAGTCTCCACCATTGCCAGCATCAATTAAAATATTTTTACTTGGTGATTTTAAAAGCAAAGCCCGAGCTTCCATTCTAATACGATTTTGAGAATCAGGAGGATTGGACTTCTCCCAAAGCACTCGAGGCACGGTTCCAAACATAGCTCCTCCGTCTAAACCAAATTCCCCTGTCGGCACAGGGCAAATCTGATAAGGACCCACTTTGAGCGCTAATGAATTCGTAGAAAAATTTTGTTCTTTCTTGGTATGAACCATCCCCAAACCTCTAATTCTTTCGTAAATTAATTTTTAGCTGTTGCCATAGCCTCTGGATTTATCTTTGTCACCCATTCTTTATAGGCTCCATAGACCTGATCAATGGGCCCCGGAGGGTGAACAGGTCCCACATGAATCTTAATCACTCCAGGGCGAGGAATGTTTTTTCCCTTGGGCCACAGCTTAGAATTTCCCTCTATATATAAAAACAAAATAGGAGTGTTTGTCTGTATTGAAAAAATACTCACACCTCTTTTGAAATCGTGAATTTTACCATCTTGGGATCGTGTCCCCTCGGGAAAAATAATAATCCACATTCGATTCAATTTGTTTAAGAGCTTCAAAATCAAATTGACTGCTTCGCCCTTTTTATCCTTTCGATCCAAGGGAATTGCTCCGAGGCAATGTTGCGAAAAAAAAGTAAATAAAGGATTTGTAAAAAAATAATCTTTCGCAGCGACGATATAAAGATTCATCCAATAGCGGCGAGGAATAGAAGCTGCAATGGATGTCGCATCTAAATGACTTGCATGATTGGAAATAATGAGAAGCTTAGGATTCTTTTTATAGAGTTCTTTGTAAGGCGTTCCTTCGACTTTAATTCGAATATAGAATTTAAAAATTAAATCTTGCAAAATAATAGACCAAAAAAATCGAATCATAATACTGAATAAATCGATATGCCGGGTGAAAAGTGGCAAATGCTTCAAATAGGTGGGGAGTTTCGTCCATTGCTCATTTTCATACTTCCATTCACGCATTTTAAATTTACCATCCCGTTTTTTGAATTAAAAGCATTGTGTAATAATACAAAGGAGCTACAAAAATAAGACGATCCATTCGATTTAGAAAATCACCCCGTCCCGCAATAAATTGACCTACTATTCTAACACCCGCATCACGACGAATCACCGTCATCACCAAATCACCAAACATTCCTCCCAAAGAGGCTACCAAGCCAGATGCCAACCAATATTTTTCATTGCTATCTGGCAATAAATAACGCATTCCTAATGCTAAAAGCATTGTCGCTCCCACCGATACTAAAGTTGCTGGAAGGGTTCTCTTAGGATTGATATTTCGAAAGATTTTTCGTCCTCCCATGGTTCCGCTTAAGGCCAAAATCGTGTTATCACAAAACTCTGTTAGAATTATAAGATACATCACTTGATACATTCCGTTGGGAAGTTTCCAAATAAGACCAAGATGAAGAAAGGACCATCCCAAAAAAATAAATCCCAAAAGGGTAATGGAAATATATTGAATCATCTTGCGATATGAGTTGCTCAAGATAGGTACCATGAAAGAACAGCCAAGGACAATCATCGGCATATTGTTGTACATTGCTAAATTATCGTACCAGCAACATAGAGCCAGGCCTAGGATTCCCAGATAGCATGTCGTCACAAAGGATGTCATCGAATACATCCCCATAATCTGAAAAAAGACTTTGGCGCCAGCAATAGCAATAAAGCTAAAAAACACCAGGGGCCATGGATCAGGAAGTCCAAATAAGATGAACAAAATGGGTGCAACGATTATCCAACTTTTAATACTTGCCCAAGCGACAATAAAGTAGGGGGAGGTTTTACGATATCGATATACGATTAAACCTGCAAAAAAAATTATTCCCAACACAATAATTGCAGTTTTTTGATAAATCTCACTGTACCATGCCATTGTCATTTTTTTACCCTAGTTCCTTCGGCGTAATTTAAAATATTATGTTCATTCTATTTTTTTGCCCTTAACAAATGGAATCCACATTAAGTCTCAAGTCCAAAATCCTTTATTTTTTTATATAAGCTGGATCTTGAAATTTTCAACTTTTCGGCAGCATCATCAACTCCATCAGCAGTTTTCAAGCAGGCTCGAAGAATTTCAATTTCAAATTCAGTTAATAAAGTCACCAATCCCTTGGAAAAATCATATCCAGAAAAATTCGCGGGCGGATCTATTTCTAAATTGGAATTATTGGAATGAGCATTTTCAACGTTTTTCAAGGGATCAATCCTTATTAATTGTGAAACATCTTCACCTCGAATAAATGGTAAAGGAGAAATGAGACTCAATTGCTCACAAACCCTTTTTAGTTCACGGACATTTCCTGGCCAAGGGTAGGCTCTCAAGCTGTCAATCCCATCCTCTAAAAACATTTTATCTCTTTTGGGTTTCACCCGCTCAATAAAAAACTTTGCCAACAAATGAATATCTTCCTTACGGTCTTTCAAACGCGGTAATGTAAAACGCTGACTAATCAGTCGAAAATAAAGATCCTCACGAAATTCATTCTTGCGGACCATTTCCTCTAAGGAACGATTGCTTGCCGCGATAACCTTAACATTCACAAATTGAGAATCTTTACTTCCTACTCGACGAATTTCACCTGTTTCCAAAAAGCGTAATAACTTCACCTGTTGGGACAAGGGAAGTGCTTCTATTTCATCTAGAAAAAGATAACCTCCATGGGCCGCTTCGACTAAACCCATTTTATTGGTATCAGCCCCTGTAAATGCCCCTTTCAGATGACCAAACAGCTCTGACTCGAATAAATTATCAGGAATGCCCCCAATGTTCACTGGAATGAACGGACAATCGCCCTCCTGTTCATGTAACAGGCGAGCAACGACATCTTTGCCTGTGCCGGTTTCGCCTTCAAGAAGAATCGGTCCTTGCTCGCCTCGCATTTCCGAAATCCATTTCATGACCTTCTGAGAAGCTCCACCATCCCCTATCCACTGCGTTTTTCGGGTAGATCCTTCAATTGTTCGAATTTCCCAAAAAGCCTCTATTTTTCGAAGAATTAACACTAACTCTTCAGACTGAAACGGTTTTCCAATAAAGCGACCGGCCCCGGCCTTTAAACAAGTTTCCATTAACTCTCGGCGCAAATCTCCTGACATGGCAATGATTTCTAATTGAGAGTTCATTTTTGCTAAGTCCGCAACTATTTCAGTACCAACTTCCTTTGAGCTATTTTGATCTAAATGCATATCAACTAAAGCTGCATGATAAACCCTGGTCCATGAAATTTCGTCAACACGGGTGGCTGAGAACATTCGCCACTGAGGTGGCAAAATCATTTTAAGACTTTGGTGAATTAGTAAATCGTCGTCAATTACCAGTAAGTGATAAGTCTTTTTAGTCATAGGCCTCTATGATCGACCCTATTCCTGAAAATGAGAACCTCTATTGCATCTAGTCACTCTGAACAAAGTAGAGAAATAATTTCAGTTTACTCCAATCTGCTCTTATTATACGCCTTATACTAAATTCGACTACTTCGTATCCCATCGCTGCAAAGTCGTTCGCCTTGTGCTGCTCGCAGGGAGCAGACCTCCTCGTCTCCCTCGATCGCGACCTGGTCTACTTTGTAATCGAATTTAGTATAATCTTACTTTTAAGACCTTTTCAAAAAAGATGGAGACACAAAATGACTCTTTTTACAACAACAGATGCGAATACTCCTCAAGCTAAAATAAAGGTTGAAACAACTTCGAATTTGAAAATCCTTTTAGTAGAAGCAATTCACCCCGTGGCCAAGGAGCGCTTGGAAGAAGAAGGATTTAAAGTAGATTTATTGTCAGAATCCCCCTCAGAGCAAAAGCTTTTAGAACTTCTACCCAATTACAATGCTGTCGGAATTCGTTCCAAGACAGAATTGACGGACAATCTTCTTATAAAGAACCCCCATTTGTTGTGTGTTGGCACTTTCTGTATTGGTACAAATCAAGTTGATCTTAATTGTGCCAATAAATTGGGAATACCTGTTTTCAATGCTCCTCATTCAAATACTCGGTCCGTTGCTGAACTTGTCATAGCAGAAATGATTTCGCTTTCTCGTCAATTGGGGGATAGGAATATCTTGGCCCATCGCGGAGATTGGATGAAATCTGCCGTTGGCTCTAAGGAAGTAAGGGGTAAAACTCTAGGTATTGTGGGATATGGTCACATTGGAAGTCAGCTGAGTATATTGGCAGAAGCCCTCGGACTTCGAGTCGTGTTTTATGATATCATTAAAAAATTACCACTCGGAAATGCCACCCCTGTTAATCACTTAGATGATTTGTTGAAAGTGGCAGACTTTGTGAGCTTGCATGTTCCAGAAACTCCCCAGACTATTGATATGATAGGCCCAAGAGAGTTATCTCTGATGAAAAAAGGAAGTTTTTTAATCAATGCGAGTCGTGGAACAGTCGTGCAAATAGATCCACTCGTTGCTTCTCTTAAAAATCAACATCTAGCAGGATGTGCCATTGATGTCTTTCCGATTGAGCCATCTTCTAACAAAGAAAAATTTATCACACCGCTACAAGGATTGCCCAATGTTATTCTGACGCCTCATATTGGTGGTAGCACGGAGGAAGCTCAATACTCAATCGGAATGGAGGTTGCGGAAAGCTTTAGAAAATATTTAAAAATTGGCACAACAGCAGGCGCTGTTAATTTTCCGAACGTAGACCTACCACCTAAACCAAAGACTTCTCGACTTATAAACGTTCATAGAAATGAGCCTGGCGTACTTGGTGAAATAAATGGCCTCCTGTCACGGTCGGGAGTAAATATCGAGAGTCAATTTTTATCCACTGATGAAAGCATCGGATATTTGGTAATGGATTTAGGGCGCTCTGGAGTTGACGAGCTCGCACATGAAATTCAAAAACTTCCTCGTAGCTTACGCACCCGAGTTGTTAAAAATTAAACGAGCACTTTGGAGCATCATTCTTGCCAAAAAATGGAATGGTGCTGTTTATATTTTAAACACCTCAATTCCTCTTTCATTTTATTTTCCTTTTTAGATGCAAAGAGAGCAGTATTTACCCATGGCATGAAATATGTATCCTAACGAGACATAGAGTTGAGTCCGTAGTAAATTTTATTTAAAAGGAGATCTTCCCAGATGAAATCTATCGAAAATCTCATTCTGAGTGGAAATTTGGATAAAGCGACCGCTTTACTTCAAAATCTGAACCCCTCAGAAAGAAGTGGACTCCGCTGGAAAGGACATTTGCAGGGAAAAATTCTTCTGCTCTCAGGAAAATTTACAGAGAGTCTCACTAAAATGGAAGAAACACGTGCCTCATGGGGAGACCACATTGGACTTCTATGTGATATCGCAAACCTCCATTATCTTCATGGAAATTACTCTACCTGGAACCAAACTATCTTAAAATTGGAAAGTATTTTAACAGAGATTCACCAACAACTTTCCCTTGATAATTATTTAAAGCACTCCCTCATACTTGCTCGACTATTGGAAGAACAGGGGCGAATAATGGAGAGTTTTTTGAAATTTATTGAATTAAGTCATCATGCTGAGAAAGTCCTTCCATCTTTCTTATCTCGAATTCTCGGAAATATGCTTCGCTTAAAAGTACAATGGAATCTTGAGGCTAATTTCAATATTAGTGAATTAGATCCCACCTTCTTGTCTCCGAATTGGGACTACCTTAAATTGAAGGCCATCCCCTTTCGTAGCATGCCGAGCGCTGCAGCTCATGGATTGTGCTTGGCCGAATTTCATTGGAAGGAAAATCAAACTTCAGAAATCCACCTTGCACTTTTCGAAAAAACTTTTTCTAGAGGTGAATACAAAACTCTTCTGCTTGATATCTTGGAACATTGCCTCAGGCAAAGGCGCACATTTCCCATCTCATTGCGCTATCGCTCAGAAAAGATCAACGGAAATGATGCTTATGAACAAATATTATTGAAGTTTGCCCAAGGTAAGGCCCCTCACAATATAGAATCGCTTGCAAACTTGCCCCCCCTATCTCAATTAAAAGCTTTGGCTCTTTTTGAAAAATCTAAATTGGAAGAACATCCTCAATTTGATTTTTTTTCAGATGAGACACGAGAACTCTGGGATCGATTCATTTTGGACACAGACTCCCGCGAAGGTCATCAGTCGGTGTTTCAACTCTATTCCTCTTTATTA
>Ga0172367_10009917_pt1 | contig 10359 bp, 7 predicted proteins | sample Lak10m_FD_114542 | JGI IMG/M metagenome (GOLD analysis project Ga0172367, IMG submission 114542) | Freshwater microbial communities from Kabuno Bay, South-Kivu, Congo - kab_022012_10m | ecosystem: Environmental > Aquatic > Freshwater > Lake | place: Democratic Republic of the Congo: South-Kivu...
AGGAAATAAAATGGAAACTGAACAATTAGAAACTTTAATTCAAATTTTTATCTTAAAGAATGACAAGCATCTTATTGCTGAATTAGAACAATTTGATGAAGAACCATCTTGTTATTTAAAGAATGTTTATGAAATTGTTTATCATGAAAGTTACTATAAAAACTCTTCGCCATCTCATAAATTAGGTCCTAATAGTTTACTATTATCTACAGAAACAGATATTGATGATGAACAATATACAATTCGGCGATATGTAGTTTTTGAAAAATATCCTTTATATTCTCGCAGTAATGAATTTTTATTATGTTCAAATGAAATTCTTACTGCATATGAACCACAAGAAGAAATTTTACAATACTACAAAACTTTAGTATAATATAATTCTATATCTCACTAAATTAAATAATGGATTTTTATACAAATGTGCAGCTAGTAGGAAATAGTATTTTGTATTGTGGTTACTCTAATGGTAATCGAATTATACAAAAAGATAAACTATATCCTACTCTTTTTATTAGCAGTGAAAATAAAACTAAATATAAAACTTTAGATGATACTTATGTTAAACCCATAAAATTTGAAACTGTTCAAGAAGCTAGGAAGTTTATATCATCATATGAAAATGTACAAAATTTTGAAGTTTATGGGTATGACAGATTTTTATATCAATATATTTCAGATAGATTTCCTGATGATGAAATTATATATGATAAAAATTATATTAATACTATTATAATTGATATTGAAACTACGTCAGAAAATGGTTTTCCCAATGTTGAAGAAACTATTGAAGAAATTCTTTGTATTACAATAAAAGATTTAAATAAAAAAAATATTATTACCTGGGGTCAAAAAGAATATAAAAATACTTCTAAAGATGTGAATTATATTGAATGTACAAATGAACAAAAACTTCTTTCTTCATTTATAGATTGGTGGGTTCAAAATACACCTGATATTGTTACTGGGTGGAATATAAAACTTTTTGATATTCCATATATTTATAGACGTATTAAAAAAGTTCTTGGCAATAAATTTGCCAATTCTTTATCTCCATGGAATAAAGTTGATTATAATGAGATTATTATATATGGTAATAAAAATATTCATTATAATATTTTTGGAGTAAGTATTCTTGATTATATTGACTTATATAGAAAATATACTTATACAAATCAAGAAAGTTATAGTCTCGATCATATTGGTTCAGTTGAATTAAATATTTCTAAGTTAAATCATAGTGAATTTGACACTTTTAGAGACTTTTATACACAGAACTGGCAAAAATTTGTTGAATATAATATTCATGATGTAGAAATTGTTTTTCTTTTAGAAGAAAAGATGAAACTTATTGAACTTATTATGACTCTTGCATATGACGCAAAAGTAAACTATGAGGATGTATATTCACAGGTAAAGACTTGGGATAATATTATTTTTAATTTCTTAAAGAAGAATAATATTGTTGTTCCTCCAAATAAAAAACATCAGAAAGATTCTCAATATGCTGGTGCATATGTAAAAGAACCTATTCCAGGAAAATATGATTGGATTGTATCGTTTGATTTAACATCACTATATCCTTCTCTTATTATGCAATTTAATATTTCTCCTGAAACTCTTTGTGATAAAAAATATTCTGGTATATCTATTGATAGAATATTAAATAAAGATATTAATATTGAAAATATTGATGGAAAATGTATAGCTGCTAATGGATGTATTTTCGATACATCCAAAAAAGGAATATTTCCTAGACTTGTAGAAAAAATTTTCAATGATCGACAATATTTCAAGAAAGAAATGTTGAAAGAAAAATCTAAATTAGAAGAAATTGAAAATAAATTGAAAGAAAATAATGCAGATTCGACAGAAGAATTAAATAATATTCTTCAAATTTGTATTAAAAATATTTCAAAATATACAAACAATCAAATGGCAAGAAAAATACAATTGAATAGTTTGTATGGAGCAATTGGAAATGTTTATTTTCGTTATTATAAACTTGAAAATGCTGAAGCAATTACTCTTTCTGGACAAGTTGCTATTCGTTGGATTGAAAATAAAATGAATCTTTATTTAAATAAAATTCTTAAAACAAATAATATAGATTATGTTATTGCTTCTGACACAGATTCTATTTTTCTTAATCTGAGTTCACTTATAGATTGTATTTATAATAAAAAAAATAAAATTACACAAAATGTTATTTCATTTATTGATAAAATATGTAAAACACAATTTGAACCTTACATTGAAGAATGTTATCAAGAACTATCAGATTATTTAAATTCATATTCTCAAATGATGAAAATGAAGAGAGAATGTATTGCTGATAGAGGAATATGGACTGCTAAAAAAAGATATATTCTCAATGTATGGGATAAAGAAGGTGTCAGATATTCAAGTCCAAAAATGAAAATTATGGGTTTGGAAACTGCTCGTTCTTCTACACCAGCTTACTTTAGAGATAAATTAGAAAATGCTTTTAAAATAATTTTAAATGAAGACAATGATAAACTTATTGAATTTATAGAAGATGTAAAAAAAGAAACTCAAAACCAATCTATAAATGATATTTCATTTCCTAGAGGTGTGAATAATTTAGATAAATATACTGATTCAAGTATTATGTATAATAAAGGAACTCCTATTCATGTGAGGGGAGCAATTCTTTATAATTATTATTTAAAAAAATTAAAAATAACTAATAAATATCCATTTATTTTAGAAGGAGAAAAAATTAAATTTGTATATTTAAAAACACCAAATCCAATTGGAGAAAATATAATTGCATATTTTCAGGAATTACCTAAAGAATTTAATCTAAATTCTTATGTAGACTATAATATGCAATTTGAAAAATCTTTTCTTGAACCTCTCAAATCTGTATTAAATTGTATAGACTGGGTTGTCGAGAAACGAGGTAATTTAGAAAGTTTTTTTATTTAGGATATAAAAATGGATTTTTTAAAAACTGTTGTTTCAGAAATTGGAAATGAATATGCTAGTTTTGTTTCTGATGGTGTTTCTACTGGCGATTGCGAAACTTTCATTGATAGTGGGAGTTATATCTTCAATGCTTTATTATCAGGATCAATTTATGGAGGAATTCCATCAAATAAAATAACTGCTATTGCAGGTGAATCATCTACTGGTAAAACTTTTTTTTGTCTCAGTATAGTTAAACATTTTCTTAGAAATAATCCTGATGCAGGAGTTATCTATTTTGAAAGTGAATCAGCAATCACTCGTAAAATGATTGAAGAAAGAGGAATTGATTCTTCAAGAATGATTATTGTTCCTGTGGTTACAGTTCAAGAATTTAGAACTCAATCTATTAAAATTCTTGATAAATATATAGATCAAAGAAAGTCTGAACGTAAACCTTTATTATTTGTATTAGATTCACTCGGAAATCTTTCCACTACAAAAGAAATTGAAGATTCTTCTGAGGGTAAAGAAACTAAGGATATGAGTAGAGCGCAAATTACCAAATCTTTGTTTAGAATTTTGACACTGAAGTTGGCAAAAGCTAATATTCCTATGCTTGTTACTAATCATACATATGATGTTATCTCTGGCAATTCTTATGTTCCAATGAAAGATATGGGTGGAGGTTCTGGTCTTAAATATACAGCATCGACAATTATATATTTATCTAAAACAAAGGAAAAAGATGGTAATGAAATAGTTGGAAATATTATTAAGTGTCGTGCTCAAAAATCTCGTTTTACAAAAGAAAATTCTATAGTAGAAACTCGACTTTTTTATGATAAGGGTCTTGATCCATATTATGGTCTTTTAGAATTGGGTGAAAAATATAATATTTTTACTAAAAGTGGTGGAAGATATGAAATTGATGGAAACAGATATTATGCAAAAAATATTTTATCAGATCCAAAAAAATATTTTACTTCTGAAATAATGGAACAATTAGATTGGGCTGCAAGTCAAGAATTTAAATATGGTGTTATTTCAACAGAAGAAAATGATAGTATAATCAAATGATTTTATCACAGTATGTGAAAATTTATATTAGTTAATTTTCACATACTGTGATAAAATATATATGTAAATGATACTAAGTATCTTTGGATAAAATTTGCATTATGTCAATTACAAAATTAGAAAAAAAAATATTAACAAATTTAATTTTTAATAGTGATTATATGAGAAAAGTTTATCCCTTTCTCAAAGAAGAATATTTTCTTAATACAAATGAAAAAATTATTTTTCAAGAAATATCTAAGTTCATTAATAAATATAATAACATTCCCACTAAATCTATTCTTTCTATTGAAGTAGAGAACAGAAATGATATTACAGAACAAAATTTTAAAGATATTATTTCCATTGTAAATGAACTTGAATATATTGATGTAAATAATGATTGGTTAATTGATGCAACTGAAAAATGGTGTAAAGAAAAAGCAGTATATATTGCATTAATGGAAAGTATTAGAATTGTTGATGGTAAAGATAAAAATCGTAAAGAAGATTCAATTCCTACTATTCTTTCTAATGCATTAAGTGTATCTTTTAATGATAATATTGGTCATGATTATATAGATGATGCTGATGATAGATATGAATTTTATCATAAAAAAGAAGAAAAAATTCCTTTTGGTTTAAATCTTTTTGATAAAATTACTAAAGGTGGTTTGTCAAATAAAACATTAAATATTGCTCTTGCTGGTACTGGTGTTGGAAAAAGTTTGTTTATGTGTCACTATGCAAGTTCATCAATTCTTAGCGGTAAAAATGTTTTATACATTACTCTTGAAATGTCTGAAGAACGCATTGCCGAACGTATTGATGCAAATTTATTGAATATAGATATTCAAAAGTTATCTGATATTCCAAAACCAATTTATACAAATCGTATTCAAAACATTTCTAATAAATCTATTGGCAAATTAATTATAAAAGAATATCCTACTGCATCTGCTCATGTAGGACATTTTAAGTCATTATTAAATGAACTTGAACTTAAAAAATCTTTTATTCCTGATATTATTTTTATTGATTATCTAAATATATGTGCAAGTTCTAGATATAGAGAAAATATTGTGAATTCTTATACTTATGTTAAAGCTATTGCTGAAGAACTCAGAGGACTTGCTGTAGAAAAAAATGTTCCTGTTTTTTCTGCTACACAAACTACACGTTCAGGATTTAGTTCTTCTGATGTAGAAATTACAGATACTTCAGAATGTATATTTGTCGATGAAACTATTGAAATGAGGGACGGTGGTGTTAAAAAAATTTCTGAAATTTCTGTTGGAGATCAAATTAAATCGCAGGATAGTTATAAAACTGTAATGATGATCCATCACAAGAAAGAAAAGGAATGTATTAAAGTTATTACTAAAACTGGAAAAACAATTATTGTAAGTAAGGAACATATTTTTCCAACCAATAATGGTAGAAAATCATTTAATTCTGGTTTATCTGTTGGGGATTATCTTAATACAAACATGTAGATATAAAGTCTATTGTTTTTGGTATATAAATAGTAACCAGATACAATAGACTTAATATATGATATGAAAAAATACAACAGTTATGATAATAAATTAGACTGGTTAAAACAGAATAAAAAATTCTCACATTATTTTAACTATGATTTTTTTAATAAAAATACTGGATATATTAAAGAATATTTAGATTCTATAGACAAATTGCCAAATAGTTCCCAATTAAGAACTATCGGTTTATTATGTGATCTATCTCTTTTATATAAGAATGAGATAGAACAAAAATATAATGAATATAAGTCTGAAAAAAGTGTAAAGAAAAAAATAGAAATTAGATATGGTAATGATCAACTTAACCTATATGAAAATAAACTAAAAAATAGATCTAAACCAGTGGTAAAGAGTAATTTAACGGTTAAATATTGGTTAGATAGAGGATATACAGAAATACAGGCAAAAGAAAAAATATCAAAAATACAATCAAATAATTCTAAAAAACGACACAAAAAAACATTTAATTATAAAATACAAAATCCAATTTGTGTTGAGTATTGGAAAAATCTTGGTTTTGATGACATGGTTGAAATTGAAAATTTAAGAAAACCTTATTTAGATAAATGCTCCAATACTTTGAGTAGATATATTGAAAAATATGGTGAAAAAGACGGTAAAAAAATATTTTATGATGGAGTTAATAAAAGAATAAAAACTATGATTGAAAGGTATGGAACTAAAACAGTTACTACATATGTTTCTAAAGAATCATTAAAATTTTTAATAAAAATATATAAAGTAATGAGAAAAAATGGAATAAAAAAGAATGATATAGTTTGGGGAATTTCTGGAAATAAAGAATTTGTTTTAACTGATACTAAACTTGGGCAAAGTTATTTTTATGATTTTGTAATTAAGAGTAAAAAAATAATTATAGAATACAATAATCTGTTTTGGCATCCGAGAAATAAAGAAGAGTGGAGAGGTATTGGTGATTACAATAAAGTATTAGAGTATCAAAAGTCAAAAGAAAACCTTGCCATTTCTCGTGGATATGTGGTATATTATGTTTGGAATGATGATGACTTTCAGGAAAAAGTGAATTATTTAAGTGGAGTAGTGTTGTATGAATGAACTTGAGGAAAAATGTTTATACCAGGCAGATAAATTAATTCGATCTGGTTTTAGTAATTTAGATTTATTTGAATTGTCTGATTTACTAATTAAGTTAGAAACTGAAAAAAACGAAAAAAATATTTTATCTGATAAAAATATTGATTATAACGATGAAATTGTAATGATAGAAGAATGTGGAATTAAAGAAACTATGGATATAAGTGTTTCTGGAGATAATTTATTTTATTGTAACGGAGTTCTAACAAAAAATAGTTTTGGTCTTCCTGCTACTGCTGATTTTATGTTTGCTCTTATTAGTTCAGAACAACTTGAAAGTCTTAATCAAATTCTTGTAAAACAACTTAAAAATAGATATAATGATTTAACTGTAAATAAAAAGTTTGTTGTGGGTGTTGACAGATCAAAGATGAGGTTGTATGATGTAGAAGATAATGCTCAAAGTAATATTGTTGATTCTGGTCAAGAATATGAAGAGTATAATCCAAAACAAAAGTCTAAAAAAAGTTTTGAAGGTTTTATAGTTTAGGAAATAATATGACTATTAATGCTGATTTTGATCGTTATGTAGAATTTGTGAGTATTGTAACTAGTGATTATACTAAAAATACTGAAATATATATTGATAGGATTAATGAATTAAAGTCAATTGGTGTTGATGTATCTCGTCTTACTACTGCTGCAATTGGAATGTCTTCTGAAACAGGAGAATTTGCTGAGATTGTTAAAAAGATTCTTTTTCAAGGAAAACCTTGGAATGAAGAAAATCGAGAACATCTTATTATAGAATTAGGTGATGTAATGTGGTATATGGCACAAGCATGTATCGCTCTTGGCGTTCGTTTTGATGATATTGCAATTAGAAATAGTGTAAAACTTGCTGCTAGGTATCCAGAAGGTGAATTTAGAATAACACGTTCTGAAAATCGTGCAGAAGATGATGTATAATTTTTCATTTTAATTATTTTAAAATTAAATAAATGAAAAATTTATAATATTTTTTAAATTATAATTTACTATAATAAATAACTCCTTTTTATAAATAGTTATAAAAAGGAGTTATTTATGGCTAACGATGTAAAGGACTTTAATAATAATATTAAAGATTGGGAAGAATATAATAATGTTAGAGCTAACACTGATAAAAAAACTAACAATTTTGCAACTTATCTTATTAACCCAAATAAAGTAACAATATTCAATGCTATTGAAACATCAATTGATAAAACTAAATTATTTAGTCTTTGTGGTAATACCAAAATTAAAATGTCTAATACTACATATTTTAATTATGCTGGAGTAAGTTCAGGGAGTGAAATATCAATAAATATAAAACTTGATAATAATAGGGAGATAGATAGAGTAACAAAAAGTGGTGTTGTATTTGGAATTAAAAATAAAGATTTTAATCTATTAACATTTAATGCAGATCATAAGAGAAACCTTGCAAATGATTCTAATTCCACCACATATAATAAAAATTTTGAAGACATAACAACAGATGAGTTACTTAAATATGTTTGTGATAAATTTAGTATGAATGACTTACTAGTTTCAATGAGGGGTAAAAAAGTTATTAGTCATTTAATATATGCTGTACATTTAAATAAACTAAATTTTAATCCCAATAATATGGGTTTAACAGGCAAACAATTAACTGCAAAACAATTGAGAGATGAAGTAATAAAATTTTTAATCTCAGTGGATATGGAAGATATTTCTTCCAATTTTAATGATTTATTTAATCAAATTGAAAATACTAATAAAACTATTTATGAGTTAGAACTTGATTATATATCAAAAATAAATAGTGAATTATTTGAAATTTTTTCTGCATATGATTTATTATATAAAAAAGATTTTAATAATCAAAATTATAAAGTTTATTTTCCTAAATCGCAAATTACATCTCTTTATGATTATGAACTGATTCATCCTTCAAACACAAATGACTCAATACTTGTTTCAGTAAAAAATAATATATCTGTTAATAAAAATATAATAAACAATATTCAAAATAATGCAAATAAACAACATAATACTGGTAACGTAACAAATTCATTTACTATTAATAAAACAAAAGGAAATACACTTAAACCATCTGTTGTCTTTGAAAACAAAACAGATATAAATATATGGCGGATTTGGACAAGATTAACAAGATTAAATAAAAATCATCCTGTATATACTTCAGATATTAATAATCAAAGAGTATATAGAATTTTTACACCTGCTGTTGTGAGCAAATCATCTTTATATACTATAGATGCAATAAAAAATCTTGGGTTATCAAATGGCGAAACTGGTAAAGTGTATATAACAAATTATTTTGAAAGGATTAAAAGACCAAGTAAATTACAAAACGATAAATTTGAGAAATTAAAAAATTCTTGTATAGGTGAATTTATCAAAATGGTAAATAATTTATCATATAAGCCACCTAATGGTGATATAGTTAATATTCTTACATATAACGCTAATGGAAGTCAAAATACTAATATAACAGAAACACATATACAAATTATATGTGAAAAAATATTAGAATATAATTCAAGAAAAAAAGGAAATTTAAAAGCAGAAAACAAAAATGATAACACTAATTTTGTAGATGTTGCTAGTTATTTAGTAAATCGTAACAAAAAAAAAGTAATATTTTCTACAGCAAAATATAAAAAAAAAATCAACGACACACATTTAGAAATATATTTTCAACATGTTATGGCAGATAGTACAATCACTTTTAAAAATACATGGATACCATTAAGATCTCAAGGATCTCAATCTGGATCACTTTTGGGTATGGATTTAGATTTCAGTGAAAATCTTAAAGTAAAAAAAGTAAACTAACAAAGAGGAAACACACAACTATGAATTTACTAGACATTTCTACTAAATATTTATCTATAGAACCAGATAAATTATTACGAGTAAATAAATTGTATGAATGGGTTTTAGTTCAATTTGAAGATTCAGATGATGGAATTTCATATTTTAAAGAAAATCTTTCTGGTAAAGAACTTGAATATGCTTTAGAACTTCATGAAGCTCAAAGTACATATATGGGAATTCCTGTATATTATTCTAATGGAAATTTTAGTGCTCCAAGACTCGGAATTTATTCAATAAAAAGTAAACCAATTTTAAAAAGTAAAATTAGAGAAGTGATTTCTAAATCTAATTTAAGAATACAAAAAAGTAATCAAATAAGAAAATCTTTAAAGCCAAAAAAAATAAAAGAAAATCTAGAAAATACTGATTTAAAAATAGAAGAAAAAGATAAAAATGATCCTTGTTGGAAAGGATTCACACAAGTTGGTATGAAAAAGAAAGGTAATAAAGAAGTGCCTAATTGTGTTCCTTCTAAAAATGTTTCAAAATCAAAAAATTATAAAGAAGAAATAGAATTCAAGGAAGCTCAATTTATTCTTAAAAATGTTTTAGAATGTAATCAAATTGAATTAAAAAAACAATCTAATAATAAAAAAAAATTTGAAGATATTCAAATAGATGAGAATCTAGAATTATTTGTTAGATATTGTTTTTTTGCAGAAATTGTAGAAAATATTGAAGAAATGAATGAACTTCTTTCTACAATTAGTGAAGAAGACTATAATTATATTGTGAATGAAGTTGTTAAAAAACCTGCTAGCACACAATCTGCTGGCACACAATCTGCTGGCACACAATCTGCTGGCACACAATCTGCTGGCACACAATCTGCTGGCACACAATCTGCTGGCACACAATCTGC
>Ga0172367_10009919_pt1 | contig 10358 bp, 9 predicted proteins | sample Lak10m_FD_114542 | JGI IMG/M metagenome (GOLD analysis project Ga0172367, IMG submission 114542) | Freshwater microbial communities from Kabuno Bay, South-Kivu, Congo - kab_022012_10m | ecosystem: Environmental > Aquatic > Freshwater > Lake | place: Democratic Republic of the Congo: South-Kivu...
GATCACGTCCAGAATGAGTTTTTCCAGCGTCGGGTGCTCGGCGCGCAAGAGCGATTCAGAGCAGCCGGTGCACTCCTGAAAGTGCAACCAGATCACCGACGGCCGCGGCGCCGATTCGATGGCGTTGGCCACCGCCGCGTCGGCCCCCTTGGCCAGGCCCATGGTGGCGGCCAACGTGGCGCAAAACTGCAGGTAGTCGCGTCGGGTCATGCCCAGGCGGTTCTCAATGCCGTTCAAGGCACTGCGCCCAAGCTCAAAAATTTCGCTCATGTTGCCCATGTTGTCTCCTCGTATAGTCAGGTGATGCATTGACCGGATCGAGGCAAGAATCGCAATTTGCGAGCCAAGCGAAAAATGCAAGGTTTGGCTTCAAATTCAAGGGTTAACCCGAATTTTTTGATCTGTATTAAGGCCTGAAATGGTTACGAAATAACCGGTCAACTAACCAGCGACAACTTCATTTCTTTGACTTCTGGAGAGCCATATGGAACGCATCACCATTTCCATCGACAGCGCGCTGGCGCAGGACTTTGATCGCCTGATTGCGCAGCGCGGCTACAAGAACCGCTCGGAGGCGGTGCGCGACCTGGTGCGTACGCACCTGGAGGCCGCGCGCATGGCGCAGGGCCCCACCGGGCATTGCGTGGCCAACCTGTCGTATGTGTATAACCACCATGAGCGCGACCTGGCTGAGCGCCTGACTGCCGTGCAGCATGCGCAGCATGACTTGACGGTGGCCAGCTTGCATGCGCATCTGGACCACGACAACTGCCTGGAGAGCGTGATTTTGCGCGGCGCCACATCGGCGGTGCGCGCTTTTTCCGATGCCATGATGGCCGAGCGCGGTGTGCGCCACGGGCAGCTCAATGTGGTGGCGGTGGAGTTCGACGGCGAGCACACGCATGAGCACCCGCATGCGCATCCACACACCCACGCGGCAGATGCATCGCACGGCCATGTTCACCTCAAGCCGAAAACCTGAGGACGGTTAAACCGAGATCGTCAATCAGGGCTCAAGATGGCAGTGCGCCAGCAGGTCGGCATCGGCAAAAATGACTTCGGGGGTGCCATCTGCTTCGATGATGCCTTCGCGCATCACCAGCACACGCGAGCACACCTCGCGCACCAGGTCGAGATCATGGCTGGCGATGAGCTGGGTGTGGGCAAAGCCGGCCAGCAGGGTGATCAGGCGCCGGCGTGCCGCCGGGTCGAGACCGGCGCTGGGTTCATCCTGCACCAGCAGGGTGGGCGCCATGGCCAGCACCCCGGCGATGGCGACCATGCGCTTTTCACCGCCCGAGAGCCGGTAGGGTGCCCGGCTGGCCAGGTGACCGGCGCCCACCGTGGTCAGCGCCTGGGCTACCCTGGCTTGTACCTCGCGTTCTGACAGGCCCATGTTCCGCGGCCCGAAGGCCACGTCCTCCTGCACCGTGGGCATGAACAACTGGTCGTCGGGGTCCTGAAACACCAGTCCGACCAGGCGCCGCACCGCCAGCAGATTCCCGGCATTGACCAACAGCCCATTGACCTGAACCGAGCCAGAAGCTGGCTGCAGCACGCCGTTGAGATGCAGCAACAAGGTCGATTTGCCGGCACCGTTGCTGCCGATCAGGCCCACGCTTTCACCGGGCTGAATGTCAAGACTGATACCGCGCAAGGCCAATTGCCCATCCGGGTAGGCGTAGTGCAAGTCTTGCACTTCGAGTGCGAGGGGCTGATTCATCGTGTCAGCGCCAGCACCCCTGCGCCCAGCAGTTGCGCCAGATCGAACTGGCGGGCCAGCACAAAAGTCATGCAACACGCCCCCAGAAACAGTGTGTCGCTGCGGTCCCAGCGCAGGTTTTTCTGCTGCGGCAGTTGACCGTCAAAACCGCGTGACAGCATGGCGTGGTGGATGCGTTGGGCGCGTTGCAAGGCGCGCAGCAGCAGGTTGCCAAGCAGGGGGCCATACACCGACAAAGGCATGGCCCTGCCGTTGGCGCGCAACGCACGCGCCAGGCTCATGCGCGATGCCTCTTGGGTGAGCACCATCGCGTAGCGATGCAAAAAAAGAAGTTGTGTGGTGAACAGGCGCGCCACTCCCAGGCGCTCCAGACCAGCGCAAATCTGGGGTAATCCGGTGCTTGCCACCAGCACCACACCTGCGGCCACGGTGAGACAAAAGCGAATGAGTATCGAGGCAAAAGATACCCAGCCGCCAGTGATCGGGTACCCCAGCAGCGTCAGCAACGGCCGCTGGTCGAGCCAGGGGTTGAACAAGCCGACCATGATGGCAAAGGGCGAGGCCAGCAACAGGGCGCGTCCAATGATGCGCAGCGGGATTTCGCCCAGCGCGGCCATGAGCACAGGGAACAGTGCAAACGGCAACAAGGCGGCCACCGTGTAGCGGTCAAAAGATACCACCGCCACAATGAAGGCCAAGGTTGCCAGAATTTTTGCGCGCGGGTCAATTCGGGTCAGCACCGTTGGCCGGCTGGCCAGGGCATCGAGCCGGTTGAAATCATTCAGCGCGGTGCCGAGGTGGCTCACTCTGTTGGACTGGCTTTGCGCCGTCTGAGAAGATAGCCTGCGCAAAGCACCATGGCCAGCGTGGCCGCGCCCCCGATGACACCCGCCAGCGATGTTCCTGCGTCCACCGCCGGCCATGCTTCTTCATGGGGGCGCCCTGCTGTGGTTGCGCCCGTAGTCGGCGCGGCCTGGGCATTCCGAATCCATGTGTAATCAGGAAACAGGGCTGACTGCTTTTGAAGGGTGGACAGTTTGCCATGCAAGGCTGATTGTGCTGGCGGCAATTCAGTCTGGCCGGTGGTGCGGGCAATCGACCATTCCAGACCATCCGGTCGGGTCGAGGCGAACCACGAACCCATGCCTGCCGTCACGAGTGCCAGCCCACCCAGCACCGCAATCAGGCGAGCCGGCCACCGGCTGCGCTGCGGGGCTAGCGTTGGCGCTTGCCGTGGCATGGCAAACAGGTCGGGGCGGGCTTGGCGCACAAACAAAATCAAGGCCGCCGTGGCGAAACCCTCGACCAGGCCAATCGCGAGGTGAATCGCTTGCATCAACACCAGGAAAGTGCCCAGGGGCAAGCTGCTGATGTCGGAGAGCTGCGTCTGCGCCACCACACCCAAAGCGCCCAACTGCAGACCAAGCACCGCTGCCAGCACGGTAATCAAAGCGACCCGAGCCCGGGAAGGATTGGCTCCGGCGCGTGCCATCCATGGCCGATACAGCAAGGGGTAAGCCACAAAGCAGGTGCAAAAGCCCAAATTGAAAATATTTGCGCCCAATGCCAGCAGGCCGCCGTCGGCAAAAAACAGCGCCTGCACCGTCAGCACCGAGGCCATCACCAGAAAGGCGGCGTGTGGCCCGAGCAAAATGGACAACGCCAGCCCACCGCCAATGTGCCCGCTCGATCCGGTGCCCGGAATGGTGAAATTGATCATCATCGCCGCAAAGACAAAAGCCCCCAGCACGCCCATCAAGGGAACCATGTCGTCGCGCGCATCCGCTTGCACCTTGCGCGCGGACCATGCCAACGTGACACCCGTGGCAACCCACAAGCCCGCGCCAACGGCGGGGGAAAGCAGAGCATCGGCCATGTGCATGCTGGAAGCCCAATCAAACAATAAAAGGTGTGAAGATTTTTTTTATTGTATGACTTGAGGGTTGGATGAAACAAATGCAGTTGACGTGTCAAGTGTCGCGCAGCTGCTTTGCCCGGTTTGGGCAGACGATGCATTCAGGTGCTGACGCCCAGCACCAGACGGTTTTCCGAGGCAAAGTGATACGCTGGAATGATCAGGTTGGCCGGTGCCGGCCCGACTTTGAAAACGCGCCCCGCCAGGTCGTAGTGCGACGCATGGCACGGGCAGGTGAAGCCGTCGGCGCCGCGCAACTGGGGTGTGCAACCAAGGTGCGTGCACAGGCCCACGGCGACAAAAATGTCGGGCCTGAGTGAGCGGTGCCGGTTGCGGCAGGCGGGCGGCTGCACCGAGTGTTGTGAATCGGCATCAAGCAGCAGCGCTTCGTGGTCGGCCAGCGCGGCGACCTCCATCGGCGATCGGCGCAGCACCCAGACCGGTTTGTCCTGCCAGTTCAGCGTGAGCAGTTTGCCAGCCGCCAGGTCTTGCAGGTCGACCGCCAGGGGCGATCCGTGCGGAACCGCGGCGGTGTCTTGCGCCTGCCACCAGTAAGCCAGCCCGGCCACGGTGGCGCCCGCACCGGCCCCCAGCAGCAGGCCCCGACGATTGACGCGAACGGGTGCCACGTCGCTCCCGTGCGTTTACAGGTTGTCGGTGAAGCTGCGCAGCTTGTCGGAGCGGCTCGGGTGCTTGAGCTTGCGCAGCGCCTTGGCCTCGATCTGGCGGATGCGCTCGCGTGTCACGTCGAACTGTTTACCCACTTCTTCGAGCGTGTGGTCGTTGGTCATCTCGATGCCGAAACGCATGCGCAGCACCTTGGCTTCGCGCGGGGTCAGGCTGTCGAGGATGTCTTTGACCACGTCGCGCAGCCCCGCCTGCATGGCCGCTTCAATGGGGGCAGTGTTGGCACCGTCCTCGATGAAATCGCCCAAGTGGCTGTCGTCGTCGTCGCCGATCGGAGTTTCCATCGAAATGGGTTCCTTGGCGATTTTCATGATCTTGCGGATCTTGTCTTCGGGGATTTCCATGCGTTCGGCCAGCACTGAGGCATCGGGCTCGTAGCCAAACTCCTGCAGGTGCTGACGGCTGATGCGGTTCATCTTGTTGATGGTCTCGATCATGTGCACCGGAATGCGGATGGTGCGCGCCTGATCGGCAATGCTGCGCGTGATGGCCTGGCGAATCCACCAGGTGGCATAGGTTGAGAATTTGTAGCCGCGCCGGTATTCAAACTTGTCCACGGCTTTCATCAGGCCGATGTTGCCCTCTTGAATCAGGTCGAGGAACTGCAGGCCGCGGTTGGTGTATTTCTTGGCGATGCTGATGACCAGGCGCAAGTTGGCCTCGATCATTTCCTTCTTGGCCGCGCGCGAGGCGTATTCGCCCTCGTTCATGCGCTTGTTGATGTCTTTGAGCTGATCCAGCGGCACCACCACCTTGGTTTGCAGGTCGATCAGGCGCTGTTGCAGTTCTTGCACCGGCGGGATGCTGCGACCCATGGTGGCGCTCCAGGGTTTGCCGGCGTTGGCCTGCTTCTCGATCCATTTCAGGTCCAGCAAATGGCTGGCCACCTTGTGATGGTGCTTGTCGCGGCCGCTGAATTCGGCAATGAAGTGCTCTTGCGGGTAGCCGCATTTGTCGACAATGATGCGGCGCAGCTCGCGCTCTTTCTTGCGCACCTCATCGACCTGGCCGCGCACCATGTCACACAGTTTTTCGATGGTTTTGGCGGTGAAGCGGATCGACATCAATTCGTCGGACAGCAGCTTTTGCGTCTTGACGTAAGTCGGCGTGCCATAGCCTTCCTTGTCATAGGTTTTCAGAATCTTTTCATGGTATTCGCGCAGGCGGTCGAAGCGGCTCATGGCTTCTCTCTTGAGCTCTTCGAGCTTCTTCGTGAGCGCTTTGGAGCCACCATTGCCATCGTCGTCGTCTTCGGCGTCAAATTCGTCAAAGTCTTCTTCGGCCACATAGTCGTCGGCCTCGTTGGGGTTGGTGAAACCATCGACGATGGTGGTGATGACCACCTTGTCGCTGCGAATGTCCTCGCCCAGTTTCAGAATTTCGACAATGCTGGCGGGCGAGGCCGAAATGGCTTCCATCATGGCCATCAGGCCGCCTTCGATGCGCTTGGCAATCTCGATTTCGCCCTCGCGCGTGAGCAGCTCGACCGTGCCCATCTCGCGCATGTACATGCGCACCGGGTCGGTGGTGCGGCCGAACTCGCTGTCCACGGTGGACAGGGCAGCTTCGGCCTCCTCCTCGGCTTCTTCCTCGGTGGTGGAGCCGCTGGTGTTGTTGAGCAGCAGCGTCTCGGCATCCGGCGTCTGTTCGTAGACCGCCACGCCCATGTCGTTGAGCATGGAGATCACGACCTCCATGGTCTCGGCGTCGACCAGCTTGTCGGGCAGGTGGTCGGAGATCTCGCCGTGCGTCAGGTAGCCGCGCGTCTTGCCGAGCTTGAGCAGGGCCTTGAGCTGCAACCGGCGCTTGACCAGGTCTTCCTCGGACAACACGGTTTCGTCGAGGCCGAACTCCTTCATCAGGGCGCGTTCCTTCGCCTTGCTGATCTTCATGCGCAGCGGCTTGACCTTCTCGGCGGTGGCTTCCGCCACCTCGGGCTCGCCCACCAGGTCGTCCTCGATGTCGCTCATGTCGACATCATGGTCTTCGCCTTTTTTGCCAGCCTTGCCGGCCTTGGCCTTGGCGCCGCGCTTGACCGTCGCCTTGGCGGGGGCGGCAGGCTCGACTGCCTTCGCAGCCTTTTTCTTTTCGACAGGTACAGCTGTCTTGACGGCAGTCTTCTTCTCTTCCGGATTGGCTTTGGCTTTGCTCTTGGAGGCGGTCACAGGGGCGGCTTTCGGTTTGGCGGTGGAGGGGGTGGACTTTGCGGCAACGCTGGTCTGCGCTTTGGACACAGCAGGTTTCTTGGGCTTGGCAGCAGGCATGATGGCACCTCAAAAACAGTAACGGCAGAATGGGCTAACGCTTTTGCAGCCAGCGTTGGGCAGGACGAGGAATGAACCGGGTCAGACAAGGTGGGTGGGCGAACATTTGGTATGCAGTCCTTGCGGTAGGTTGACCGGATGAAAAGTGTGTCATCGATTGGCCGGGCCCGGAGGTGCTGCTGTCGCGCTTGTCGGAGAGCGAGAAATTATACCTGCTGCGATCAACCCGGCAGGTGCAGGGGATTCAGGTGGCAGACTCCAGCAGCAAGCGTCGTGCCTGCAGTTCGCGGTAGCGTTCGAGGGCGCCGGGGTCCGATTTGGCGGCTTCGATAGCCCCGGTTTCTTCGGCCTTGAGGTGTTCGATCAGCATTCGGTTGATCAAATGGCGCAGTGCCTCGAGCTCTTCACCGGCTTCATCGTCTGCGCCCAGCTCGTAACCGGCCATGAGTTTGCAGGCGAAGTCTTCACTGTCATGCCCACGCAGCCCTTCGCGCAAGGCTGCCCAAGGCATGGGGCCGTGTTCATGGAGCTGGCTTTCCAGCCAGGAAAAAAGCGGGCCATGGGGCGCTGGCAAGCCGCACAGCAGGGTGTGGTCTTCCGCCGACAGCGACGCCAGCGCCGCCATGTTGTCGAGCAGCAGGCGCGCGGCATGGTCGGCGCGGCTGGCAGGCAGCCGGCTGCCCGAACGTCGCGCGCCGCCTTTGCCTGCTGGCGTTTTGGCAGGGTGGTCTTTGTGCTCGCCAGTGGCGCTGCCCTCATTCAGATAAGGATCAAAACGCTCCCGTTTGACCTTGGTTCGGGCGCGCCCGGGGTGCCAGATGTCATTGAGCTCGCGTGCGCTGAGCTGCACCAGACCGGCGATTTCGGTCAGCAGTTGTTGCTTGAGCGCGCCTGCGGGCAACAGTTCCCACAGCGGCTTGGCGTTGCTGGCCAGGTGGGCGCGGCCCTCGGCGCTGTTCAGGTCGCAGCCGTCGCGCGCCGCATCGATCAAAAAACGACTCAGCGGGACCGCTTCACTGACATAGCGTGCAAAGGCTTCCTTGCCGTACGCACGGATATAGCTGTCGGGGTCGTGCTCGGGCGGCAAAAACAGGAACTTGACCGATCGCACGTCGGTCGCCAGCGGCAGTGCGGCATCGAGCGCCTTGCGCGCCGCGCGTCGGCCGGCGCTGTCGCCGTCAAAGCTGAACACCACCGAGTCGGTGAAGCGAAAGAGCTTGTGCACGTGCTCGGGGGTGCAAGCCGTGCCCAGCGTGGCCACGGCATTGGGAAAGCCCAGCTGTGCCAGCGCCACCACGTCCATGTAGCCCTCGGTCACCAGCGCGAACCCAAGCTCGCGCAGGGCGCCGCGCGCCTCGAACAGGCCGTAAAGCTCGCGCCCCTTGCTGAACACCGGCGTCTCGGGCGAGTTCAGGTATTTGGGTTTGTCATCACCCAGCACGCGCCCGCCAAAGCCGATGCACTCGCCCTTGATGTTGCGGATCGGGAACATGACGCGGTCACGAAAGCGGTCGTAACGCCTGGACTCCTGACCTTCTTCTTCGCTCAGGATCACCAGGCCGCTTTCCACCAGCAGCGGGTCGTCGTAGTCGGGGAAAACACTGGCCAGAGCGTGCCAGCCCTCGGGCGCGTAACCCAGGCCGAACTGCTTGGCAATCCGCCCGGTGACGCCGCGCCCCTTGAAATAAGCCACGGCACGTTCGGACGCCTTGAGGTGTTTTTGGTAGGCGAGGGCCGCTTTTTCAAGCACCTCGCCCAGTGTGCTTTGTTTTTTCCGCTGCTCTGCGGCGCGGGCACGGTCTTGCGGGCTGGCATCGTCCTCGGGCACTTTCATGCCGAATTGCTGGGCCAGATCGTGCACCGCCTCGACAAAACTCATGCCCGCGTGATCCATCAAAAAACCGATGGCGTTGCCGGTTTTGCCGCAGCCGAAGCAGTGGTAGAACTGCTTGCTCGGGCTGACCGAAAAGGACGGCGATTTCTCGCTGTGAAACGGGCACAAGCCCATGAAGTTGGCGCCGCCCTTCTTGAGCGGAACGTAGCGGCCGACGATCTCCACCACGTCGGCGCGCGCAAGCAATTCCTGAATGAAAGTCTGGGGGATGGACATGGCCGGATTGTAGGAAGCCGCCAGCCCAGGCGGCAGGCCGCTGCCGTTCGCGGGCCTGGCTGGTCAGCGCGGTGCCAGGCGAATGGCGCCGTCGAGCCGGATCACCTCGCCATTGAGCATGTCGTTCTCGAAAATATGCACGGCCAGCCGGGCGTAATCCTGCGGTGTGCCCAGGCGCGACGGAAACGGCACGCTGGCAGCCAGCGCGTCCTGCACCTCCTGCGGAAAGCCAAACAGCATGGGCGTGCCAAAAATGCCGGGCGCAATCGTCATGTTGCGGATGCCGTTGCGCGCCAGGTCGCGGGCAATCGGCAGCGTCATGCCGACAATGCCGCCCTTGGATGCGCTGTAGGCGGCCTGACCGATCTGACCGTCGAAGGCCGCCACCGACGCTGTGGAGATCAGCACGCCGCGCTCACCGGTGGCCTCGGGCGTGTTTTTGCTCATGGCATCCGCGCTCAGGCGGATCATGTTGAAGCTGCCGATCAGGTTGACGTTGATGCACTTGCTGAACAGGGCCAGTGCGTGTGGCCCGGTTTTGCCCACGGTTTTTTCGGCCGGTGCAATACCGGCGCAGTTCACCAGGCCCATCAATTTGCCCAGCCCGGTGGCGCGCGCCACCACGGCCTGGCCATCGGCCTCGCTGCTGACGTCGCACTTGACAAACGCGCCGCCAATGGCCTGGGCCACGGCCTCGCCCTTTTCCGCCTGCATGTCGGCAATCACCACCGTGGCGCCCTTGCTGGCGAGCATGCGCGCCGTGCCTTCGCCCAAGCCCGATGCGCCGCCGGTGACGATGAATACCTTGCCTGCAATCTCCATGTGCTTCTCCAGAAAGTGTTGACGTTGACGTAAACGTCAATTATGGCGCAAGCCCCGCTGCTGATTTTTCGGCCTTGCGGCTGCAGAACGGCGCGATATTGCAGCTATACTCTCGTCCTCTCTTGAGACCCTTAGGCGCGTAGCTCAGCTGGTTAGAGCACCACCTTGACATGGTGGGGGTCGTTGGTTCGAGTCCAATCGCGCCTACCAGATTTGGTAGTTCAATCAAGCACTTGGCAATCTTTCCAAGTGCTTTTTTTGACCGGTTTCTTGTCAATGCGCGATCTGCGCCCTGACGCGCTGCAGCAATCCCTCGCAGGCATCTTCGGCAATGTCGAGCACCCGCTCGAAGTCATCCGCCTGGCCGTAGTACGGGTCGGGCACATCCTGCTCGACTCGCTTGCTGCAGTACGCGGTGAAGTAGTCCAGCTTGTGCTGGTACTGTGGCGGGCAGCGCATGCGCAGCGTCAGCAGATTGTTCTCTTCCATCGCAAGAATCAGATCGAAGCGCTCAAAGTCATCGGGCTGGAGCAGCCTGACCCTCAGGCTGGAGAGCTCATAACCGCGGCGCATCGCGTGTTTTTGGGCGTGATAGTCGATCGGCTCCCCCGCATTGAGGTCGTGGGTGGCTGCCGAGCCCACCTGCACCCGACCGGCCAGGCCACTTTTGAGGACCTTCTGGCGAATGACTTCCTCTGCCGTGGGGCTGCGGCACAGGTTGTCGGTGCATACGACGAGTATTGAATAGGTTTTCATCGCGATGGAGCGGGTGAAGGGAATCGAACCCTCGTATGAAGCTTGGGAAGCTGCCGTTCTGCCATTGAACTACACCCGCGA
>Ga0172367_10009925_pt1 | contig 10351 bp, 11 predicted proteins | sample Lak10m_FD_114542 | JGI IMG/M metagenome (GOLD analysis project Ga0172367, IMG submission 114542) | Freshwater microbial communities from Kabuno Bay, South-Kivu, Congo - kab_022012_10m | ecosystem: Environmental > Aquatic > Freshwater > Lake | place: Democratic Republic of the Congo: South-Kivu...
CTCTTCCATCGCCATCTCTTTGTTGTAGGGCATGTAGTTGAGTGGTCGCACGGTACGCATCTTCTTGATGAACGGATACCAGATGTAGTACTGAAAAAAACTCACGGTGTTGTAGGTTCTGAGCGGACGCTCGCCGTATTGGCGGTGAATGGCCTTCAAATTGATGGCGTCCATCGCCGGCCCATGCCACGCCTTCGGAAATATGCCCTCTGTGGCCAGATTGCCGCCTGACAAGATGGTGCGTATGCCGTTGCGTGTCGCGAAGTGGTACATGCTGGCAAAGAACACATGATCCTGCGGCACGTCCTGATTGGCGATGCCGGCGCGCAAATACGCCAGGTGGAGATCGCGCATCTCCTCCCAGTCAACCACGTGAGTGTGCAGGTCAAAGTTGTAGTGCTTAACGATCTTCTCGATATTGGCCACAGCGAGCTCGCTGTTCCAGCCGGCATCCACGTGCACCACCAGCGGCCTGAGTCCCCATTCATGCACCTTGAGCGCAAGATAAGAGCTGTCCACGCCACCACTCAATCCTAGAATGCAATCGTATTCATGCCCCTTGCCTTCCTCACGTATCTGCGCGGCGAGCGCCTCCCAGCGTCGAGCACCCTCGTCATTAGGAAACCAGTGTTTTCGGGTCTCGTTGTCAAACTCAAGACAGTGGTTGCACACACCAGCGTCGTCAAAGGTGATATCGGGGTCGCTGGTGTCCATCACGCAACGTGAGCAGATTTGATAAGGCAAATTCTTTAAAGACACGCGATCACTCTGTGTAAAAGTTGGGATTGAAACGCTTGAAGTATTCATAGAGTTCAACCTGATTGTTGAAAACGGTCAACTTCCTCGGGGTGACGGTTACAGGCAATTTCTGCTTGTCCGCATAAATGAACAAGATGAGGCGTTCTATCGAGTTCATGGCTTCACCTCCGTCAAATCCGAGTGGAGAAACCAGCACCAGGGTTCTCTTGCCGGCACGCGTCGCCGGGTAGTAACGAAAGAACTCGCGACCAGATGAAACAATGGCGACACCCAGTGCCAGCGAGCCGTTTTCTCATCCCGTCGCGAAAGACATTCTTGCAACACGAGCGTTGTGGCATGCAGCGGATCCCCGTAGTGCAGACGGTCTTGCAAACCCGCATAACTTCTCGGCCATTCCGAGTGAAACCACGTAAAGGGGCTCAAGACTTCTTGTTTCTCCCGGAGCAAAAAATTGACCGAAGTCTCAGAAGCAAAACAGGGAAGCAACAACACAAAGAGAGCAACACGCAGGCAGAAACGGCGGATAAATCCTTTCCACATTCAACGTTCTCCTTTCAGCGCATCCATAATTTCCCCATTTCTTGTGAAGAGCAACTGGATTGACCAGTTAGCGTCAATCCAAAATCAATGCCGTCAGTGGGCTGGACGGGACTTTTCGTGACGCATCTCGTTCGTTGCACCCAAGTGAGCGCGAGACTCACGCGCGGTTGGCGTCACCCCCTTGCAGGCCGCCACCCATGCGATGACTGCCACCGACATATAGCCGTGGCTGATCCATGTCACGCCAAAACCCGACTGGACGAAAATGACCGAGAAGTACATCATCGTCGCGAGCAAGGGCAAGCGCAAGGAAGCCTCTGCGCGCCTTGCCCAGTCCACCGGCAGATCGATCAGATACAGCCCAATCCAAGACGGTAACAGCCCCAGCCAACCGAAATACAGGTAGTTGCTGAACATGAAAGCCGTCGGCGTCGTGACCGTCTCGATCGTTACCGGCTCCTTGCGATCAAGGAACTCAAGCGCAATCAGATTGCTCCAATTGATGCTCTCGCCCAGACCGATCGCTGCCAGCAAACCGATTGGCCCCCTCGTATCGGCATACTCAACAAACCAGCCGGAGATCAGCATCGGTAAAAGAAAGATGCGCTCGCCGATTGCTTCGGCATACTCCAGCGCTGATGCCTCATAGCGCCCCCGCTCGCGTAAAAACGACAACAGCATCGGCACCATAAAGAGGATTATGCCCGCCAGCAGCAGAGGCTTAAGACCAAGCGTCATGCGCCTGCGCAAAATGGCATACATCAAGCCCGCCACGGCGAGATTAACCAGCCCGACACGAGCACCAGTCAGTAGCATGTAGAACGTCAAAAATGCCAACACCGGCACCATGAGCCCCCACCGTCTAGACCTAGACAATTCGCTTGCGCGAGCCAGCAGCAACGCAAAGGCCAACGGCGACAACGCTGAAAAACCAACCAGGTAAGCGTACTGCAGAGTCGGGTTATCGAGTAGCTTAAGCGATTCCTCACGAAACTGCGCAGCGTGCTCAGGATCGAAAAATATGCCATACAGCCCGGTCGATTGCAGCGGTACTTTCAACAGGTACCAAAGAGTGATCAAACCTTGCACAAACAGCACGCGCCATAGCCATCGCCCGGGGATCGACTTTATCGGTTGCCTTGCCGGCGACTCAAGCACCTGTGACATGATCAATGGTGTTCGCACAGCCAGTCTCAACACCAGTCCACCAACAGTGAACACCAAACAGTAGAGCGCCGCAGTGTTCGCGTTCGGCGAAATGTCAGCGATCTCCTCCGGGTAAAACAACGCTGGCAATGTGTAAAGCACGGTGGACAGCAGTAGTATCCAAATCGACGGGTAAAGGTATACCACACGGCGACACATCCAGGTCCACACGAAGAGCCCAAGGAAAACCGGAATTAAGACAAAAACAAGATTTTGCAAACTGTCATTGCCCCGAGGATACGAATCGTTGCACGGCCGCCGTACAAAAGGCGCCACCTTGATAGCCACCCGCCAGCAACACACTGCCATCGGTCAACGACTGGGCTACATGCAATGTGCGCGCTGCATTCATTTCAGGACCCGCTGTGAATCCCCCAGCCTTGGGGTCATAAAGCTCTGTCGTGGTCTCAAATCCTGATGTACCCCATCCGCCCGCAATGAGCACCCGGCTATCGGGAAGCCGGGTTGCCGAGTGGCCAGCACGTTTGCGTGTCAACCTACCGACCGCTTCGGAGGTGTAAAGGCTTGGATCGTAAATTTCTGCGAAATCAGTCGCTACGCCCAAAGCGGTGAATCCCCCCATAATCAACACTCAACCGTCATTCAACAATGTTGCTTGGAACTTCTTGCGAGCGTGTGGCAAGCTGCCAGCTGGCCTGATCTGAAGTGTCAATTCATCTATGCGTTCAACACTACTAAGAAAGACAACATCGTTTCCATAGGTAGTTAGGCCGCCAAAAACTAAGACCTGTCCATTTCCGAGCTTAAACACCTCTTCGTGCACGCGCCCGGTGACCAGCGACAAGTCGCACCGGGTGTCGGTACCGGCTGGATCATAAATATCCAAACGTCTGATGTAGCCTGCTTCGTCGCTGTCACCACCGATCAGGAGGAGACGTCCGTCGGCAAGCGGTACCGCATGTTGGTTGTCGCGCGGTGCGCACAATGGAGCGATCGGCGTGGCAGTCCCGTTTGCTGGATCGATCTGCTCAGCGCTTTGCAGGAATCTGGATGTACGGTTGAACCCACCTAATGCGATCACTCGGTCCCGCGCATCGTGAACCAGGATGTGGACGAATCGCGACTCAAACATTTGGCCGATGCGCGTGAAAGCCCCGCTTTTCGAGTCGTATCTCTGTAAGTCAGAAACACCGCCGGTAGCACGGTCTCCCCCGCTGATTAACACGCCACCGTCAGGTAAAAGAATGGCTCGCGCCTCGCTCACTCCCAACGGCATGTCTGCAATCGACTCGAATCGGTCATCTGTAGGTGCGGTCACATCACCCCCCTCCGCAACTGGCCACCATCAACAGCGACGAAGCGAGGCAAGTAATTTTGAATTTGCCGGATCGATAAATCGAAAGTCCAGTTTTGGCAATCTCTGTCTTGAAGTTCATCGTATTTATCTTCCCTGTAGCCTGTTGGTTTACATTTCAGCTCGCCGAATCTTCATAAATCAAGTTCGCTGGGTAGTTAATCAGCACAGCTCTATGCTTACCGTGGAACACAAACATGCTGCCGGCCGCCACGGCAGAGGCTCCTGCGTCACGGACAGCCTGCCGCAGATGTTCGACGGTACCGGCACCACCACATGCCACCACAGGTACATTGACCCGCCTTGCGACGCAACGGATCAAGTCCAGGTCATAGCCAGCCATGGTTCCATCACGATCTACGCTGTTGAGAAATATCTCGCCGGCACCGGCATCCACCAGCCGCTTCACATGTTCATCCAGCTTGAGCCGCGTCTCAAAAGTCGCTGACTTGGCGACGACCCTGTACCCCCCAAACATCGTCTTGCGCACATCTACCGCCGCTACGACGGCTTGGCTGCCAAACACCTTTGCTGCGTCGAAAATCACCTGCGTGGACTCGCACGCGGCAGAATTGATCACCACCTTTTCAATGCCGGAACGAATGAGGCGGCGCACATGCTCCAGTGTGCAAATCCCGCCACCATAGGCGACCGGCATAAAGCATTCACCAGCAATCTCGGAAATCAGGTCGTAGTTCGGCTCACGCCCCTCGCGCGATGCGTCGATGTCCAGCACAACTAGTTCATCGACCTCTTTCTCGCTGAATATGCGCACTGCATTGACAGGGTCGCCAATGTATACCGGGTCCTTGAATTTGCGGGTCTTGACCAAACCATGACCCCGCAACAGCAGACAGGGAATGACGCGAGCCCGATACATCTCAAGGCCCTTTCACGAAGTTGCCAAGCAGGTGCTTGCCGAAACGGTGGCTCTTTTCCGGATGAAACTGCACGCCTACGATATTGGCGCGAGCCACGCCAGAAGCGAAGGTGATTCCATAGTCTGTCGTGAATAAAATGTCCTCGGGATTTGCCGGCGCCATGTAGTAGCTGTGTACATAATAAAACCGCGTGTCAAAGTCCATGCCGCGCGCAAGAGGATGACCAGCAGCACGAACGGCAACCCGATTCCACCCCATATGAGGCACGCGCAGATCGGGGAGTTCGGGGAAACGTTTGACGCTCATGTCAACCCAGCCCAAGCCCGCCTCCTGGCCCTCCGCGCTGCCACTCCCAAGCATTTGCGCACCAACGCAGATACCCAACAAGGGAACATGGTTCGAGATCACCCGCCGTTCCAGCAGCGGCACCAGGCCAGTTGCACGCAGGTTGCGCATGCAGGCATCGAAAGCACCGTTGCCCGGCAAAATGATTTTGTCGGCCAGCTCGATCTTCTCAGCGTCGCCCGTGATCTCGCAACTGGCGCCCAATCGATGCAACATATTAGCCACAGCAGCCAAGTTGCCAATCTCGTAGTCAATAATCGCAATCAAATATGACTCCCCAGGCTAAAGCGGTATGACAGCGCCAGATAGATAGCATACATGGCACTGTAGCCAGCGCTGTACCACTGCAATGCGGGCGCGTAGTGCGCGGGTATCCACAAACTGGCAACTGTCATCGCCAGTAAAACAAGTTGCCACACCAAATCAACGTGCTGCTTGTGCGCGACGTACATCATGTAGCTCAAGGGGCTAGCGACGAATCGCAGCGCAAACATCGGCATCAACCACAACGCAATGGTGCCAGCAGTTCGCCATTGCGTACCAAATGCCAGCTCAAATAAATCCTCGCTGAAGAAAAAGATCAGGACTGCAACCGCCACTGAAGCAGACGAGAGCACCCGCAGGGTCTGTAAGTATTCATGCCGACACTCCCCACGCATGCGAAATGCAGCAGCAGATTGGCGCTTGAACACGTCCAACACCGCTGCGCCCAGCAAAGTGATTGGCGCCCCTAGGGTTCGAAGCGCAAGGGCCAGCAAACCAGCCACTTCATTCCCAAAGCGACTCGCCACCAGAAGCAAAGGAAGTTGCCCCGCCAAAGTGTTTACCGAATCAGCCGGCAATGAAAGCAGCGGAAAACGGCGATGCCGTCGCAAAAAATCACGCCTTGCTCTAGAGTCAACTGGCGCTCCCAGGGGCATCGTGAATGCAGCCACCGCCACGCCAAGCAACACGCCGACGCAATGAGCCAACCCAAGGCTAGCCGCGCTGGATTGCAACATGCCCGTGCCAACTTGTACGCCGGTAATACCAGCTGCCTGAATAATGCGCATGCGAATCAGCGCGGCATAGCGGCCTTCGGCTGCTGCCCATGATTGCCAGACCTGAGCGACGGCGATCAACCCTGCGGTGGGAGCAAATACCCAGAGCAAGGTCAATGGGATTTCGTACAACCAGATCGGCGCCAAAAATACCAGCACGAAGACGATAGCCCACACACATCCGGTGGCAACGGCGATGCACCACATTACAGCGAAGACGCCAACGCGGCGGGGTTCGCCATCAGGTTCAACCGCAAGCGCAGCCTCGTACCGGCCAGTCACCACCACAGCTGCCAGTGACACCATGCCCAGCCACGTGGAGAACAACCCAAACTCCGCAGGCACAAACAGTCGGGCCAGAGCCAAAGAACCCAAAAAAGTGATAGCTTGCGCCATCGCGGCACCCGTGAATACTGTAGCGACACTGTGCCAAAAGCCCCTTAACCGCAGTTTCAGATGCGGTCTCATATTCGTCCACTGATGGTCGACAAGGCTAACAAGCTCTGCAGAATCAAAGGGGCTACAGTTTTCGAGCCCAGGACGCTCAAATGGTTATCGTCAGCGTAGAGAAGCTGGTCATTGCGAACTCCACTGCATGTGGTGCGGTCGCAGAAAACCGGTTTTGGATCAATAGCGAGGAAGAGTTTTTGGTCCAGCTCAAGATTAGCAATCAGCGTTCGATAGGTTCGCATTCTTTCCTCATACACTTTTGTACTTACTTGGCAGCCTGGCACGCTTAGGGTCACTGTCAGTGGCCGACGAACGCAACTTTGGGCAGGCACACCCAACTCCGGTACTTGAAGCAAGTAAACAACAGGAATGCCGCGTAGGTTCATACGGCTGATGAACATGCGCATCCCTCGAGCAAACACTTCCTCGGGGGTCAGGCTACTGGTTCCATCTATCGTTTCTTTAGCCGCGATCGGCGGATAGTTATAGTTTGCCTCTACCGGACCAAACCCCGTCCCAGTGATGTACTGAGGTCCGCGGGTTGCCAATACAACAGCAACAATACGCTTGTCGACATCCAGCGCATTCAATATCCGGTCTATGCTGTGCATACATTTGGTCTTTTCATTTGCGTTGCGCCCTATTACGGCTCCTACCAAGGGTGGACAACCAGAATTGGCCAGCAATATCGTTCCATAACCTTTGGAGGCCGCAATTTCGGAAATCCCAGGGAAAAGCACGTGTGCATGCGAATCCCCCACGACCGCAATCATCTGTTCCATGGGTTGGTGTTGACGGCAATATACTGGTGCATCACCAATCGGAAATAGACTCAAGCAGGACTCATCTGTCGCAGGATCCCGCTTCATTTGCGCTTCTGCCACTTTCCAATGGCTCACCGCAGATCTGTCTGGAAACCCATTTGATGCCAAAACGCTGAGCGACACTACAAACAACACCATCATGGTGCTGCCTAGTCCCCAAACAGCCTGCCGAACACCGAGTGCGTACCGAATCGGTAATTCAATGTAGCGATAGGTTAGCGCCGCGAGCAATACTGCAACACCGGCACCTCCCCACAGAAGAGCCTCGGGCGGTGAGCCGGACTCCATGATGCGAACATATGACAGCAGCGGCCAATGCCATAGATAGAGCGGGTAGCTGATCAATCCTATCCAGACCATGGGTTTGAGGGCGAGCAAGCGCCCCACCACTGAGCGGCCCCCGCTGGCAATCAGAGCGACGACGCCTAGCAAGGGCACGAGTGTCGACAGGCCAGGGTGGGGATTCTTTGCGTTGGTAAAAAAAAAAGCTATGCAGATCGCGGCCAAGCCTGCAAGCGACAGTAGATGGCGTACTCCAGGAATGTGAATCTGGTACGGCAGAGCTTCAAACCTGAACCTGTGGTGGCCATAGGCCAAGGCTGCTCCGAGCATGAGCTCCCAAAACCGCGCTAGCGGATGGAAGTACAACTCATCGAGGTTACTCTTGGAGAGATAAATTGCAAAGACCAATGAACCGGCAATCAGGGGGCCGACGATCAAGCCGATGGGCCATCGACAACGATGCAAGACAACCAATAAGGCCGGCCACACTACGTAGAACTGCTCCTCGACGGATAGCGACCAAAGATGGAGCAAGGGCTTGCTGTCCGATACAACATCAAAATATCCAGCCTCGTTCATGAATTGAAAATTGACGAGGAAGGTAATGGCCCAGGCCGCATGTTTTCCAAGTCGGCGGTACTCATCAGCAAACAGTGCGAACGCTCCAAATGCCAAGGTCGCCAGCAGCACCGTCGCGAGCGCGGGAAACAGGCGGCGAATCCGACGCGAATAAAAATCAGCGAAACTGAATGTTCCATTCGCCTGATCGGAAAGTACAAGGAGTGAGATGAGATAGCCGGAGATAACAAAAAAAATGTCAACACCAAGAAACCCGCCAGGCAATCGCTGGGGACTGACGTGATAAATCACGACGCTGAGCACCGCCAGCGCGCGCAAACCGTCTATATCCGATCGATATTTGAGAGCGCTCACACTACTGGAACAATGTTTGCGACTGTCAGGCCTATTGGCAGCCCTTCAGAGATTCTGCAATTCGCATTTGATCTGCCACGAGCAATCCTGGACTCATGGGCAAGCTCATGACTTGCCTGGCCACTTCATCGCCCACAGGCAGTAGCACACTCGCATCCGCCACAGCCGGCTGTTTATTTAACGGAATTGGGTAGTGCACGGCCGTAGGAATCCCGGCTTGCTTTAGCTTGGCCTGGACAGCATCCCGGTTCTGGACAAGAATGGTGTACTGCGCCCAGGCGCTGGTGTTTTGCGGCTCGATATACGGGGTTCTGTGGAGACCAATCTCGTTGAGCAACTTGCCGTAGCGTTGAGCCACTTGCTGGCGCAGGGTCATCTCTTCATCCAGAATGGCCAGCTTAGGAAGCAGGATGGCGGCCTGAAGGGTGTCCAAGCGGCTGTTTACCCCAACCCGCTCATGGTGATAACGCCTGTCTTGGCCGTGCCGCGCAATCTGCCGAATCACCTTGGCCAATTCCTCATCACTGGTGAAGACGGCTCCCCCATCGCCGTAGCAGCCCAGAGGTTTGCTAGGGAAGAAACTTGTGCAAGAAATGGTCGACAAATTACAACTCTTGCGCCCCTTGTAGCTGGCGCCAAAGCTTTGTGCTGCATCCTCGATCACGGTGATGCCATGACGCGCAGCAATGGCATTGATGGCATCGAAGTCTGCGCACTGCCCGTACAGACTGACCGGGATGATGGCCTTGGTACGCGGCGTGATGGCAGCCTCAAGCAAGGACGGATCAAGGTTGTAGGTGCGGGCATCAATGTCCACATATACCGGTTTTGCACGCAACAGAGCCACGGTTTCTGCCGTGGCAATGTAAGTAAAGCCAGGAGTGATGACCTCGTCACCCGGTCCCACACCCAACGCCATCAACGCAATTTGCAGCGCGTCGGTGCCGTTGGCAACCGTGGTGCAGTACTTGACCCCCGTGTAAGCGGCCAGTTTCTCCTCCAGTTCAGCCACTTCCGGGCCAAGGATGTACTGGCCATGATCCAACACACGCTGAATACCGGCGTCGATATCCGCTTTCAGACGCTGATACTGGCTTTTGAGGTCACAAAATTCCATTGCATTAGGTCCTTATTGCTCTGCGCTACAGCAGCCATTGCGCAGTACATACTTCAACCCCGTATGCAGGCACACTGCTTCCGCATTACCTTGCAGCGGCAAAGCTAGGCGCTCGCCATGTTGACTCATCCAGCCGATCTGGCGCGCCGGCACCCCTACCATCAGGGCATAGTCCGGTACGTCGTGATTCACCACGGCCCCAGCTCCGACAAAGGCGTATTGCCCAACCGTCACCCCACATACGATGGTGGAGTTGGCGCCCAAAGTTGCACCTCGGCGAATGATTGTTTTTCGGTATTCGTTTTTGCGCGTGACGGCGCTTCGCGGGTTATAAACATTGGTAAACACCATGCTGGGGCCGCAGAACACATCGTCTTCCAAGGTCACTGCATCGTAGATGCTGACATTGTTTTGAACTTTAACGTTGTTGCCAATGTGGACATCGTTGCCAACGTAAACATTCTGTCCAAACGAGCATCCGCAACCGATACGTGCGCCTGAGCAGATATGCGCCCAATGCCAGACACGAGTGCCTTCACCCAAGACGGCGCCTTGATCAACAATGGCAGAAGGGTGGATGGTGACGGACATCAATACTCCAGGGGCAAAGAAACAGTTTTGCCGTCACGCGCAGACAAATAGGCTGCAATCAGCAACTC
>Ga0172367_10009926_pt1 | contig 10351 bp, 9 predicted proteins | sample Lak10m_FD_114542 | JGI IMG/M metagenome (GOLD analysis project Ga0172367, IMG submission 114542) | Freshwater microbial communities from Kabuno Bay, South-Kivu, Congo - kab_022012_10m | ecosystem: Environmental > Aquatic > Freshwater > Lake | place: Democratic Republic of the Congo: South-Kivu...
ACCGTTACCACGATAGTCCTGCCCAAGCTCGACAAGTCCGGGCAGGCGACGGCGTGGTTCGGTGCGCTGGAAAAGGCCGGAACCGTGGTCATGATCCAGCCGGTCGAACTAGACCGGCTGCCGCGCTGGATCAGCGCGCGGCTCGAAAAGCAGGGCCAGCAGGCTGACGAGGCAACGCTGGATTTTATCGCCAACCAGGTGGAAGGTAATCTGCTCGCCGCATATCAAGAAATCCAGAAACTCGGCCTGTTGGAACCCCAGGGCCGACTGAATGCAGAAGCAGTGCGCGCAGCCGTACTCAACGTTTCGCGCTACGATGCCTTCCAACTGGGCGATGCCATGCTGGCCGGCGATGCCGGGCGCGCCTCGCGCGTGCTGCAGGGTTTGCAGTCGGAAGGCGTGCAGCCGCTGGCGCTGCTCGGCATGCTGGCCTGGCTGCTGCGTGGCGTGACGCGCGTCAAACTGGCCGAGGTTCGCGGCGAAAACTTGGCAAATGCGATGCAACAGGCCAGAATCTGGGGCGACCGCCAGGCCTTGGTAAAACAGGTGCTGGCTCGCATCGAGTTACGGCATCTGTATGCCGCGATACAGAAAATGGCGGAGATCGACAAGATGGCCAAGGGGCTGGCGCAGAACGACCCGTGGCTGGAAATCAGCCGCCTCTGCCTGGGCCTCGCCCGCCTGAAGCCGGGCCGCCGCCGGGCAGCCACGGCCAGTCCGGCTTGAAAGGAATGTGATGGACATCAAGAAATACATGCAACAGGTGGGCCGGCAGGCACGGGAAGCTTCGTGCCTGGTGGCAAAGGCCGACACCAACGCCAAGAACCTCGCACTGACCGGGATGGCGCAGGCTATCCGCCGCGATTCGGCCAAGCTGCTCGCCGCCAATGCGGAAGACTTGGCAAACGCCAGGGCGCGCGGGCTGGATGAGGCGCTGCTGGACCGCTTGGCGTTGGCAGAAAAAAGCATCGCCGCGATGGCTGAAGGCCTGCTCCAGATCGCTGCATTGCCTGATCCGGTTGGGGAAATTTCCGACCTCAAGTTCCGTCCTTCCGGCATCCAGGTCGGGCGCATGCGGGTACCGCTGGGGGTCATCGGCATCATCTACGAAGCGCGTCCCAACGTCACTGCGGATGCCGCCGGCCTGTGCCTGAAGGCAGGCAATGCCTGCATCCTGCGCGGCGGCTCGGAGGCCATCAAGTCCAACCATGCCATTGCCGCCTGCGTGCAGGAGGGCCTGCGCGCGGCCGGTCTGCCGGAGACTGCCGTGCAGGTCATCGAAACCACCGACCGCGATGCAGTGGGCGAACTCATCACCATGAAGGATTACATCGACGTCATCGTGCCGCGCGGCGGCAAGGGGCTGATCGAGCGCATCTCGAACGAGGCGCGCGTTCCCGTCATCAAGCACCTGGACGGCAACTGCCATGTCTACGTGGACGACGAAGCCGATGCGGCTAAGGCATTGCGCATCGTCGAAAACGCCAAGACCCAGCGCCTGGGCACCTGCAACACCGCAGAATCCTTGCTGGTGGCGCGTTCCATCGCGCCCAGCATGCTGCCGAAGCTGGCGCAAATGCTGATAGCCAAAGGCGTAGAAATCCGCGGCTGCACTGAAACCCAGAAGCTTGTACCACAGGCCAAAGCTGCCACGGAAGATGACTGGTACACCGAATACCTGGCGGCCATCATCTCGGTCAAGGTAGTGGCCGACTTGGACGAGGCCATCGCCCACATCAACCGGTATTCTTCCCAGCATACCGACGCCATCGTCACGGAAAATTACACCAAAGCCAGAAGGTTTCTGCGCGAAGTGGATTCCAGTTCGGTGATGGTCAACGCTTCCACCCGCCTCGCCGATGGCTTCGAATACGGCCTCGGCGCCGAGATCGGCATTTCCACCGACAAAATCCACGCGCGTGGCCCGGTCGGGCTGGAAGGGCTGACTTCGCAAAAATTCATCGTGCTCGGCGACGGGCAGGTGCGTAGTTAGCGGAACGGCCCCACTGCATCCCATCGGCATGCCATTGATAGGCGTATTGGGCGGAACTTTCGACCCCATCCATTACGGCCACCTGCGCTTGGCGCAGGAACTGGCAGAAGACTTGGGGCTGGCGCAAGTGCGTTTCATCCCCTCCGCTCGCCCGCCGCATCGTGACGCCCCAGCAGGAGAGGCTCAGCACAGGCTGGAAATGGTGCGTCTGGCGGTCGCTGACAATTCGTTGTTCGCTGTCGATACGCGCGAGTTCGAGCGTTCCAGCCCATCCTATACGGTCGATACGCTGACCAGCCTGCGCACGGAGCTTGGCACTGCAACACCGCTATGCCTGCTGCTCGGCGCTGACGCCTTTCTCGGCCTGCCGAGCTGGCACCGCTGGCGCGAGCTGTTCGAGCTGGCGCATATTGCCGTGGCACACCGTCCCGGTTTTGCGCTGAATGGCAACAGCCCGTCCATGCCGCCGGAACTCAAGCAGGAATGGCAACAACGCTATAGTACCGACCCCGGCATTCTCGCCACAGCCCCGCACGGGCACATCCTGATGCGGGAAACCACGGCGCTGGACATCTCCGCCAGCGCCATCCGCAAGCTTATAACCTGCGGCGGCAGCCCACGTTACCTGTTGCCGGAGGCCGTCCTCGGTTACATTTTCAAACACCAGCTCTATAAGGCAACCACATGAATCTTGAAGAAATGAAGCGGGCGGTGATAGATGCCCTGGAGGACATCAAGGGCTTCGACATCAGCGTACTCGACGTCGGGCGCCTCACTTCCATCACCTCCTGCATGATCGTCGCCAGCGCGAGCTCCTCGCGCCAGGCCAAATCTCTCGCGCAAAACGTGCAGGAAAAACTAAAAGGGCTGGGTGCCACGGTCTATGGCGTGGAAGGCGAGCGGGAAGGCGAATGGGTACTGGTCGACCTGGGCGACATCGTCGTTCACGTCATGCTGCCCGCCACCCGCGCCTATTACAACCTGGAACAACTGTGGGGCGCTGCCGCGGATCGGCGTCAGGCAGCCGGAAAAGCTTGAGGCTGAAAATTATCGCCATCGGCCACAAGATGCCGGCGTGGGTCACGCAGGGCTTCGACGAATACGCCAAACGCATGCCACGCGAAGCGATCATCGAACTGGTCGAACTCAAACCGGACAAGCGCGCTGCCGGCAAGGGCGGCGAACAGGTACGCGAGGCGGAAGCCAAACGTATTCTGGAAGCCGTCGGCAAGGATTACCTGATTGCGCTGGACGAACACGGCCAGCAATCCACTACGCTGCAGCTTGCCGAGCGCATGCAGGGCTGGCTGGGCGGCGGGCGCGATATCAGCCTCACCATCGGCGGCGCGGACGGCCTGCACCCCAGCGTAAAACAGCGTGCCGACTGGCTGTGGAGCCTGTCGCCGCTCACGCTGCCGCACGGCATGGTGCGCGTGCTACTGGCTGAACAGCTCTACCGCGCCTGGACGGTGATCGCCAAGCACCCTTATCACCGGGAATAGCCCGCCTTTCGTATTACTTAACGCTGGCTTCCTTGTGATAGGAAACCAGCCTTTCGACCTCGTTCCTGGCGCCCAGTATCACCGGCACGCGCTGGTGCAGACTGACAGGTTTGATGTCCATGATGCGCTCGTGCCCGGTGGAACTGGCTCCACCGGCCTGCTCGACGATGAAGCTCATCGGGTTGGCTTCGTACAGCATGCGCAGCTTGCCGCCTATCTCCTTGATCTTGCTGTCCATCGGGTACATGAACAGGCCGCCGCGCACCAGGATGCGATGCACTTCGGCCACCATGGAGGCAATCCAGCGCATGTTGAAATCCCTGCCGCGCGGGCCGGTCTTGCCGGCCAGGCATTCCTCGACGTAACGCTGCACCGGAGCTTCCTGGAAACGCTGGTTGGACACGTTGACGGCGAATTCATGCGTATCGGGCGGAATCTGCATGTTGGGGTGGGTTAGATAGAACTCGCCCATCTCGCGATCCAGCGTGAAGCCATTGACGCCATGCCCGGTGGTAAGCACCAGCATGGTGGAGGAGCCGTATAGCGCATAGCCGGCACAGACCTGCTGGGTACCCGGCTGCAGGAAATCCTGCTCGGTCGGATAGGTGACGCCATCCGGACAACGCAGGATGGAAAAAATGGTGCCGACGGACATGTTGATGTCCACATTGGATGAGCCATCGAGCGGGTCGAATACCAGCAGGTATTTGCCGCGCGGGTATCTGACCGGGATTTCATAGGGGTCGTCCATTTCTTCCGAGGCCATGCCGGCAAGGTGGCCGGCCCATTCGTTGGATCTGATGAAAATGTCGTTGGTGATGACATCCAGCTTTTTCTGTGTTTCGCCTTGGATGTTCTTGGAATCCAGCGCGCCCATCACGCCCACTAGTGCGCCCTTGTTCACCGCGCTGGAAATGGCCTTGCAGGCAATGGAGATGTCGCTCAACAGCATGCTGAATTCACCGCTGGCGGTTTTATTCGCGCGGCGCTGCTCTTCAATGATGAATTGGGTGATGGTGATGGCGTTCATACGTTCTTTCCTAAAAGTATATTAATTCTGGGCATTGGCAGACTCAATGCGGTACATAGTTGAGTTCTCTAGTGGGCCATTATAGCGTCAACCACGCGTTAACACTACGCCCGGTACAGTAATTCGGTTCCGACAAGAATCAGCCCATACAAAAAAACAGCCGGCTCTCAGGAGCCGGCTGCATTGTCTAACTAAACCTGCCGGATTATCGCAATCAGGAGACCATCGGCAGTATCGGCACAATTAACAGGGCCACAATGTTGATGATCTTGATCAGCGGATTGATCGCCGGACCTGCGGTGTCCTTGTATGGATCGCCGACGGTATCGCCAGTTACGGCTGCCTTGTGTGCGTCGGAACCCTTGCCGCCAAAATGGCCGTCTTCGATGTATTTCTTGGCATTATCCCAGGCACCGCCGCCGGTGGTCATCGAGATGGCCACGAACAGCCCGGTAACGATGGTGCCCATCAACAGACCGCCCAGAGCTTTCGGCCCCAGCACCAATCCAACCACCACCGGAACCAGCACCGGCAACAGGGATGGGACTATCATTTCCTTGATCGCCGCCTTGGTCAGCATGTCTACGGCCACGCCATATTCTGGCTTGGCTTTGCCTTCCATGATGCCCTTGATTTCCTTGAACTGGCGGCGCACTTCCAGAACCACCGAACCGGCAGCGCGACCCACGGCTTCCATCGCCATCGCTGCAAACAGGAATGGGATCAAACCGCCGAGGAACAGTCCGATAATCACCATGTGATCGGACAGGTCGAAAGTGATGACCTTGCCCATGTTCATCGCATTCAGTCCATGGGTATAGTCTGCAAACAGCACCAGTGCGGCAAGACCGGCGGAACCGATGGCATAGCCCTTGGTAACTGCTTTGGTAGTGTTGCCGACGGCATCCAGCGGATCGGTAATATTGCGCACCGAGTCGGGCAGGCCGGACATTTCCGCAATGCCGCCGGCGTTATCGGTGATCGGGCCGTAAGCGTCGAGGGCCACAATAATGCCGGCCATCGACAGCATGGAGGTAGCTGCAATCGCGATCCCGTACAGGCCGGCTAATGCAAAAGCCCCATAAATGCTGGCGCACACTGCAATCACCGGCAACGCTGTGGATTTCATCGAAACGCCGATACCGGCAATGATGTTGGTCGCATGGCCCGTGGTCGAAGCCTGCGCCACGTGCTGTACCGGACCATACTCGGTTGCCGTGTAATACTCGGTAATGACGACCATGGCTGCGGTCAGCGCCAGACCAATCATCGCCGCCCCAAACAGGTTGATCGTCGGGAACAGGCCGTTATTGGCCAGCATCGTATTGGTGATCGGGTAAAACGCCGCTGCCGAAAGTACGCCGGCGACGATCAGGCCGCGATACAACGCGTTCATGATCTTGCCACCCGGCCTTGCCTTGACGAAGAAACAACCGATGATCGAGGCGATGATCGAAACACCACCAAGCACCAGCGGATAAGTAACGGCATTGGTGAGAATTTCGCTACCTGCTTGGGCAAATACCAGACTACCCAGCAACATGGTAGCGATAATGGTCACCGCATAGGTTTCGAACAAATCTGCGGCCATACCGGCACAGTCGCCGACATTGTCGCCCACATTATCGGCAATCACGGCTGGGTTACGCGGGTCATCTTCCGGGATACCAGCTTCGACCTTGCCCACCAGGTCGGCACCAACATCGGCGCCCTTGGTGAATATGCCACCGCCAAGACGGGCGAAAATAGAAATCAGCGAACCGCCAAAAGCCAAGCCAACCAGCGGCTCGAGGCTGTCTCTAACGCTAACTCCGACATCCGCCATGTTGTTCAGGATAGCGTAATAACCTGCCACACCCAGCAATCCAAGACCAACCACCAGCATGCCGGTGATGGCACCGCCGCGGAACGCGACGGTCAGTGCTTCATTGAGCCCGGTACGTGCCGCCTCGGCAGTGCGCACGTTGGAGCGCACCGAAACGTTCATGCCGATAAATCCGGTCAGTCCGGACAAGGTGGCGCCGATGGCAAAACCGATGGCGGTTTTCCAATTATGCAAACCAAAGCCGATAAGTACGAACAAAACAACGCCAACAATGGCGATCGTGGTGTATTGGCGGTTAAGATAAGCGGAAGCGCCGTCCTGAATTGCCTTGGCGATCTCCCGCATGCGATCGTTACCGGTCGGCTTACCCATAATCCATACCGTTGATACCCAGCCGTAAATCAGCGAGATTACGGCGCAAGCCAGTGCAAACCATAAAGCCTGGGACATCCTGATTTCCCTCTCGAAATTGATTAAAGTGTATTGACGAACAGAAATAAAAAACGTTGAATTAAACGCTATTATTTAATATTTCGCACATAGTACGGAGAAGTGAGGAATAAGGCAATTTTTTGCCTGTGTCCGATAGGCGTAGAATATGCTGCATCCTTATCACTTACCTCGCGAATAATGACCACTGATGACTGTTGGCACAGAATACTTGAGGGCAATGTTGGGGTGTTACATTTTTACAACGGTATTCACTTGCTCTTTTCTGGCTCATTCAAAACGCTGGACAACCTATGGCACGTCCTTTAGAGTCTGACATGGAGATAAATGAGGTCAGGCTGCCTCGCTCCGCACCAAAAAAACAACAGGATCTAGCATGCAAATACACTGGATAAAATCATTCGCCGTCGGCATTCTGCTAGCTGGCGCGCTGGGTGGCTGCGCCACTCAAGCCAACAGGGATCCGCTGGAGGGCTTGAATCGCGGCATTTACAAGTTCAACGACGTAGCGGACAAAGCTGTTGTCAAACCGATTGCCGGCGCATACAAGGCGGCATTGCCCAGCCCGGTTCGTAGCGGAGTGAACAATTTCTTTTCCAACCTGGCTACCTTTGTCACGGTCATCAACGACCTGCTCCAGTTCAAACTGGACAAAGCCATGGACGACACCGGCCGTTTGGCCATCAACACCACCTTCGGTATTGGTGGCCTTGTAGACTGGGCCTCCATGGATGGCATAGAAGATCGCCATGAGGATTTCGGGCAGACGCTGGGCTATTGGGGCGTAGGCGATGGTGCTTTCCTGATGTTGCCGCTCATCGGGCCAAGCACGATACGTGATACCGCAGGCTTGGTAGTGGACAGTGCGTTCACTGACCCCCTCGGATATGTCGACGATGTCAGCCTCCGCAACCAGTTGCTGCTTACCAAGTTCGTCGATACGCGTGCTCAATACCTGCCGGGCAGTGATTTGCTGGACGAAGCAGCGCTCGATCCGTATGTCTTCTTGCGGGATGCTTATTTACAGCGTCGTCACAATCAGATACAGGACGGCAACGTGTCTAATGAAAAACCTCAGGAAGGCGCTGACGCGGAAGATGACAACAAAATTCTGGCCGCAGTAGCCCCCGAAACAACCAAGTAAACGTGCTTCACGTAAAAAAGCCCTGGAAATTTTCCGGGGCTTTTTTATTGGGCCGTACCCAAATCGAGAATTATTCTCCGGCGACAGTCATCTGCTCGATCAGGATTGAGCCGCACTGCTTGGAGCCCTGCACCAGCACGTCATTACCCACGGCAACAACCTGCTGGAACATGTCCCTGAGATTGCCGGCGATGGTGATTTCTTCCACTGGGTAACAAATCTCACCGCCTTCCACCCAGAAACCCGCTGCACCACGCGAATAATCGCCAGTCACCATGTTGGTGCCATGCCCAAGCAGTTCGGTCACCACCAGACCGGTATCCATCCGCTGTAGCAGGCCAGCAAAATCCAGATCGCCGCTTTCCAGTATCAGGTTGTGGTTGCCGCCGGCATTGCCGGTAGTCTGCATACCCAGCTTGCGCGCCGAGTAACTGGAGAGCATATAGCCGTTGAGCACGCCGTCCTTGACCAAGTCGCGTGCTTGGGTGGTAACACCTTCGTTGTCGAACGGGGCGCTGGCCAACCCTTTTTTCAGGTGCGGCAGCTCGCGTATCTGTATAAACGGCGCGAATACTTGCGTTCCCAGCGCATCGAGCAAAAATGAGGACTTGCGATAAAGATTGCCTCCAGAGATGGCCGACACAAAATGGGACAGCAGGCCCGATGCCAAGCTGGCTTCGAACAGTACCGGCGCCTGCCTGGTCTTCAGTTGCCGCGCGTTGAGGCGGCGTACTGCCCGTATTCCCGCCTTGCTGCCGACGGCCTGCGCGGTATCCATGTCCGACGCGCTGCGCGCCGTGCTGTACCAGTAGTCGCGCTGCATGTGTTCGCCGTCCCCGGCGATTACGGAGCAGCTCAGCGCATGGCGGCTGCTCGGGTAGCCAGCGCAAAAACCGTTGCTATTGGCATACGCAAACATACCCTCGTGCGTGGAAACGCTCGCACCCTCGGAATTCCTGATGCGTTCGTCCGTTGCGAATGCCGATGATTCGCACAGCTTGGCCAATTCTATCGCCTGCTCTACCGACACGTCCCACGGATGGTAAAGTTCAAGATCTGGAATATCGTGCGCCAGCAAATGTGGCTCCGCCAACCCGCAACATGGATCCTGTGCGGTATGACGGGCAATGCTGCACGCTGCGGCCACGGTGTCCTGCATTGCCTGCGGGGAAAGGTCGGAAGTGCTGGCGTGGCCGCGACTCTGGCCGAAATATACCGTCACCGACATGCCCTTGTCGCGGTTGTATTCGATGGTTTCCACCTCGTCGAGGCGCACCGTGACATTCTGGCCAAAGCCCAAACTGACTTCGACTTCCGCCGCGTCCGCACCCGCAACATCGGCATGGCGCAATGTATCGCGCGCCATTTGTTCGAGGTCGCCCAACGTATGACTGAAGCGAGTTTCCAAGAGGTTTCCGCCGCAAAAAAGCTGCTATCATACCCGCACCATGGATGAATTAGAACCTCAGGAAATCAGCAAAACCAAGCGTAAACAGGCCATGCTTGAATTGCAGGGACTAGGCGAAGCGCTGGTTGAACTGCCGAAAGACAAACTGGCTCGCCTCGATCTGCCGGAAACTTTGCTCAACGCCGTGCTGGAGGCGAAGAGAATTACCGCCCATGGCGCATTGAGCCGGCAAAAGCAATACATCGGACGATTGATGCGTGGCATCGATGCCGACCCCATCCGCAGCCAGCTGGACATCTGGGACAGCGGCCACCAGCAGGAAACCGCTGCACTGCATCGTCTGGAAAAATGGCGGCAGCGCCTGATCGAGGACGACACCGCCCTGGCGGAGTTTCTGGGCGTGCAGCCGACGGCGGACGTACAGCGCTTGCGCACACTGATCCGCAATGCCCGCAAGGAAGCCGCATCAAACAAGCCGCCCAAAAGCAGCCGCGAACTGTTCAAGCTGCTGCGGGAAGTGACGTCTGCGGCCAACCCCTCATAAACGTATCTTTAAGCCCGACCAGGCAATCTGGAAAAACAGTCATGAGTACACCCATTAAAATCGGCCTGGTCAGTATCAGCGACCGGGCGTCCCAAGGCGTTTATAAAGACGAGGGTATCCCCGCCTTGCAAAACTGGCTTGCCGCCGCACTGACTACTCCCTGGCAAGCGATAGAGCGCATCATTCCCGACGAGCAGAAAGACATCGAGGCCACCCTGAAAGAACTGGTGGACGAAGAATCCTGCCCGCTGGTGCTGACCACCGGCGGCACCGGCCCGGCGGCACGGGATGTCACACCGGAAGCCACGCTGGCGGTGGCGGACAAGGTCATGCCAGGGTTCGGCGAACAGATGCGGCAAGTCAGCCTGCAATTCGTGCCAACCGCAATCCTTTCCAGGCAGGTGGCCGTGATCCGCAAGCAATCGCTCATCATCAACCTGCCGGGGCAGCCCAAG
>Ga0172367_10009927_pt1 | contig 10349 bp, 8 predicted proteins | sample Lak10m_FD_114542 | JGI IMG/M metagenome (GOLD analysis project Ga0172367, IMG submission 114542) | Freshwater microbial communities from Kabuno Bay, South-Kivu, Congo - kab_022012_10m | ecosystem: Environmental > Aquatic > Freshwater > Lake | place: Democratic Republic of the Congo: South-Kivu...
GGCCGCAACTAAAGGGACATTATCAATGATAGCAGAAAATATGCCAATGAGGAAAATGACCAGATCCTGATTGGGGACAATCTCCCGAAGATGCATAGCCATATTCATTAAAAAACCCGTTTTTTCACCGTTTAATGCTATCACTGCCACCGATTCCAACGCTCCTACCCCCAAAAGAATTCCCAGAAAGAATAATATACTACTCATTTCAATCCTTGACAGGGCATGTAAAGCGCTAAATAAATGTTTGTTATTCTTATCGAATTTTTCTTCCGGATGAATATATTCAGAAACTAACCAGACAATACCCAGGGAAAGCATCATCCCCATATAGGGAGGCAGGTGGGTGAAAGATTTAAAAACAGGTACAAAAATTAATCCCCCGATACCAATTAATAACATGGTATTACTACTTAATAATTTTTTTTCATGGCTATTATCTTTATCCTTTTCCTCAGAAGGCATTATACTACCGCGCATAACGGGTAAAAAGCTGGCAAATAACAAGGGGATGGCTAAGGAAATAATAGAAGGTATCAATAACGCAATAATCAAATTTAAAGAACTGACCTTCTTCCCAATCCAAAGCATCGTTGTTGTTACATCGCCAATAGGAGACCATGCCCCTCCTGCATTAGCAGCAATAATAATCATGGAAATAAAAAAGAGCCTGTCCGTTTTGGAAGGAATCAGTTTCCTCAATAAAGAAACCATAACAATAGTCGTAGTCAGATTATCCAGTATCGCCGACAGGAAAAAAGCGATTATACTGGTTATCCAAAGCAGTTTTATCTTATTCTGCGTTTTAACAACAGCAGTGATAGCTGAAAATCCCTGATGCAAGTCAATCAGTTCAACAATAGTCATCGCTCCTATAAGGAAAAATAATATTTCTGCTGTTTTACCTAAATGATGTAGCAACACTTCATCTAAATGAGCCGTTTGGTGCAAATGATCCAGTACTTCCAGGTTTCCAACTGAGATTAAAGCCCAGGTGAGGGCACCCATCAGTAAGGCAGGAACACTTTTGTCTAATTTTAGTGGGTGTTCAAATACAATCAATATATACCCGACAACAAAACAAGCAACAACTGCAAAAATCATATATTAAGTTTTAATTCTACGGTTGATTATTCAACAGAAATGATAGTATTACTTTTTCAATATAGTCATTTTTGTCCATTTACCCGATTATTAAAAGGATTCATTTGAAAAAAGTAGATTTTTTTCTCGAAATCGTTTTCGTTGAATTGTTGAAACGCCTGCAGAAATTAGTCATAAATTAACTAATTTGTATAAAATTAAGAACCTGATGAAACCATTATTGCTCGTCCTGTTACTTTTAAACAATATCATCCCATTTGTACAGGGCCAAAAGACTGCTAAACCTAATATTCTTTTTATTGCCGTTGATGATTTAAAACCAATCATGGGTTGTTATGGAAATGAAGGAATCAAAACACCTAACATAGATCGGTTGGCAAAAATGGGTACCACCTTTATGAATAATCACTGTCAGCAGGCTGTTTGCGGACCAACAAGAGCCAGTCTGCTTACTGGAAAAAGACCTGATGCCACTAAAATCTGGGATTTGAAAACCCAGATGAGGGATATGAATCCGGATATATTGACTTTACCTCAATATTTTACTCAAAATAAATACCAAACGGTGGGTATTGGTAAACTTTTCCACCCTACCTGTGCTATCGATAAGGTAGATCCTGTTTCCTGGAGTATCCCCTACCTTAATCCCTCACCGGAAGATTATGCCAATCATCTGGGAGAACCTACCAATGGTCAATATCAGGACCCATTCATAAAAAAGACATTTGTCAAGGAACGAAAACCGAGAACAGGACCTGTCGATCCGGATATTCCCACCAGCATAAAAGGGCCTTCCTCTGAATGTATCGATGTTCCCGATCATGCTTATGACGATGGCGTTTATGCGCTAAAAGCTAAGGCACAGATGATTAAAATGTCAAAGGAGAAAGAGCCATTCCTTATGGCTGTTGGCTTTCAGAAACCTCACCTTCCTTTTGTTGCTCCAAAAAAATACTGGGATTTATATGACAGGGCAGCCATGCCGGTAGCCTCTTTTCAGGAACATGCCAAAAATAGCCCGCTCATTGCTTATCATAAGTCAGGTGAGTTGTTGAATTATCCGGATATCCCCGAATTTGTAACCCTATCCGGCGATTCCCTAAGGATCGGATTAACCTTATCCAAGCAAAAAGAGCTCATTCACGGATACTATGCCGCTGTATCCTATTTAGATGCTCAGGTAGGCATTTTACTAAATACCCTTGATTCTTTGGGGATTATCAATAATACCATCATAGTCCTTTGGGGAGATCATGGCTGGCATCTCGGTGACCACGATTTATGGGTGAAACATTCTACGTACGAACAAGCTACACGCTCCCCACTCATCATTTCAGCACCCGGTATTAAGGCTGGAAAAAGCAGTTCACCAACAGAACATGTAGATGTTTTTCCAACCCTTTGCCAGTTAGCGGGCTTGCCTGTACCAAAAAATCTGGATGGGATTTCTCTAATGCCTGTGATGCGCAATAATAAGCTCTCTGTAAAAGAATTCGCCATGAGTCAGTATCCGAGAAAATTAAAAAATGAGGAGGCTAAAAAATTAGGTTATACCAATCCACAGTTAATGGGGTATAGCTTACGTACTGATAAATACAGATATACCCTATGGATGAACCATTTTACTTCCAAAACACCTTTTGACGCGCGCAAAATTTATGCCTCGGAATTATATGATTATGATAAAGATCCTTTGGAAAAAATAAATGTAGTCCATTCACCGGAATATGCCGCCATCTCTTCCGCACTCCATGAAAAAATGATTCAGTTTTTTACATCTCAATTGAACTAATGCCTTGCAGCAGAAAAAATCCAGGTTATGAAAACATTTAATCTCTATTGGCTCTCTTTTTTAATGCTCACCTTGTTTATAGTCGTCCTGGTATCTTCCTCAAAAAAAAATAAGCCCGGCCCCGGACAGGACAGACCAAATATTTTAGTGATTCTTACCGATGATATGGGTTATTCTGACATCGGATGCTTTGGTTCCGAAATAGGGACGCCCAACATTGATCGCCTGGCATATAACGGATTGCGATTTACCCATTTCTATAATACAGGTCGCTGCAGCCCTACGCGTGCCTCTCTGCTGACCGGATTATATCCGCATCAGGCTGGGATGGGGCATCTTTCTACTGAAAATCACCCACACCCTGGTTATGCAGGCGACCTGAGTAAAAATGCCGTAACCCTGGCAGAAGTACTTAAAAAAGAGGGTTATACTACCTTTATGACAGGAAAATGGCATTTAGCCAAGGATAACGATTATCAGGGAGATTTGAGTAACTGGCCTCTGCAACGTGGATTCAACCGCTTTTTTGGTACTTTAAACGGTTCCGGCAGCTTTTTTGATCCAGGCACCTTAACCAGTGGAAACACGAACATTCCACCTTATAAAGGATTTTATTATACCTCAGCTATCAGCGATACAACCGTGAAATTTATTCGTGAAAGCCCGTCTGACAAACCTTTCTTTGGATATATTGCCTATACCGCCGCTCACTGGCCATTGCATGCACCCGCCGCTGAGATTAAGAAATATAAAGGGTTTTTTGACAAAGGCTGGGACTTGTTGAGGGAACAAAGATTTAAAAGACTGAAGGAATTGGGTATTATAGACGATACTTATGTGCTCACTGATAGAGGTGTTTCTATTCCAGCCTGGAAAGATGAGCCTATGAAAGAATGGCAAATCAGAAGAATGGAGGTCTATGCCGCCATGATTGATGTAATGGATCAAGGTATTGGAAAAATTATTGCTGCGCTCGAATCAAAAGGGGTTTTAAACAAAACCCTGATTTTTTATATGCATGACAACGGAGGTTGTGCCGAACCTGTGGGTACTGATAAAATGGAACTCCCCTTAACTGAAGAACAAAAAGTACTCAAACCTTACACCTATGATTTGCCAAATCCGGATAAAAAACAACGCTATACAAGAGAAGGGAAATTTATTCGCATGGGCAAAGGTGTTATGCCCGGAGATGCAGATACCTGGACCGGATATAACGAAGAATGGGCCAATGTGAGCAATACCCCATTCAGAGAATATAAACAATGGGTTCATGAAGGTGGCATTGCTTCTCCCCTGATTATTCACTGGCCAGATGGGATTAAGGCAAAGGGGCAACTAAGACAGCATCCTTCTCATTTGATAGATATCATGGCCACCTGCCTGGATATTACCGGAATTCCATATCCGCTTCAATTTGAAGCCCAACAGATACAACCCCTGGAGGGTAAAAGTCTGGTGCCCGCCTTTAAAAATAAACCAATAGACAGAAACTACCTGTTCTGGGAACATGGCGCTAACAGAGCTATTCGGGTTGGCGACTGGAAACTGGTGGCAAAAACATCGTTTAACAAAACTTTCAGCGAGGCCGATGAAGATAAATGGGAGCTGTATGATCTAAAAAAAGATCCCACCGAACGGATAAACCTTAGGGAAAAGAATCCAGAAAAAGCAATGGCTATGATACAGTTATATCGGGAAAAAGCTTTTTACACCAAAGCGTTACCCTGGCCATGGAAACCACGAAAATAATATGTCAAACACCTGATTCATGCTTAGTAAAATATCCATTTTCATTTTTTTTTACTCGTTTTTCCTTTTTATTCCAGGGGGATATACCCAACTGGCTACTATAACGATTGAAAACAAGGGAAGTAATGTGAGAACCAATGAAGTGATCTCTATTCCCTGGTCATCTTTACTGGCATTCCGGCCTGATATAGATACAGCCAGTTTCAATGTATGGAATGTAGCAACCAGGGAAAATATCCCTTTCCAGTTTGAAATGGCAGGTGAACATAAAGTTCAGCACTTATTGATTCAGGTTACTGTTCCAGGGTTATCAGCTATTCATGTATCTCTTTCAAATGACAAACCGACGCCTCAGCAAACAAAAACGTATGGCCGGTTTGTTCCCGAAAGAAAAGAGGATTTTGCCTGGGAAAATGATAAAATTGCCTTCAGGATGTATGGAAAGGAGCTGGAAAATACACCCAAAGAAATGGCTTATGGTATAGATGTATGGGTTAAAAGTACCGAAAGAATGGTTATCAATGAGCGTTATAAAAGAGGTAGATATCATGAAAATTTAGGGGATGGAATGGATTATTATCATGTTGGACTTACCCTTGGTGCCGGAAATATGGCGCCTTATCTGAATGATTCTATTTACTATTCCAGAAATTATGTTCGCTGGAAAATCCTGGATAATGGTCCGCTGAGAACTACCTTTCAGCTGGAATACGACGATTGGGATGTCGCAGGAAAAAAAGTCAATGCAAAAAAAATCATATCGCTGGATGCCGGCTCCCAACTCAATAAAGTGCAGGTCTTTTATCATTATGCTGATAGTTCTTCCCTGCCGGTAGCCGTGGGTATCATTAAAAGAAAAGATCCGGGTACGCTTCTCCTTGACGAAAAACAGGGCTTGATGGGATATTGGGAACCGGAAATGGGTGATTATGGCATTACGGGTGTAGGTTGTGTATTTGTTTCCAACCCAATAACCATGAAAGTAACCAATCAACAGCTTTTATCTGTTTATAAATCAGAGAAAAATAAACCCTGTTTATATTATACGGGGGCTGCATGGAATAAGGCGGGTACTATTACCACCGCAGAACAATGGTTCGCTTATTTGCGCCAATTTAAGGAGCACTTAAATCATCCATTAATTATTTCCATAAAATGAGACCTATTCATTAAACATATTGGTATGTTGGGGGTCCAAGGGCCAAAACCATTACTATGAAAAAAATTTACCTGATCACTTTTTTATGGCTTTTTATAGGCACCGTCTTTTCATTTGCACATGATAGTTCGGTGAATCATCATTCGCTAAAAACCTGGAATATTAAGCATCGGGAGGATATAAAAGCCTCCTTCCTTTTCATATCAGATGATATGGTCTCTTTGGAAGATGAACAAGGAAAAATACATCCAATTCCCTTATCAGCCTTTTCCTTAAACGACCAGTATTATCTTTTTCAAAAAAAGGAACAATTAGCCCGCTTAAATCGTCCTGTTTTACCCCGGTTAGCCATTTTAGCCTCTTCCTCCATTCAACTGCCCTATCTCCTCCTTTTAACCTTGATACTTGCCGGTATCTTATACGCTACAACCCTAAAAAGATTCCGATATTTGAGCTTGTTTTCCATCACTGGCAGTCTTTTTCTCCTAAATGGATTTTACGACCATTCAGCGCCCCCGGGTGGCGTGGCAACCAATCCAAAATCCATTGATTCCGCATTTCAGGCTTTTAAGCCAAATGTGGCCACCTGGTGGAACAGCACCTATTTTTATGTAGAATCTACGGGTATCCCAACGACGCATTCCATGATGACGGGGATAAGCAGCTGGCAACAACAGCTACCAATTCCACAATGTTACAAAGGGTCCAATGCATGGAGCATTCCCCTTAATCCGGTTATTGCTGCTACCCCCGTTCCGGTAAATCAGGTTCATTTTATCAGAGGGGCAGTAGGATTAGCTGTTAATGGCATACCTATATTCAATCCCTATACCAATACTGGCGTTGACGCTTTTTTAGACGGACAGCTCGATAAATGGGGAGGTCACTGTGGCCGAGCCGACGATTATCATTATCATACAGCCCCATTACATTTATACGATAAACAATCTAAAACATTACCAATTGCTTATGCTTTAGATGGATTTGCTGTATATGGAACTTTAGAACCTGATGGTAAAGCAATGACCACTCTTGACGGTAATCATGGTCACTATTTCAATGGCGTATATCATTATCACGGCACAGCCAGTGCACCCTACATGATTGGAAATATGGTAGGAAAAGTTACAGAAGATGCCACCTTTCAGATTATTCCGCAAGCCGCAGCAAAATCGCCCAGACCAGCAACAGATCCACTCAGAAATGCGGTTATTACCGGACTTGAACCTAATACAACCAATACAGGATATAATTTAACCTATACCCTGGGAACGGCCACTTACAAAGTAAATTATTCCTGGAATACCAGCGGGGTTTATACCTTTAATTTTGTGAACCCAACGGGAACAACCGTTTCAACTTATAATTCAACGGCACCCTGTAAGCTGTCAACGGCAACAAATGACCTTGAAAGCACCCAATTTATGGTGTATCCAAATCCTGCCTCCGAGGAAATAAGCATTAACCTCCTGAAAACATTAAAATCTTCAGACATTAAAAATGTATCCATTTTCAACGTCAGTGGACAAAAGGTTTTTAATGCAAATCGTTTTCAGGAAAATATAGACACCGGGCAATTTCCAGCTGGCCTTTATTTTCTGCATTTAAAAACAGACCGTAAGGAATTAGTCAAAAAATTGATAATTGAATAGTTAACTCGTTTAAAATTTAATTGTGAAAGTTATTATATTGATACCCTTCCACAACAATCCGGCAGAATAAGTATTGAAATCAATGAAAAATTGCCCGACTCAGAACAAGATACTAGTAACCTTTATCTAGTACTTGATTATATGACTATTAAATATTAGATTTGGTTATGCCGAAGATTGCGGTTTATAAATTTTTGACTTTTTTCATTTATGCATTTGATGCACTAAATGAGCGACCTCATTTGCATATTGTTAAAGAAAAAGGAAGCAGGCAACGATCCGCAAAAATTTGGTTGGATACTTTTGAAGTTACTGAATCTGGAACATTAAATGAGAAGGAATTAAATTTAACTATCGGTTTAATTAAAAAAAATCAGTCTCTATTAGTTGACTCGTTTAAAAAAGTTAAAAATGGTGAAAAAATAACCACCTTAAAATTAAAATAAAATGACAACCTTCCTTAAAAACAACAAGATTTGTATCGAAAAAATCAATTTCGATATAGCTGGAAAAATATCATTGAAACTTGAAGATGGTCGCATCATCATTGTCCCATTGAAATATTTTCCAGAATTAAAAAAATTGCCTGTTGAAAAAAGGAAAAAATATACCATTGTTGACGACCGAACAATACTTTTCTCACACGCTGACTCTGTTTATCATTTAGAAGATTTTATGGGGTTAGAAAGTAAATGGCAAGAAAGATAACTTATGACTAAAATTAAATTTTTTTTGGTGGCAGGCATTCTTTTCGGCGCCTTTCATTTTACCCTTGCGCAATCTGTATTGAAATCGATGAAAAGATTACCAGATACGGGACAAACTGCCAGTTATACCAATATACCCGGAGAGGATTCAGATTACAATATAAATCCTCCATTCTATATAAATAATGGCAATGGAACCATCACCGATACCATTACAGGCCTGATGTGGCAACAAGTGGATGGTGGTGAAATGACGTTTGACAAAGCAGTGACTTATGCCAGTGATTTAGTTCTGGGTGGTTTTTCTGACTGGAGAATGCCAACGGTACTTGAATTGCATAGTATTTTGAATCATGACAAAAATAACCCGGCTTTAAATACAACGTATTTTACTTCACCAGCTGCTCAGTATTGGTGGAGTAGTCAAAAGCAGGTTAATGATGCTGCAAAAGCTTGGGTAACTAATGCCGGAGGAGGTGTTGGCAATCATCCTGTCAATGAAACGGTCAGTGCAGGAGGAACCAAAAAATTCCATGTTCGAGCCGTTCGTGATATCTCTGCTCCGGTAACCATAACCACCCGATTTCTGGATAACAAAAATGGAACGACCACCGATCAATTAACAGGCCTCATCTGGCAGCAGGTCCCCACCGATTCCATGACCTGGGAACAGGCACTTATTGCCGCTGAGGCACTAACGCTCGGCGGATCAGGACTTTGGAGAATGCCGAATATTAAGGAACTACAGTCTGTCAGTGAACCCACAATCAACAATCCATCTGTTAATAAAACCTATTTTAGTGGCATTTCCACTTCCCAATACTGGTCATCTACCAGCCTTTCAAATCAAAGCACCAAAGCCTGGTATCTGGACACCCAATATGGTATTACCTCTCAGGTTTTAAAAACCAATAAATTGAGGCTACTGGCGGTTCAATCAGCAAGCACGGTAACTTCCGTTTCGACGCTGTCAAATCCTAAGGAAAACGTTTCTATTTATCCAAATCCAAGCATAGGTTCATTTACCCTTAAAGCTGAAGAACCCCTTGGAGAAATCAGGATAATGAATCAGTTGGGTCAAACGGTACTGAAAACAAATATCAATGAAAAAATCATTACTTTATTTCTGGGTGAAAACGACTATCAGCAAATCTATTGTGGTTCTTTAAATTAGTTTTAAAAGAAAAGAAACATATATTTTCAGAGAACTCCTATCTTTTAAACCAATTCTCTATTTGGTTATCCATTATATTTTCAAAATCCTTTACATTATCTGTTACAAGTTTCATTTTATTCTGATCAGCTGTAACAGCAATGAGTAAATCAAATTCATCATTAATAGGCATACCTGATTTTCTGAGCCTTACTTTTTCTTTTGCATATAGTCTTAAAGAGCTAATGATTGGAATAATAGATAATCCTCTAACAAAATGGTCGACCGCAATATTTGACTTAACTGGATTTTGACTGTTTTCAGCTCCAAATCTTAACGCTGCTATAGTAATTTCTGAAATACAGCAATTTTCATTGCCTTTTTCTCTCATAATTTCGTCAAGATTCTATTTCCCTCGCAAATAGAAAATACACGTACTAATATCAAGTAAATATTTCATGTTAATTCCAAATCTTTATTTCTGAAATTTCTACTCTCTTTAATTTCATTAATAATCTCTTCGCTGACTTTTCAGACGCAAATGCTCCAAAGGACTTTATCCCATAGGCTGGCATATTCAATCGAATAATGAATGGACGATTTTATATGATTATTTAGGTGGGTTAAATGTGGCAGGAGGGAAAATGAAAGCAACGGGAACCCAGTTTTGGTCTTTTCCAGGTAATGGAAATAATTCAAGTGGTTTTACAGGATGACCAGAAGGCATTAGAAATATGGAGTGCAAGGGAGGAAAACGAATAAAAGGCATTTAACAGGTCTATCATCTATAAGGACAATGTGCTCTATGTAGGTAGTTCTTCAAAAAGCCGGGGGTTTTCTGTTCGTTGTATAAAAGACTGAAATCACTTGTAATTTATGTAGTTTATCTAGTTATTCTATTAGAATGAATGTTTTATTTTTGGCCACAACAAAATCGCTAAAATGAACCAATTTTTAAAACACACCGTAAAAACTTTTTATCTGTTCTCCTTTTCAATTGTCTTGACCAGCTGTGCAAAGGATATAGAAA
>Ga0172367_10009929_pt1 | contig 10347 bp, 7 predicted proteins | sample Lak10m_FD_114542 | JGI IMG/M metagenome (GOLD analysis project Ga0172367, IMG submission 114542) | Freshwater microbial communities from Kabuno Bay, South-Kivu, Congo - kab_022012_10m | ecosystem: Environmental > Aquatic > Freshwater > Lake | place: Democratic Republic of the Congo: South-Kivu...
AGACAAAAGTTTGAAGCTAGCACAAAATGTAATGATGCCTTGAAGATGATTTTAGTTGCGAAGCATTTGATCAATTTTTCCTTAACCTTCCCTCAACAAGTGGCGGCGACGGTATCTGTATCTAATGCTGGTAGAATTAACGTCCCTAAAATTTATGGTGATTTTGAACTAGAAGAAATCAGTTTTGTTGGTTCTCATGGTTTATATGCAGGGATGTTTATTACTCATGCTGCAACTTTTAGAGGAAAAATGTTGTTGAATTTTGTCTTTTCTGAACCTTCAATTAGTCGTGGAAAAATGGAAGATATTGTCAATCAATTTATTTGCTACATTTATGATATTTGTAACATAAATTTTGAACAAAGTTTCACTAATGTTCAACCTATAATTAACTGATTAATGACGAGGGAGTAAACAGCTATTAAAAACAGATTAAATATACAGCTTATAGATAAAAAACATGATTGAAAATAGAAAGTTGGGACATCTTGAGCAGGCAATGGAAAAAGTAAATAGCTGTGCTAATACCTGGAACATAGTGACTATTAGCCGCATCAAAGGTCCCCTGACTGCATCTATTCTCAGACAGGCTCTAGATATGGTTCAGCGCCGCCATCCTCGACTTAATTCTCGGATTGTTTACTATAAAAACCGTCTGCACTTTCAAACAGAAGGAACAACAAAAATTCCTTTGAGTGTTGTGAATAAATTTGATGCTCAACAGTGGCAAGAAGTTGTTCGCGAAGAGATGAATCAGGCAATTGATAGCAGTAAATGTTTGCTAAGAGCGGTACTGATTCATCTCCAGAGCGACAGCTCTATAAATTACTTGATTATCACAGGACATCATGCAGTTGGCGATGGGCTATCATCTATAAAACTTCAGTCAGAAATCTTGACTTATTGTCAAAAAATTGTATCAGCTGAGTTCAATAATCCAATTGCTAACTTGTTTCCACTTCCACCTATAAAAGAAATACTACCCCCACAGACAAGAGGGTTAAAAGGTAAAATACTTAGTACACTGTTTGTTTTACGAGTACTGTTGCAAATAATTTGGCATCGTCCGAAAACATTAGCATTTGAAAAGTATGTACCGATTAGTAAGCGTCGTTCTTATCTTGTTCATAGACAGCTTGATCCAGAAATAACCCAAAAGTTAGTTCATCGTTGTCGCCAGGAAAAAACAACAGTAAATAGTGCTTTATGCGTTGCAATGATGTTTGCAGTAGCTACCAAGATCAAGAAGGGTAATAGAAAACGCATCTGTATGACTTCTCTATCAGCTATTGATTTGAGAAAATATTTAGAACCTAAAATCAATGATCATCACATGAGTGTGTTAGTCTCATCTATCATTGGATTTCATACCATCGATACAAACAAATGTTTCTGGGAGTTAGCGCGGGAAGTAAAACAAACTCTTAATAGAAGTATTCAGCGCGGGGATATATTTAAAATGATATTGGTAGCCCAACACATGATCAATTTTTGTTTGGCTTACCCTTGGCAATTAGCTGGTACGGTGTTGCTATCTAATATTGGTAAAGTCAATATACCTGAAGATTACGGAAAATTTGAATTAGAAGAAATTAGTTTTGCTAGTTCACAGTCTTTGTTTGCAGGTGTGTTAACGAGTCATATTGCGACTTTTAGAGGGAAAATGCAGTTGAATTTTGTGTTTTCTGAACCTAGTATTAGCCGCCAAACCATGGAGGAACTCGTAAATAATTGTATGCTGCATATTTTTCGTATTTGTCAGTTAAAAATTGAGGAAGAATTAACGAATGTTTAAGTTATAATATTTATATTGCAGAGATAAATAATGGGTTGAGTTTAGCAAATAGTCTTGACATCTATTTTTTCTCATAAATGTGAGCAAATAAATACTACTTTATTACTCATATTAGTATTAAATTACTACTAATTTGGCGTTTAAAAAATGAATCAGTCTTTTCCTAATTCCAGTGGTAAAAAATCTTATTCCCCAGAAGAGATTGAAGCTTGGCTAGTCGCTGAAATTGCTCAACTATTGAATATTCAAGCGGATGAAATAGATGTGAAAGAACCTTTAGATAGCTACGGGTTACATTCAGTTCAGGCGATTATGCTGGCAAATAAAGCCGAGAAAATCCTGGGATTTAAGCTGTCTCCTATGCTGCTGTGGCATTACCCTACTATTTCATTACTCGCTAAACGTTTAGCGGAAGACTTAGAAAGTTCTGAATCAGAGATATTTCAGATTTAACTGATACAGCGCATTTTACCTCAGTGGCGGGCAATACTTATACTGAGGGTAGTTAAAGTATGCCGACACTACACAACTTTAATTATTTATATTTGTACTTCATTTGCCTACAATCTGCCGTATTTTGCAACCATTGGGGAATTGTGAAACTATGAAAGCATCAGAAATTGTAACCAACCTGATTCAAAAAGGTGTTTATCTTTGGATTGATAATGAACAACTTAAGATTCGCTCTCCCAAGGGTGTAATCACTCCAGAAATTCAGGAAAATCTCATGGCTTACAAAACAGAGATTTTGGATTTTATCCGTGAGAGAGATATCACTGTAAATATTGAACCGACGATGCAGGGGTTAAACTTGCAAACTATTTGACGTTTAATTGGGGGATTTGTTGGTAAAACTACTGTGGAATATAAGCCTCCCATTATCCAACCTAAAAAAATGGCTCAACAGTTAATGGTTACCTTTAAACCTTTGCCTAAGAACTATAAAAATACAGAAATTTTGCAATTCCGTCAAGAATTAGAAAATCAACTCAGAAAATATGGGGTCAAAGTTATTCCTTGGGAAGAAGCAATCACAGAGTTTAGTTATGATATAATGTTGCCTTTAATTCAACACAAAAGAAGATTTAAATTTAAGGGTGTCAAAGCCGAAATTAATGCAGTTATTGATGTAGACAATCCTCCTTCTGTGTTTAGGAAATTGGGAATTTTTGCTGCTGAAATTTGGTACAAATTCTATTGTAGCTTGATGTTGAAACAGCGAGAATTTTCCGTTGTGAATATTGCTAAGTTGAGTACTTGGGCAGAGGATCATGCTGCTAAATATGTGGAAGATCCTACTAATACTCAAATAATAATTTTAACAGAAATAGACCATGATTTTATTAACCCCGCTATACCATATCAACAAAAGATTAATATTGGTTTAAATACTCTGATTAGAACTTTTTCCGAAATTGTGATTGGAGTTGCTATTGATAAGATTTCTATTTTAAATATGAATCTTTGCGATTCAGTTTTTGCTAAGGAAGAAATAGAAGAATTTGTTTTGAAATCACTGATTCCCAAAGTTTTTGTCCCTATTGCTCCACTTTTATTGAATCGATTTCAGTTGGGGCATTATCAACCAGAAAAATCTAGCTATGCTCAAAAATTGGTTAAATTGGGTCAAGAATTGGCATTAACAAGTTTATTTCCGCCTGGTTTTAAACTCAATCAAGTGATTAAAAGAAAGTCTCACAGAGATATTGTCAATGTGATTGTTAATGGGAGAACAGGTGTTTCTTATGGTTTTGTAGCTTACGCTGAACCTCCCCAATATTTTGGTGCTAAGGAAATCAATAACAATGAATGGGAAAGTTTATTTCCTGTGGAGGGATTTAGTAGTAATGAACTTCGTCAAAATCCAGAAGGTAGACGTTATCTCAAAACTAAAATACAAGGAAAAGATGTTTTTCAGCAAATACCGGATATTTGGTTAGTTAGCGCTCGTTCAGGGTCAAATAAAACTAACTTAAATATTGCTAGTGATGTGGTCAGAATTGGTTTGAAGCAAAAATTATATTTGCAATTACCTGAAGGTATTGATACCGAGCAAATAGATATCAAACCTTCTTATGATATTTATGTAATGTTTGCCATTAGTTTGGCTGCGGCTTTATATGTGCCAGATTTAATTAAAGATGGTGCGCCAATTGTCCATTTTCATGGCTATCCCGCATTTGATTGGTTTAAGCCGAATGAATATTGTGTGGGAGTAGACAATCCTTCTGTACCTTGTGGTACTTATGAATCGGGGGTGTTTAATTTTTTGGGGATTTCTAATTTGGCGAATCAACCCACAGCAAATATATCTTTAATTAGCTTAGTAGAGCCAGATCATGGGACAAATTTTATTGCCCATGATTGGGAGTATCTTGTGGAAAGATTAAAAACTGGATGTGCCGAAGAACAAATTGAGTTGGGTGGTAAGCATTTTGCTTCTCTGAAGGCTAAGGCCCTTAAAATGGGGTAGAGAGCCAGGGAATAAATTCCTTGTCTTATAGCTGAAGTCGGTTAAAAAACTGACTATGCGGTTTTTTGGTAAGGCTGTTGATACTCCCCATACCCAGAAGGTAGGGAATTCTTAAAGAGTCCACAAACGAACTTTCAATGGTGCTATTAAGGACACCCTACTGGCTGCACTAGGGTCTAAACCTAGTTTTATCCCTACTGTCATAATTGAGAATTATATCCCTAGCCGTAAATATCTTGTTGCTAGGATAAATAGGCGATTGAAGGATTTTGTCTAATAAGCGGAGTTGTAATCAATGAAAGCGTCAGTAGAACCAGGTTCCTCCATGGTGGGTAAAACTTCTTGAGGAGAAGGGGGCGCATCAGTTTGATACATTAGAAAACAGTTCTGTAGAAGTCCTGCCTCTATTATGAAACCTCTGTGTTCTCTGCGCCTCTGCGGGGCAATAAATTTTTTTGATACACTTGTTCTTCATTAGCCATCAGATCAGTTAAGCAGCGCCTATGGTACACGTCAAGCGCGTGGAACTTACTAACTTCAAATCTTTCGGTGGTACTACCTCAGTCCCTCTCCTACCCGGTTTTACCGTCATTTCTGGACCGAATGGTTCGGGTAAATCTAATATTCTTGACGCATTGCTGTTTTGCTTGGGACTTTCTAGTTCTAAGGGAATGCGGGCGGATAGGTTACCGGATTTGGTGAATAATAATCAAACTTGCAAGGGACGGGGTTCTATTGAAGCTAGTGTGACGGTAACTTTTGATTTGTCCGGGGAGGTTTCACCCAGAAGCCCAGAGGCCCAGAGTGAAGAAAATGAGGAAATTTCTCAATCCCTAACAGAGTGGAGTGTGACTCGGCGGTTGCGGGTGAATTATCAAGGCGGTTATACATCAAATTACTATGTCAATGGTGTGCCTTGTACTTTGGCAGAGTTACATGAGGAGTTGAATAATCTCCGCATTTATCCTGAAGGTTACAATGTCGTACTACAAGGAGATGTTACTAGTATTATCTCGATGAATGCTAGGGAACGTCGGGAAATTATTGATGAATTGGCTGGGGTGTCGGCCTATGATCGCAAGATTACCCAAGCTAAAAAAACTTTGGATGAAGTGAAGGATAAGGAGGATAGTTGTCGGATTATTGAAACTGAGTTAACTAGTCAGCGCGATCGCTTGTCTCAAGATCGGGGGAAGGCGGAAAAGTATCAACGACTACGCACTGAGTTTCTACATAAGCAATCTTGGGAGGCGGTTTTATTTTGGCGATCGCTTCAAGCACAGCAAGAAAAGTTAATTGGGAAAATTCAAAGGGGCGATGGTACTGCGGCTGAATTGACTATTCAACTTACGACTCTAAATTCGGCGATTTCTCAGCAAAGCGCTGAACTGAAGGAACTGAATGCTCGTGTGAAAGCCTTGGGTGAACAAGAACTTTTGGCTGTACAATCTGCTTTGGCGACTCAAGAGGCGGAACGGAAACAACTCCAACGACAACAAGCTGAGTTAACCTCGGCTAGGGAGGAAACTGTTAAACAACTAACTCAAACTGAGCAAGAAATTCAACGACATGAACATTTTTTAACGGAAATTGCCGCTAGTTTAGTTGTAGAACAGCAATCTATTGTTTGCTGTCAGCAACAACGAGATCAAGCCCAACAAGTTTTAGATGCTTCGCGCACAGCAGCAGCAGAAATTGCTTCAGCTTCGGAGGCTTGGGTACAGCAACAAACAGCTTTTAACCGTCAAATTGAATCTTTACTGCAAACTCTAGAGCCCCAGCGTACAGAACAAGCACAACTCAGGGAACGAAATCATCAATTACAGCAGCTAATTACAGAACAAACTCAGCTAGTTGCTTCTTGGGAACCGGAATTAGCGGCGAAAGAAACTGAATTTAATCGCCTAGAATGTCAGTTTAACGCCTCTAGTCAGCCTATCCAAGCTTTAACCGAAAATCTCTCAGCTGCAGAACAAGAATTACAAATCCAACAGGAAACTCAAAAGCGACTTTTACAAGAACAACGGGAAAAACAACGTCAGTTGGATAAAATTGAGGCGCAAGCCCAAGCCCAACAGGAAGTACAGGGAACCCAGGCTAGTAAAGTTATTTTACAATCGGAATTGCCTGGGCTGTGCGGTTTAGTTGTGCAGTTGGGCAAGGTGGAACCCCGCTATCAGTTGGCCTTGGAAATTGCCGCTGGTGGACGATTGGGGCATATTGTTGTAGAAGATGACAGTGTAGCCGTCGCCGGGATTGAATTACTGAAACAAAAACGGGCTGGGAGGGCGACTTTTTTACCTTTAACAAAAATTCGTGCTAGTAAATTAATTCAAGATGTCACGTTACGTTATGTTAACGGCTTTGTGGATTATGCCGTTAATTTAATTGAGTGCGATGGCCGTTATCAAGATGTTTTTAATTATGTACTTGGCAACACAGTAGTATTTACCAATATCCAAGCAGCGCGGCAAAATATCGGATTGTACCGGATTGTCACCTTAGAAGGGGAATTGTTGGAAACGAGCGGGGCCATGACTGGCGGTAGTAGCAGTCAGCGTTCAGCCTTACGATTTGGTACAGGAGAATCGGCAGAATCTGAAGAAGTGATTGCTTTGAAAGGCCGCCTGGCCGATGTTGAGCGGATTATAGAACGCTGTACCGAAGCCATCGCTTCCTTATCGGCCAAAACCAAACAATACAGTCAAGCACTCACAGAAGCGAGACAAGCGCGCCGGGAACAGCAATTGCAATGGGAACAGGTGCAAAAAGATATTAAGGCTTTGACAGGGCAATTGCAAAACACGCGATCGCAACTAGCCCAAAACCAAGAAAAAATCACTACCTCCCAATCTCGCTTATCAATCTTAGCTCTAGAACTACCAGGACTAGAAAGGGAACTTCAACAATTACGACAAGGTTTAGCAGAGTTAGAAGACTCTCAAACCCCTAGTGAATGGCAACAAATTCAAGTAACCATCAAAGAGCAAGAGCAAGAATTACAACAACGAGAAACAGAATTAAGAAACGCCGAGGAAAGATTAAGAAATTTGGAAATTCAGCAACAGCGATCACAAGAGAAAATCCAAGAAGCTGAAGCCAAAATTCAGCAATATCATCATCAGCAAGAAAGCCAACAAAATCAACTAAATGCCCTCGGACACCAGCTATCAGCCCTCAAGAAGCAAATCAGCGCTACCCAGGGTAATTTGAGCCAAATAGAGCAGAATTTAGGGGCAGAAAAACAAAAACGCGACGCCATGGAACAGGAAGTGCGATCGCAACTCTTAGGTCAACAACAACTGCAATGGGAAATTCAAAAACTGCAAGAAACTCAACAAAAGCAACGAGAGGAATTGACAACATTGCAAAACCAACTGCAAGCAGCCAGCGCAGAATTGCCCAATCCTCTGCCAGAAGTGCCTAATCAAGTAGATTTAGACGAATTGCAAAAAGAACTGCGAAGCCTAGCCAAACGCTTACAGTCCATGGAACCAGTGAATATGTTAGCGTTGGAAGAGTATGAACGGACGCAAAACCGCCTCCAAGAACTAACGCAAAAATTGCAAACCCTAGAAGCAGAACGCACAGAATTACTTTTACGCATCGAAAATTTTACCACATTGCGGCAAATGGCTTTTACAGAAGCTTTTGATGCTGTCAACGAAAACTTTCAATCTATTTTTGCCATCCTTTCTGAAGGTGACGGCTATTTGCAACTGGAAGATCCCGAAGATTTCTTTAACAGTGGACTCAATTTAATTGCCCACCCCAAAGGTAAACCAGTACAGCGTCTTGCTTCCATGTCTGGGGGAGAAAAATCCCTCACAGCCTTGAGTTTTATTTTTGCCCTCCAACGTTATCGTCCCTCGCCATTTTATGCCTTTGACGAAGTAGATATGTTTTTAGATGGGGCAAATGTCGAGCGATTAGCTAAAATGATTAAACAACAAGCCCAACAAGCACAATTTATAGTTGTGAGTTTGCGTCGTCCGATGATAGAATCAGCCGAACGCACAATTGGCGTTACTCAAGCACGAGGAGCTTACACTCAAGTTTTGGGTATTAAATTACAATCATCCAATACATCTGCTTGAGTTTTTGTTAATAATAGTGTATAGATAAACCGGATTCGAGATCAGGACTCGGTATAGAATGACCTCTGAACAGATAATTAGGCGTTCCGACATATTAAACACCCAGGTGATTACTCGTGACAACGGCAAACGGCTCGGTGTCGTCAGTCAACTTTGGGTTGATATTGATCAAAGAGAGGTTGTGGCTCTTGGTTTGCGAGACAGCCTGATCTCTATTTCTGGTCTGCCACGCTATATGTACCTCAACACCATCAACCAAATTGGTGATGTAATTCTAGTTGACAACGAAGATGCCATTGAAGACATTGAAGTTGAAAGTTTAAGCAACCTGATTAACTGGGAAGTAATCACAGAAACAGGTGAAGTATTGGGCAGGGTAAGGGGTTTTAAGTTCAATGGCCAAACTGGAAAGATTCTGTCCATAGTGATTGCTTCTTTAGGACTACCTCAAATTCCTGACCAATTTCTTAGCACCTACGAACTATCAATAGATGAAATCGTCAGCACAGGCCCCAGCAGGTTGATTGTCTTTGAAGGAGCCGAAGAACGAGTTAATCAGTTGACAGTTGGTGTGCTAGAACGGTTAGGTATCGGTAAAGCACCATGGGAGCGAGAAGCGGAAGAAGAATATGGCTATACTCCGCGGACAGTTGCACCAGGAAATCAGCTACCAAGTGGCGTACCATTACAACCACCCAAAACCAGAGTTCGCCCTCCTGAACCCGTAGCAGAAGAACAATGGACTGAAGACTATGTAGAAGAAGAAATACCACAGCGTCAAGTGATGCGGGCACGACAGTACGAAACCATTCAATACGAAGAAGACGAGGAAGATAACTGGAGTGAAGCCACAGGCCGGGATATATATCAAGAACCACCCAAATATGAACCCCAGCCAGACAGCAAGCCTTACGCCGACGAATATGAAGATTATGACGACATAGAAAGCGACGCTTGGGAAGACGCACCAAAGCCGGTGAATATTCCCAAAAAAATCAAAGAACGACAGCCAGAATACGAAGAAGAAGGCGGATATTAGCGTAATTCGTAATTCGTAATTCGTAAACCCTCTTCCTCTCAAACACCGGGAAGGGGGTTTTTAAATGTTGGGCATTGCTGAATAAGAAAATTAAATGACACAATTAATTGCGGATATCAAAATTTCCATTATCATTCCTACCTTTAACGAATCCGAAAATATTCAAGCTGCCATCGCTTCTACTGAACCTAGTATAAATGTAGAATTAATTGTGGTAGATGGTGGATCAAAAGATAACACCGTCAGTATAGCTCAGTCATTAGGTGTAAAAGTAATTTCATCTCCCCCTGGTCGTGCTACTCAAATGAATGCAGGTGCTATAGCTGCAACTGGGGATATCCTCTTGTTTCTTCATGCAGATACACGCTTACCTTCTGGGTTTGATGACATGATTCGCACCGCTCTACAACAACCGAAGGGCATCGCTGGTGCCTTTTGTTTGCGGATTGATGCCCCTTGTTGGAGCTTACGATGGGTAGAAAAGGGAGTAACCTGGCGATCGCGTTTTTGTCAAATGCCCTATGGCGACCAAGCCATATTTTTAACAAAAGAAGTATTCTATAAAATTGGAATGTTTCCTAATTTGCCTATTATGGAAGACTTTCAACTCATCCGCAGTTTAAAACATACTGGCAAAATTATCATTATTCCTGTCCCAGTTGTAACTTCAGCCCGGAGATGGTTGAAAAAAGGAGTACTATATACTACCATGCTTAACCAAATAGTAATTATTGCTTTTTTTCTCGGTGTGTCACCCCGGCGAATCAGTTGCTGGTATCGTCAATAAAAATTGAGCAAGCTTTAACAATATTTGTCCATGGCGCAAAGGTAGAAGATTTTATTTTCAGTTTCATTTGTTGATGGTAGGTAGTAATGAAAAAATCAGGTAAATTTTATGGTCAAAAAATCGCGATTAAATGGCAAAATAAAATTATTAATATTG
>Ga0172367_10009930_pt1 | contig 10347 bp, 9 predicted proteins | sample Lak10m_FD_114542 | JGI IMG/M metagenome (GOLD analysis project Ga0172367, IMG submission 114542) | Freshwater microbial communities from Kabuno Bay, South-Kivu, Congo - kab_022012_10m | ecosystem: Environmental > Aquatic > Freshwater > Lake | place: Democratic Republic of the Congo: South-Kivu...
GATGCACAACAAGCCATGGGCGATATCACGCAGGTCATCGAGGAAAGCATTGCCGCACACAAAGTCGTCAAGCTGTTCGGTGGCCAGCGCTATGAGCGCAGTCGTTTCAGCGAACAGGTGAACTGGGTGCGACGCTACAACATGAAGCAGGCCATGGCGGCGTCCAGCAACGTGCCGATCGTCCAAATGATTGCTGCCATGGCCCTGGCCGCCATCATCTATATCGCCACGTTGCAGACTGCCAACGATGAAACCACCGTTGGCGGCTTCCTGTCATTCATCGCTGCCATGCTGATGCTGACTGCGCCGATCAAGCGCCTGACGGGTGTGAGTGAGCACCTGCAACGCGGCCTGGCTGCGTCGGAAAGTGTGTTTGAGTTGATCGATACGCCGGGTGAAATCAATTCCGGGAAGGTCGACATCGGCCGCGCCGAGGGCTGCATCGAGTTCGAGCATGTCAACTTGTCTTACGAGCGCGACGACAGGCTCGCGCTGCGCGACATTTGTCTGAAGATTCCTGCGGGGCAGGCTGTCGCGCTGGTGGGCACATCGGGAAGTGGCAAGAGCACGCTGGCAAATCTGGTGCCCCGCTTCTATATACCTGACAGCGGACGCATCACGCTGGATGGTCATGACCTGGCGCAACTCACGCTGGCAAGTGTGCGGGCCAACATCGCGCTGGTGAGCCAGGAGGTGGTGTTGTTCAACAATACGGTTGCCGCCAATATTGCCTACGGCCAGACGCGTGAAGTACCCGAGTCGGAGATCATCGCCGCTGCTGAAGCCGCCCACGCGATGGAATTCATACGCGAGATGCCGCAGGGCCTGGATACATTGGTGGGTGAACGTGGTGTCAAACTCTCCGGCGGTCAACGTCAGAGGATCGCTATCGCGCGCGCCATTCTCAAGAATGCGCCCATTCTTATTCTGGACGAGGCCACTTCTGCCTTGGACAGCGAATCAGAACGGCATGTGCAGGCCGCACTGGAAACCCTGATGCAGGGGCGCACCTCATTGGTGATCGCGCACCGCCTGTCCACCATCGAGAAGGCGGATCGCATCGTCGTGCTGCAAAAAGGTGAGGTTGTAGAGACGGGAACCCATCAAGAATTGCTGGCCAGCAATGGCGTGTATGCGCAGTTGCATCGCATCCAGTTTGGGGCCACAGCCTAAAACAAAGTGTCGATAAATCACCGCGCCAATCCAACAATTCAGGAAATATCCAGGAGACACTCATTGGAATCAGCGTTGACGCTTAGCGTCATTATCATCACCAAGAATGAGGCGGCGCATATTGACGATTGTCTGCAATCTGTGGCGTGGGCGGATGAAATCATTGTGCTGGATTCTGGTAGTGTGGATTCCACAATCTCTATTTGCCGAGCCTATACTGATAACGTTTATAGTACGGATTGGCCGGGTTTTGGTATTCAGAAACAACGTGTCCTGGACAAGGCGACAGGGGATTGGATATTGTCGATAGATGCTGATGAAATTGTCACCAGCGAATTAAGAGAAGAGATTAAAAACGCAATACGAAACAGTAACGTCAATGGCTTTGAAATTCCGCGTCTGTCCAATTACTGTGGACGGCAAATGCGCCATGGTGGATGGTATCCAGATTATGTATTGCGTTTGTTTCGCCGAGAATCTGGTCATTTTACTGATGCAATGGTTCACGAAAAAATCATTGTTGACGGCAGGATTGAACGACTTGTACATCCATTTCTTCATGATGCATTCGTGGATTTGGAAGAAGTCTTGCACAAGGTAAACTCTTATTCTTCCTTGGGCGCTAAGTCGCTCTATGACCAGGGTGTGCATTCTTCAATAGCCGAAGCCATCGTCAAAGGTATTTGGGCATTTGTGCGCACTTATTTTTTGAAGGCGGCTTTCCTGGACGGGCAACAAGGTTTCATGTTGGCCATCTCGAATGCCGAAGGTACTTATTATAAATACGTTAAATTATGGGAATTCCATAATTTAAAAAATTCTAAAAAATGAATTTGATTTCAGTAATTGTCACGACTTACAATTGGGCTGCTGCATTACGTCTATGTCTGCTCAGTTTGTACGCACAAACAGACAATCATTTTGAAATCATCATTGCCGACGATGGCTCCAAACCGGAGAATCTGGCGCTGACGCAAGCTTACACATCAAATAGCCCGGTGCCCATACATTATGTATTTCATGAAGACCATGGTTTCAGGGCAGGAACCATACGCAACAAGGCAGTTGTGCAAAGCGATGGAAAATACTTGCTTTTCCTTGACGGCGATTGCATCGTCCGTCCCGATTTTATTGCCACGCACAGACATTTATGTGAAGCAGGTTATTTTGTCGTGGGTAATCGCGTGCTATTAAGTCAGAAGTTTACTCAGGAGGTGCTAGCGAAATCCATTTTGTTGCATGAAAAATCGGCAATTTATTTTTTGGTTTTACGATTGCAAACAAAAATCAATAGCACGTTACCTTTCTTGAAATTGCCCCTGGGTATCCTGCGAAAAATGCAGCCGCAAAAGTGGCAAAAAGCCATGACCTGCAACCTGGCCGTCTGGCGTGAAGACTTCTTGCGAGTGAACGGTTTCGATGAGCTATTTGAAGGCTGGGGCTACGAGGATTCGGATTTGGTCATCCGGTTAATTCATGCTGGTGTGCGACGCAAAGAAGGGCGGTTTGCCGTGCCCGTGTTGCATTGTTGGCATAGCCATCATGATCGAAGCCAGCACGATGTGAATTTCACGCGTTTGATGGAACGGCTGGCTGACAGGGATTTTGTGTTGGCAGAAAAAGGCGTTTGCCAGTACCTATGAAAAAATGACGTCCATAGCGCGCTTGCGACGACTCCCGATTTCGTTCCCGACATCGCACCAACGCGTTCTGGTGGTGTGCCCGCAACGCATTGGCGACGTGCTACTCGCCACCCCGCTGGCCCGCTCCATCAAATCGGCATGGCCCGATGCGCAGGTCGATTTTCTCGTCCTTCCCGGCACGCAGGGCGTGCTCGAAGGTAATCCCGACATCAATCAGGTGCTGGCTTTTGCACAGCGCGCCAGCCTGCGTGAAAAGTTCGCGCAGTTGGGCCGGATCTGGCGTCGCTACGATCTGGCGTTCGCTGCCATTCCGAGTGACCGGGCTCGCATCTTCGCTTGGGCCGCTTCCGACAACGCGGTCGGGTTCGTGACAGCAGAAGAAGCCTCATGGCTCAAGCGTCATCTGTTGAAGATAGCCGTGCCATTCGATAACCTGAACACGCACTCCGTCTCAATGGGTTTGCAACTGGCCGAAGCCGTAGGCCTGCCCGCCATCGCGCAGGTGCATAACCCGCGGGTCGCTGCAGAGCCCTGGCACCAGCGGCTTGCGCAACTCGGGCTGGCTGGGGTCTCGAACTATGTGGTCATCCATCCCAGTCCCAAGTTTCGCTACAAGATGTGGGAACGCGACAACTGGATCGCCCTGATTTCATGGCTCCGGCAGCAAGATATCGAGGTATTGCTGACTGGCAGCGGCGATCCGAGTGAGACAGCTTATGTGCGCGACATTGCCAGCCACGTTCCGGCAGGCTGCCGTTGCCTCGCCGGTTTGCTGTCGTTGGCGGAAACGGCGGTCTTGCTGAAAGGTGCCCGCCTGTTCGTTGGTCCCGATACGGCGGTCACCCACATGGCGGCTGCGACGGGCGTGCCGACGATCGCGCTGTTCGGCCCATCGAACCCGATCAAATGGGCGCCTTGGCCGAAAGAATGGCCTGTCAGCAACAGCCCATGGGAGTTTGTCGGCACTCAGCAGCGGGGCAATGTTGTTCTTATTCAGGGGACAGGCGACTGCGTACCCTGCCTGCTTGAAGGCTGTGACAGACATCTCGATAGCGAAAGCAAATGCCTGCAGCGCATCAGCGTCGAACAAGTTGTTGGCGCCGCACAGGCGCTGCTGGCGTTCTAAACTGGCTCGCCCTCTGCCTGCGGTGAGGCCAGCATGACCCCCAGCCAGGCGTAGACGAAGTAGCCTTCGTTGAAGGTCGAGAAATGCGAGTTGAAAAGGCTTGTTGCAGACCACGAAGCCAGCACGCATAGCGCAAGTAAACGCCAGGGCGCAGCACAGTGCTGGCGTGCCGCAGCAACAATAAAGCCCAGAAAAACCAGCAGAGCAATCACGCCATTCTCGGCTGTGATCTTCATGTACTGGTTATGCGGATCACCCGCCGATTCGGCGGCGACACCTGTTTGCGTGGCAACCTGGCGATCGTAAGCCGTCCTGAAGGCGCCTGTCCCGTAACCCAGCAAGGGGCGCTGCTGGATCATTTCAAGGGTGTTTTTCCAGAAGATCATGCGAATACCCATCGAAGTCACTTCTTTCGCCTGATCGTAATTTTCAACTTCCTGCACGCCCTGCAGCATGCGCTCCCGGGACGCTGGCGCCAGCAACAGGAGGCCGGCCACACCGATCACAAGCAGAATGGCGCTACCGATTTTCCGTGTGTCAACACGGCGCTGGCCGAAGAATACATAGCCAGACACCGCCACGACAGCGCTGACCATCGCAACCAGATATCCGCTGCGACCTGTCGTGACCAGCGCAACATTGGCGAGCAGCAGCAGTGCGCTCATGCCATACAGGCGCCGCAGGCGGCCAGGTTCGCTCTCGGCGGCCAGAATGAAGGCGCTGCAGGCTCCAACCGCAAAGGCCATCCCCTGCGTCGCGTGGTTGCGCAGGAACACGCCGCGCTCCCGACTTGCCACTGGCAGGTCGACCTCGAACAACCACAGGCAGAAAGAAGCCGCGGCACAGACTGTCATCACGCCAATGAACGCGTTCAAAAAACGGGATTTCCAGCGGATGTCGGTGAACAAGGACAAAGCAATCGGAAGCAGCAACAATTTCTTCCAACCCAGCGCCATGGAAACGGCATCCTCTTTCGGGGCGATGCTATATAAAGCGCCAACCACAATGATGGCGTAGAAAAGCAGCAGAAATTGCACCATCGGCTGCTGCCGGGTCGCCCACAAAGAGCGGCGAAGCTCAGCCGAACGCAGGATGACTACCATCAACATGAGCAACGCGAGGTTCATGACGGGCGGTGAGAAGAGCACCGAGATTCCGACAATGATCATCAAAACGCACGCCACGGTATGACTGTCATGAGTGTGACCAAAGAATTTCATGTTGCTCCCGGAAAACGCAATCAAGGATCGCATGGCGCTAATGAACCAGAGACTTGAGTTTGACCAGCCACTCTCTCAGGCGGCGACGCCGAAACTTGTTCCAGCGATTGCGCAACACATTGAATAATCGGCTGTGCTTCTGTCGGCCACCATCGAGCAGGCTGTCGAAAATCCCCGTGACACTGCCCTGTTCGACGATGGGTTGGCGTAACCAATATTGGTGCGAGCCCATGGCGGCATCGATATGACTCATCAGATGATCGACCGACAGGATGACCGGATTGCTGGCGAGCCAAGTCAGGCGACGCTCCATGGCAAGACGATCATGGACGCAAGCTTCTGCGGTCGGAATGGACAGCTCGACCAAGGGACCCGGTGCCAGAAAATAGCTGTCTGGCACCTTGGTATCGAGCCCGCCGAGGAACACCAGCCAACCAGGTGGCAGTCTCGTCGCTGCCTGCATCGCGCCGTCAAAACCTGCGAGGAAGTCATCGCTGAGCACTGCGTCGTCCTCGAAAACGAGAACCCTCTCATACCCGCGCGCCACCGAGTCTCTCCAGACTTGAATGTTCTTCATGACCAAGGACTTGTGTTCCAGCTTCATGGTGGACGGACCAAATGTCGCGGCCAGGGTTTCCTCGGCCAAATCGATGGCGTCGTGCTCAAGCATGAAAGAGAAGGTGATCCCTTTGCTGGCAAGTTCCCTTTCGATATGGCGAATGCGGAAAACCGAGCCTTTCACTGAAAGCACGAAGACGGCATCAACCCAGGCATTAACGGGCTTGACTGAAGTCATGGACTGGATTGGCGACATGCCATTTTTTGCCGTTGGAGTCGACACAGCTTGAGTTCTGCGTCACAAATGGCGATCTTTGGAGATGAAAGCGCCCATTCTACTGATCCAGCAGGATCTGGGTATTACCGTTGATTCGCTTCGGTTCCGGGGTGGTAGCATGCCACATGTCGTGTCCATGCCGCAGGTTTCTGAATGGCACCAGGGGTTCTGTGGATACACACCTGTACATTGACTGGTGCATTTAAACTCTTTTGCTTTGAGTTGTTCAAATCGAAAAAATGAAATTTTTCACACTCCCGCGTTTGTCTGATGTGTTCCGGTTTTTTGGGTTCGGGCTGATGCTCCTTGCAACGGTTCCGGCCTTCGCTCAATTCCGCATTGAAGTCTCCGGTGTGGGGTTGACGCAGGTGCCGGTGGTGATCGCGCCCTTCAAGGGGCAAGAGGCGCTGCCGCAAAAAATCTCGGAAATCATCAAGGCCGACCTCGAGCGAAGCGGCCAGTTTCGCGTGATCGCTTCACCGGCAGGTGTGTTCGATGAGTCGTCCCGCCCGGAGCTGTCGTCATTGCGTCAGTCAGGGGCCGATGCGTTTGCCTCTGGCAGTGCCACAAAGCTGGCCGATGGCCGCTTCGATGTGCGGTTTCGGCTGTGGGATGTGGTGAAGGGGCAGGATTTGGGTGGGCGCAGTTTTGCGGTCAATGCGTCGGACCTGCGCCTGGCTGCGCACCGGGTGGCAGATGACATTTATGAAAAACTGACAGGTGACAAAGGCGTGTTTTCGACGCGCATTGCCTATGTGACCAAGGCGGGCCAGCGTTACCAGTTGTGGGTGGCCGATGCCGATGGCGAGAATGCCCAGTCGGCCTTGGCCAGCCCGGAGCCCATCATTTCCCCAGCCTGGTCACCCGACGGCAATCAGCTGGCCTATGTGTCGTTCGAATCGCGCAAACCGGTCGTCTATGTGCACAACGTGGGTACCGGCAAACGCCGCTTGATTGCCAACTTCAAGGGCTCCAACAGTGCTCCGGCCTGGTCGCCTGATGGCGCCACCCTGGCCCTGACGCTAAGTCGCGACGGTGGTTCCCAATTGTTCCTGTTGCCCACAGCAGGCGGCGAGCCGCGTCGCTTGATGCAATCGTCCAGCATCGACACCGAACCCGTTTTTTCCCCCGATGGGCAGCACATCTACTTTGTCAGCGATCGCGGTGGGTCGCCCCAGATCTATCGCGTTGCAGCGAACGGCCAAGGGGCGCAGCGCATCACTTTTACCGGCGCTTACAACATTTCACCGGCGATCAGCCAGGACGGTCGCTGGCTCGCTTATATTTCAAGGGTGAACGGCGCTTTCAAGCTGCACTTGATGAATCTGGCTGAGGGCACGGTGACTGCCATGACGGATACCGCAGCAGATGAAAGCCCGAGTTTTTCACCCAATGGCAAGATGCTGGTGTACGCCACCCAGCAGCAAGGCCGCGAGGCGCTGATGACGAGCACGCTCGACGGTAAGGTCAAGGCCAGGCTCAGCGGGCAACAGGGCGATATCCGTGAGCCGCATTGGGGGCCTTTTTTCAAGTAACAGAAGTGGAGTTTCAGGATGAAGAATTTGGTTTTGGCGGGTGTGTTGTCGATCTTTCTGGCGGCGTGCGGAACCTCGGTGCCACTCACTGACGTGCCTGTGGCAGATGCCACGGCCAAGGAGGTCGGTGCTGACGCGGGGGCGGCAGGTTCTGGCGTGCAGTCCGGTGGCGTGGCGCCGGTGGATTTGGGCGCGTCGCCAGATCAGGTGTTCGGGTCGAATGAGTCTCGCGTGGTATATTTTGACTACGACAGCTTTGTCATCAGGCCAGAGTTTCAGTCGCTGATTGCCGAGCATGCCAGGTATTTGCGCGCTCAACCGGCCCGCAGGGTGGCGTTGGAAGGTCATACCGACGAACGCGGTGGGCGCGAATACAACCTCGCTTTGGGCCAGAAGCGGGCCGAAGCCGTGCGCAACGCGCTGTCGATTTTGGGTGTTTCGTCAGGCCAGATGGAGGCTGTGAGTTTTGGCAAGGAAAAGCCGGCTGTGGCGGGCACTGACGAAACAGCCTTTGCCAAAAACCGGCGTGTCGAGATTCGTTACCCATGAGGTCGGTGCGAACCATGCCGAGGCGTATTTCCAGGTCGTCCGTTGTTTTCCTGGTTTGCATGTTCTCGTTTGGCGGTCTGCACGCGGCCTTGTTCGAGGACGATGAGGCGCGCAAGGCGATCCTGGATTTGCGCCAGCGCGTGGAACTCATGCGAACAGAAGCCGATCAGGCCCGCCAGGCCGCCAATCAGGAAGTGGCGCGTCTGGGGCAAAGCCTGCTTGATTTGCAACGTCAAATCGACCTGCTCAAAGCCGAGCTGGCAAGTCTGCGTGGCAGCAACGAGCAAATCACGCGCGAGCTGTCTGAAATTCAGCGGCAGCAAAAAGACCTGATGCAGGCCATGCAAAGCCGTTTCAGCAAGCTCGAACCGGCCACGGTTCAGGTCGATGGTGTCGAGTTCGTGGCTGACCCCGCCGAGACCCGGGACTATGAGGCGGCGTTGGCGGTCTTTAGAACCAGCGATTTTGCCGGCGCGCAAAATCTTTTTTCAAAATTCGTGGCACGTTACCCCGCCAGCGGCTATGCGGCGCCCGCGTTATTCTGGTTGGGCAATGCGCAGTATGCAACGCGGGACTACAAGGGCGCGATGGCCAATTTTCGCGCCCTGATCGCCAAGGACCCTGAGCATGTGCGTGCTCCCGAGGCGGTATTGTCCATCGCCAATTGCCAACTGGAATTGAAAGACAGCAAAGGCGCGCGCAAAACCCTGACTGATCTGATCAGGGTCTATCCCAGATCAGAAGCCGCTGTGGCCGCCAAAGAACGTCTGGCAACGCTTAAATGACAGGCCACACCAGTGTGCCTGATCGCCGCTTCGGCGGACTGGACCGCTTGTTTGGTGTTTCTGGCGCCACCCGGATCCGGCGCGCGCATGTGGCCGTCGTGGGTCTGGGGGGCGTAGGTTCATGGGTTGCAGAAGCCCTGGCGCGCAGCGGTGTGGGTCAACTCACCCTGATCGATTTTGATCAGGTGGCAGAGTCCAACATCAATCGCCAAATTCAGGCAGTGCAGGGCAGCATTGGCCAAGCCAAGGTGGATGCCATGCGTGAACGCGTCCTCTCGTTCTTTCCCGAGTGCCGGGTGACTTGCGTCGAAGCATTTGCCGAATCAGACAACTGGCCAGCCATTTTGCCTGACGGAGTGAACGCCGTCGTCGATGCCTGCGATCAGATCAGAGCCAAAACCGCAATGGCTGTCTGGGCCCGCAAGACGGGAGCGCTGCATGTGATGGTGGGCGCAGCAGGCGGCAAGCGCCACGCCGAAAAGGTCTCGGTGGGGGATGTGCTGGACGTCACGCACGACCCCTTGCTGGCCAAGGTGCGCTACCAGTTGCGCAAGGAATTTCCAGCCGCGCGGGCGCGCAAGAAATTGGGCATCAGCTGCATTTACAGCCCCGAGGCGGTCGCACCGCCCGACGTCTCTTGTGGTGTCGCAGGCGACGGCAGCCTGAACTGCCACGGTTTTGGATCGTTGGTGACGGTCACCGCGAGCTTCGGCTTGTGCGCTGCGGGTGTGATCTTGAATAAATTGAGCACCTTGGAGCTTTAGCGAGGCTCAAATTGTCTATAATTTGCGGCTCGACTAAGCGCGGCCACGCGTTGCGTCAGGGATGTTAGCTCAGTTGGTAGAGCAGCGGACTTTTAATCCGTTTGTCGTGGGTTCGACCCCCGCACATCCCACCAAAATACATCAGGAAAGCCAGCTATCTAAAAAGTAGCTGGCTTTTTTTGTTTTTGGCTTCATGTAGCCGTGGTGTAGCCATTGTTCATGCAGCCTTTTTGTGCAATGCGATGAAAGATTTACCGCTTGGTCAGTACCTCATGCAGGGCATTGGTCGCTTGCAGCCGGAAAGTATCTTGTCCTGCCTGCGTTGTGCGCCCGCAAGCAAGTTCAGCCATCCAACTGCTTGGCCATTCAGCGTCAACGTGAACCGCTCCCGGGATGGGCAGGTGTTTGACGCTGGGCAAGGCGGCGATGATGACGCGCGCGTTACCGTTTGCATTGCAGGCCGAAGGCTCGGCGGTTAAGACGACAGCTTGGGACTGAAGCATCGGGGCCACTTTGGCGCCCATCTCATCGGCGTCCACCGGGTCAAGCCCGACCCAGACAGCCACATTGGGTGACTCGGCTGCCGACAACAGACTGACGAGTCCGCCGGCCGAGAACCCCAAGAACCCGACCCGCGCAACGTCGATTCGCTTCGTCCAGGGGTCGCCGGCACGCAAGTGTGCCAGCAGTGCCGAAATGAAGCGTCCGTTGCGGTCA
>Ga0172367_10009933_pt1 | contig 10345 bp, 8 predicted proteins | sample Lak10m_FD_114542 | JGI IMG/M metagenome (GOLD analysis project Ga0172367, IMG submission 114542) | Freshwater microbial communities from Kabuno Bay, South-Kivu, Congo - kab_022012_10m | ecosystem: Environmental > Aquatic > Freshwater > Lake | place: Democratic Republic of the Congo: South-Kivu...
TAGCCCTAATACCACCACCAATGTCAGTCGTAGCCGTATTATTTGATACGGTGCTGTTATTTAGGGTTACAGTCCCAAAGGTAAAAATACCGCCACCAATAGTTCTGGCTCGATTTCCTGACACCACGCTGTTGGTCAGGGTCACAGATGTAAGGCTATAGATACCGCCAGTATCACCATTTATCGCAATATTATTTGAAACCGAGCTATCAATGAGAATTACGGCTCCAAAGTTGCTCAAAAGTCCACCATTATTATTAGTTGCCGTATTACTCGAAACGATGCTATTGATGAGGGTTACAGATCCATCACCCCTGATGCCACCGCCATCAGTACCTGCCCTATTTCCCGATACAGTGCTGTTGTTGAGAGTTACAGTTACAGGAGTAAAAATGCCACCACCAGAAACAGAAGCCGTATTACCCAACACATTGCTGTTGTTGAGACTCAAGCCTCCATTACTCAAAATGCCACCACCAGAACCAACTGCCCTTCCATTCTGAATTGTTACCCCGTCAATAGTGACTGGTACAGCAGTAATGTTAAAAATACGACTATTGTTATTGCCATCAATAATCGTATTTGTTCTGCCATTACCCCTAATCGTGAGAGCTTGGGTTATTGAGATCTCTCCACTTGTGAGTACAATAGGTGTCCCACTGAAACTAAACCGAATCTCATCAGCACCTGCGGCAGCATTTGCAGCGATTATCTGCGCTCTCAAAGAACCTGCACCCGTGTCGTTAGCATTGGTCGCCGTAAAAATTGCTAGAGTATTTTGATAAGCATTTACCGCCGCATTGTTGAAAATCACCGTCGCTAGGTTCTTCCCAGTGGTATATTCCAGATTCCAATCACCACCAAGAGCCACCGCCCCCGTAAGATTAGTCGAAGCCGCCACATCACGCTCTGTATAGTGCTTCACAGCCTGCACTAGCGCCGCGCCATTCTCGCCACTAGCCAGATTACAGGCATACAGCAGGATGTTTGCCGCAGGAGATAATGCGGTTTTCCATGCTTGCAGGTCTTGGGCATAGTTGGCAATATTCTCAGTGCTGACAAAATCTTTACCCAGCCAGAAATTGCCCACATCCCCTTCTGAGACTATATGCAAGCTGTTAGCACCTGTCACACTAGCTAAGGTTTCTGTCACTTTCTTAATCCCATACTGATTAGGATTAATCACTGTCACACTACTACCGCCATTAGTGCCATTTAGCAATGTTTGATAGTCCTTTACTGTGCTGTCAATAAACACAAAGTTCCATCCCTGTTGGATATTTGTCGCGTTCAGAGATGCTTGAGTTGTGTTGTAGCGATTGGCGAGGACATTGATATTCGCGGCGGTGAGATTGCCCGATACGATCGCCTCTCCTGCTTTTGTCGGTGTACTAGTCCCTGTCCCTGCTAGTAACTTAGGCAAGTCTATCCCCGTCAGTGGTTTGCCATTTCCCAGTTCTTGCTGCGTAGCGATCGGTAAGTCAAAGCTTAATACCCCTCCTTCGGGAGTGATGCGGACATACTTCTGATCGGGTACGGCGACGATGTTGATTGTGCCATTTGTTGTGGCGATCGCTCCTGTATTGATGACGATCCCTCCAATGAGGCTGATGCTCTTTCCTTGAGCGGCGACAAGATTCCCTTGGTTGAGAATTACTCCTGTTTGTTCAGTTGCAGAGATAGGAGCTATGGAGTTTGTAAATGCAAAAGCGTTAGGGGTTCCTGTTAAGTTTTTAAGGTCGCTAGCACTGGTATTCATGCCAAACCAGCTATTGCCTACTTGGATGCCATTGGCTGTTGTTGCTGTGAATGCGGCTGGTACGTTTAGGCTGGCATTTGTGCCAAAAATTATACCTGCGGGGTTCATGATATACAGGTTAGAGTTTCCCCCTGTCACTTGGATTAATCCATTAATCACTGATGGATCGCCACCAACTACTCTTCCTAAAATGTTTTGAATGTTGGGTTGACTCAGAAAGTTGACTATTTGACCTTGATTTAAGCCAAATTGCTGAAAGCTATGGAAAAGATTTGCCCCCGCTTGTGTTCCGCCAGTTATGTCAAATTGCTGTCCATTGGGTAAGACGATCGTTCCTGTTCCGTCTGTTGCGGCTCTGATTGGTATTGTCTGCGCGTTGATCGGGCTTGCTAATATCACCAATGGAGATAAGGCGATCGCAGTTGTTATCCAATACATTCCCCTATTTGCTTTCATCATAATCTCTACCAATTCCATCAAAATTTATTCTGCCTTAGATAGTAATTTACATTATTTTGAGACATTTATTTGATTGATTTAGCGATGTGACATCGTGAAACAAACCTATGTACGTCGCTTGCTTGAAAAGCGCTATATGCTATTATTTTTTTTGTGTCAGTGAGGAAAGAAAGTAAAATTAAAAATTATGAGTATAAAAACAGCGAAATTAAAGCTCAATGCGGAAAAAAAACAGCTATTTGTACTAAGCATTTCTACAATTGCATTAATAGCAACAGATTGCAGCTTATCGGCTAACGCTAACCCAATTCACCCAGAATTAACACCTTCGCTATCAACTTCTCTTTCCTCAAAAGAATTAATTTCTCCTCCTCTGACCTCTTCACCACAAATAATTTCAACTCCGCCAGAGATAGAAACTGAGAATTCTAATTTAAACTCTCATGCTGCTCATAGTTCTCAGTCATCTCAAACTTCTCAAGCTCTAACTCCTCAACCCAAAATTGCTCAGGCAATATCAATTAATAAAATTGAAGTTACTGGCAGCACAGTTTTTGATGCAGACAAGCTCGATCCAATCATCAAACCTCTCGAAGGTAAAGAAGTTACAGAAGAGCAACTAACAGCAGCAGCCAACGCCATTACCCAGCTTTACGTCAGTAACGGCTATGTTACCTCTCAAGCCACATATACCCCTCAAAGCGCTGTTAATGGTGTTCCGAAGATTCAGGTATTAGAAGGGAAAGTCGAAAGGATCGACATTTTAGGTGTTACTTCTCTTAACCCAGACTATGTGCGATCGCGTACTGAGCTAGGAATTGGTGTACCTCTTAATACCAATAACTTAGAAGATCAATTGCGCCTCCTACGCGCCGATCCCATATTTGCGAGTGTAGACGCTAGCCTCAAAGCAGGTAGTCAAAACGGTTTGAGCGTTCTCACGATCACAGTTGTAGAAGCCAATCAACTGACAGGTTCCGTCAGCTTTGATAACTTCTCTGCTCCTGCAGTTGGTTCTGAGCGCATCGGGGCAGGACTCAGTTATCGCAATCTCTTTGGAGTAGGAGATGTTTTTACTGCCAACTATTTCAGAACTACGACAGGCGGCTCTAATCAATATGATTTTGGGTTTAGCATTCCTGTCAATCCGATGAATGGAACCATTTCACTGAGATTTGCACCTAGCAATTATCGCATTACCCAGTCTCCCTTCGATGTCTTTAATATTCGCGGTAACAATGAAGTGTATGCCGCTACATATCGTCAGCCTCTAATTCGCACTCCCCGTGAAGAGTTTGCGCTGTCTCTAGGCTATGAATATCAAAGAGGTCAGACTTTCCTATTTAACGATCTGGCTGTGCCATTTGGAATTGGAGCCGAAGCCGACGGCACTAGCCGCACCAGTGTATTTAAGTTTGGTAAAGACTATACTAGCCGTGATACCGAGGGTGTTTGGTCATTGCGATCGCAGCTTAGCCTTGGCACAGGGTTATTTGGCACGACATTTGTGACTACTCCTAGTTCTGCTTTCTTGAGCTGGTTAGGACAGGTGCAAAGGGTTCAGGTTCTTGGTACTGACACAATTTTGATTGGATCACTAGATGCTCAACTCTCTGCCGATCCGCTTTTACCATCGCAGCAGTTTACGATTGGTGGTGGTCAGTCAGTGCGGGGCTTTCGCCAAAATGCGCGATCGGGTGATAATGGCATTCGTTTTTCCTTGGAGAGCCGATTTGTGATGGCGCGAAATGAGGAAGGTCGTACAGTTTTCCAGTTGGCTCCTTTTATTGATTTCGGTACAGTCTGGAATAACTCTAGAAATCTGAATGTACTGCCCAATCAGAATTTTTTAGCAGGCGGTGGTTTAGGAATTATCATCGAGCCAATTAAGCGACTCAACTTACGTATAGATTATGCAATTCCATTTGTGAATCTCAGCGATCGCGGCTCTAATTTGCAAGAGTCATCATTGTATTTCAGCCTCAATTACCTATTTTAAGGACTCAGTAAGCATGGGTGGGGCATAGCGCTACCCATACTTAACTATAGATCGCTGACGGACTGACGACCTAGATACATTCCTGAGTTCTTTAATTTCTCGATCCTTTGCTGATCCGTTACCAACTCTTGACCAGTGTATAGCTTCTATTCCAGATACTGCAAAATAATTTGCCCAATCAGGCGACAAATTCATATCAATCAAAATCTTCATGCCGATACCAAAGCGACCTCAACCTCCTGCGATCGCCAATTCGACACTGTTCATAAGGAAAAAGTAGAAAGGAAAAAGGAAAAATTGGGACTTTAGGAATTATCAACATCTTTGGGCTTTCAGATGATTTTACCCGACTGCAAAATCTGTAAACTGGCGCATATAACTTGAATGAAACCCATTAACAATACTCTGCTTAGGAATCCCCATCTCCGCAAGCCTAAGAGAAATATCAAATTCTGTTCCATTATGTTGCACCCAAATCTTCCCATCCTTGATATCTAAATGGACTACACAGCCATAGATACGACGATGATTGCGCCAACCGACATGGACTAATTGATAATGATCGCGTACTGCATCAAAAATCAACTGTGACTCTACCTCACCATTTGCCGAACCATAACTTGCCAATTCTGTCGGCAAATCTTGAATCTTTTGGCGATACTCATCTAGTTTTGCCATTTTACAATCTCCTGCTCTTCTGGCATATAAACCACTAGTTTTAGTTGATATTGTTCAATTGTAGTTTGCACAAAAGGTAGTTGAAAAAAAGAATCATAAACACTTAATGGAATAGCTAAATACAGCGTGTATTCAGGATACTGTCCCTGCATTAATAGACGATAGTTGAGATACTGCCCCAACGCCGTATGAAATTCCGATACAGCCGATCCACTAAGAAAGCTTCTGAATCCTCCTGCATACTTAATCTACAGACATTTTACAAGCTTTTTAGATAGGCGAACGCAGATGCGCTTATATTTAGGAGATTGATTAGGCGGTTGAGTATTAAACTTACTTCATAGGAGATTAGAGATCTAGAAGGTATAGCAACATGATATTGGCGGTTGATGTGGATTATCGAGAGGGAAAGGCTGTGGCAGCAGGAATAGCCTTTAATGATTGGGAAGATCATGTCCCTGCGAATACATTTATCGCTCAAACGGATCAGGTCAACGAGTATCAACCAGGAGAGTTCTACAAACGGGAGTTGCCAATTATTTTGCTGCTTTTAGAGCAACTTCCACAACTTCCCAAAATTATAATTATCGATGGATATGTCTATCTCTATCGCCATCAAAAAGCAGGCTTAGGATTGCATTTATACAACGCACTTAACGCGCAAGTAGCAGTCATCGGTGTAGCCAAAAGTCGTTTCCAAGATATTCCTTCAGAAACGGAAGTTTTGAGAAGCGATAGTAATCGACCGTTATTTGTAACAGCGATCGGCATTGATGAATCGGAAGCAAGAGCTTGCATTCAAAAAATGCATGGCAATCATCGATTACCAACAATGCTAAAAGCAGTAGATAGACTTTGCCGAGATTCGTATTTATAGCAATGCGAGGTACATAGGTTTGTTTCCCCGCCTAAGGCGGGGAAACAAACCTGTACTTCAGATAATACCAACTCACAAAAGTGTGGCTACAATTCTGTGAATTAAAATCAAAACCCTGTCAGGGTTTTGAAAGCACAAAATGGCTACGCCATTTTGCGCCTTGGTATTATAGCAATTACCGATCAAACGAACCACAAGAGAAACTTTGAAAGTGTTGCAAAGCAACACTTTCAAAGTTTCTCTTGGTTTGGGTTTGAGCGCGAAGCGCTGTAATTTGATAAAATGACAGCCTATGGATACAGTATTATTCGATCTTGATGGAACTTTGACCGATCCCAAAATTGGGATTACTACCTCTATTCAATATGCTCTCAATCAACTTGGCTACGAGTCACCAGAAACAGAACAACTACTCTGGTGTATTGGTCCACCATTGACAGTTAGTTTTGCGAAGTTGCTCCAAACCACTGACAAAGCGTTGAGCGATCGCGCCATTAGCTTTTATCGTGATCGCTTTGCCACAGTGGGCTTATTTGAAAACTCGCTCTATCCCCAAATCCCTGAAACGTTAAAATCGATTCGTGCCGCAGGCTATCAAACCTACATTGCCACATCCAAGCCCCATGTCTTTGCCAAGCGGATTATTGAGCATTTTGAGATGACTCCTCTATTTGACGGCATTTATGGCAGTGAATTAGATGGCACTCGCACTGACAAAGGAGAACTAATTCAGCATATTCTGCTCACTGAAAATCTAAATCCAACCAAAACAGTGATGGTAGGCGATCGCTCCCATGATGCGATCGGGGCAAAGAAAAATCAGCTCTTAGCGATCGGCGTTACCTATGGTTATGGCACTGAAGAGGAGCTAAAACTGCATGGGGTCGATTTGATCGCTAACTCTCCTCAGGAGATTACCCAATATTTATGCTAAGTAAGAGAGAGTGGCGGCGCTTCGCGCCGCCACTCTCTCTTGGGTTTTAGCTAACGATATGCGATGATTTATAGCATCATCGCATTTATTCCGAGGTTGTCCTATGCCCAAAGCGATCGCTGAAGCGGATACTTTTCTCAAAAAAAAGCTGCTTGGCTCAACAGATTTAGCCGATTCCGAGAAAATTTTCATCAAAAAAGGTCAAACATTTTTTGTTACTGAATATAGCCCCGATCGCAATCAACATCTTTTGCTAACTCTAGCCTCACCCTTTCCAGCACTAGATGGCAAATCTCAGCTACAAAAGGTCTATGCCTACGATCCTCACATCAAAATTGAAGGAGAAGATGTCAATCAACTCATCAAGTTACCAGTTAAATATTGTTCACAACTAGACAACGATCAGGCTATTTTTGGACCTGGATGGCGACAGTGCAACACAACTAGTAATGCGATGTTAGCCGACTTTGTGCTAAATGGAGCCTTAACAACCATGGCAAAAGCCCAAGGATTTCCAGAACCAGAGTCAGTTTATATGCGACTGGTGGGTAAGTTTGGCGATACCACCGATCATGACGCTCAAACATGGGCTTTAAAAGAACTTGGCATTAACTCTTACTTCAGCTATTCTCTCTCAGCTAAAGATGTATTGCTTTCACTTAAAGCGAATATTCCTGTAGTTGTGGGATTTGCCTACAAAGGGAGCGGTCATATTTGCGTAATCGTCGGGCATGATCCTGCCAAAAAAGTTTGGCTTGTGCATGATCCTTACGGCACTCGTCATGGCGCTAGCGATAGTTATGACGTTGGTGTTGGCGGCGCTTATGATCCTTATAGCTATGATGTCATGCAGCAAATTTTTTGGGATGGAGGCGGTGAAGCAGGCTGGGGCAGGATTGTCACCAGCATTAAGGGCAACCCCACAGGTTTACCTTCGGGACTATAAAGAAAGCGGCGCAAAGCGCCGCTTTCTTTATTTAATACGAAAGATGGCTCTCACGGGCAAATGATCGGATACTTTGTCAAAATAGGTGCGATCACTATCAAAGCCCAGATCTTTTTGTGGATCGAGAATCTGCAATGATTGAGAAATGTATTCTTCTTCTGCACCTTTAGGAGCTTTAGAAATCACAATATGATCGATGACGCAACCAGTGCCGCGATTGGTATAGCGTGGACGACCATCGGGGGTTTTAGGCTGTCCATGTTTTTTTAAGCAGTTTTCCTTCTTGCCCGTTTCAATATCTTTAGTCAAAAAAGTTAAAGGTGCATCCCGCAATCCCCGATTTTGATCAGCCCAAGTCGGACTATTAAAATCTCCAACTAAAATTAAATCAGGATCGGATTGTGGATTTTTTTGATAGCTATCTACTTCTTGACGCAAGCGATCGCTTTGATTTTGCCTTAAGCGATCCGCCTCTTTGCCACCACCTCCCTTTTGATGCACAACTACTAAGGTGAAGTCAAAGTTTGCGCTTGTTTTCACAAAGGTCACCAATGGCGATCGCAAAGTCCCTGTAATGTTTACCTTTTGCCATTCCGTCACCTTTTGAGCAGAAATCAAGTCTTTGCGATAGAACAGAGCCACCCTTTGTCTACTGCCCGTATCTCCTAAAATAAATTCCCATTGTTTACCTTTATTCAACTGCTCCTTGAGTTTTTCGGCTCCCAATGGACTAACTTCTTGTAAGCCGATCACATCAAAATTACGCTCAATAATCTGACTTACCGCTTCTAATTTTTGCGTATTTGTTCCATCAAAATTACCTAGATTAAAAGTGCCAATTCGTACTTGGTCAGAGACATTAGCTGTGGCAAAGGGATTAAAGCAACCTGCGATCGTAAGGACAGATATGCTGATTAAACTGACTAATGAGGATTTGACTACTCTAAAAAGATACTTCATATTCACTAACGCCTGTTTTTAAAATAACGCCTGTTTCTAAAATTCGTAATCACTTCAATTAACCACATTACTTCTGTTGGTCGCATTTCATTGGCAGATATTAAACGAGTATATTCTTGAATATGGATTTTGACATTGGATTTGAGCGAGTTATCATCATTTTTCTCATTACTCAGCCACACCAACCAGCCAAATAGATTATTATTATATCTGTTTCGCATCATAATCCATTTTGGCTCAACGTAAATGGAACTATCACAAGTCTGTTGGTCACGCCAATAGCATTTACCAAATATGTAGCGACTTAAGAGGACTTCTTGTCCATTAATTTCAAACTTAGATGTAGTAAGAAGCATTAAAAGTTTGCTCAAGATCAGTCCGACAATTGTTAATAGAATTACAACAAACATTGGACTGATATTAGTTATCAGCAAGTAGGGGACAAATGTTGTACCAAAGAACAAAGTGATTAACGATATCATTCCTACCAACAAAATTGCTGATAGCGCTTTATTGGGGACTAAAATCCGCAGATAATGTTCTGATTCTTCAACTTGAATGTTGGTATTTTCTGGAGCATAGTGTCTAGTGACTTTTTCTTTAACTGGCTGAATACTCGGAACAACCTGCTCGACTCTCGATCTGCTTTGTGGTTTAGGGTGAACTAGCGCTTCTAAAGCTATTTGCGCCGATGCATAACGTTTTTTCAGCAATGGTTCTACTAAGGTCTGAATCCATTTCACAAAGTCAGAACTAGCACTGGTGCGATCGCCAAAAACTATCTTTGCTTCATCATCCTGTGGTAAATCCGCAGGTGAGATCCCCGTCAGCAAGTAAATGAGTGTTGCTCCTAACGCATAGAGATCGGATGCGGCAACTGCTCTACCACCATACTGTTCCATTGGTGCATAGCCATAGGTTCCCACCACTGTAAAGGATTTTCCCTCAGCGCTTGCTTTGTCTTGCACTGCGCCAAAATCCACCAAGTAAATATTTGGAGTTTCTTCTTCACTATTAGTCAATATCAAGTTGCTCGGCTTAATATCACGATGGAGAACTTGAGGGCTGAGTTCATGGAGATAGATCAGGATTTCTAAAACCGCGATCGCAATTTTCTTAACTTGTGATTCAGTAAATTTATGTCCTTGGGCAATATACTCACGCAGCGATTTCCCTTGAATATATTCTTGCACCAATCCAAACCATAAAGAGCGATCATCGATCGAAAAGTAATCGCGATATTTGGGAATGCGTGGATGATTTAACTGTTTGAGAACATTAGCTTCCCGCTCAAATAGTTTCAGATCTTCCCATTGGACATTACCCCCAAAAGCCAATAACTTGACTACCACTAATTCATTCTCTTGCTGCAAATCCTTGGCTAGCCAAGTCTCGCGACCTGCATTTTGTCCAAGTTGGCGCTCTAGCTGATAACGTTGATTAACGATCTCTTGAGGCTGAAGGATAGTCATATACTTTGCTCAAACAATTGAGGCAACTAATGGAAAAGCATAGCGCTAGGTAATTGTGGCAACAACAATACTTGGCAATATTTTTGATCATCTTATAATATAAATACAGTGCCATTGAGGTAGAAAGTTATGACTTTCACAATCGATCCATCCATAGATCCTGTTGTACTTCCCGATCATACCCAACTGCCAGAGTCCGATGGTACATTTGTGAAGAATTTTCAAGAACATCCCCAAAGTATTCTCCTCACTGACTCGCTA
>Ga0172367_10009934_pt1 | contig 10343 bp, 9 predicted proteins | sample Lak10m_FD_114542 | JGI IMG/M metagenome (GOLD analysis project Ga0172367, IMG submission 114542) | Freshwater microbial communities from Kabuno Bay, South-Kivu, Congo - kab_022012_10m | ecosystem: Environmental > Aquatic > Freshwater > Lake | place: Democratic Republic of the Congo: South-Kivu...
CAGTTTCCTCTGCCATATCCAGCGCCGCGATCGTTGCACCAAACAGTCGCATGAGCTTGCCGACCGAAGGTGCTGTGTCCTGATAGCGGCGTTCCTGGCCACGCTTGGCTCGGGTGAACAGCCCGCCAATGAGGCGCTCGAACATCAGGATTGCGGCATCTGCAAGCTTGACCTCGAGATTGACGACCGCGGCTGCCAGCGTCGCTCTGCGGCGATTGTGGGAATAGTCGGCCAACAGAAACGGCGGAGCGACGCTGCCCTCGCGCACGAATTGGCCAAAGCGGAAGCCCGTGGTTGCTAGGCTGATTGCCGGTTCAATCCCGAGATCACGTATGAACCGCAGCCGCTTGAGAAGCGCATTCATGTTCTTGGTTGACGGAGATCCGGGCATATCCCGCAACCAAGCCAGCGGCGTCATACCAAGGGCTGGGTCATTGATCAGGAGTGCGTCGAGCAACTCCAATGTACTGCCGCCCAGTTCGGCGACGATTTCCGATGCTGCGCGCTTACGAGCGCGTGCTCTCCCGGCAAGCCCGGCCCGCTCGAGGGTGTCGGGCGGGGGCAGAATAAAGCGCTCCGCCTTCAGGTTATCCATCAAGGATCTGGCAATTGTTTCTCCGCGGTCACTGCGCATGGCTGCACGGGCTGCAAGTTCAATAGCGTGGGCAACATCCGCGCGTGTGAACGGCCTAAGACCGAGGTAATCAGCGGCAATTGAGCTGTGGTCGGTTCGCGTTTGCGGACGTTGGCCATAGGCACCGTATGTGCCCGGAGCGACGCCAAGCTGCGCAGACAGGTAGTTGAGTATAGCATCGGGGATGTCCGAGTTCGTGCGCAGCCCAAACCCAGGATGCCGCAGTAAGGCAAGGTGAGCAGCAATACCGAGCCGATTAACGGGGCCTCGTCGCTTTCCGATGATATCCAGGTCTTCGACCGTCAGCGTGTAGTTCCTGATGATCGAGAAGTGGTCGGTTCTTGGTAGGAATAGCCGCTCGCGCTCTTCCCGCGTCAGTAAATTGCGCCGCGCCATGTTGTACCCCGCCTGAGTCGGAATGACCCCCCAATCGGTCAGGCTAGACCCGCGCAATGGGGCAGGCATGCAAAAAGGTTATTGCAGAGTTTCAGAGACATCTCCGGCTTAGCGTTGTCTGGCGAACGAACCTTGAGGTGCCCCCTGTTACGAGCAAGCACGGAACCCGAAAGGTGCTGTGGAAGCAGCAGTTCCCCGGCTACGCCCGTATCATTCCCTCGAAATGGTCCGCCAAGCCAGGGGCGAGGCGGGCACTGACCCAGCATATGGGCCATCCTGCGTTGGCGGCGCGTGCCAATTCTCTTAACTTTGGCATGAGTCAGGGTGGTGTAATGGTCTATTGGCCAGGGACGTCCGAGAACGGTGTCGATCCGACGCTCGCCATAACTCAGTGGTTCGAAAAGACCGGCGAATTCTGGGGTGTGGCCGGTGGCTTCCTCTTCCAACGGGAGGGGGATCGGCTAACGCTTGCCACCGGCTATTTCTTTCAACAGTGGCTAAGCTTCCTGGAGCGCAACTGCGCTCTTGCGCTGGAGCACGGAGGATCACTGCCGATCCATGTGCGCCTTGGAATTAGCAATTTGACCGACAGCTGGTGGCCCAGCGGTCCTTTTCAGTTCCGCGATGAGGGTTTTGCCGCCGTCGAGCTTGCTTACGAATATGATGCTCGCCTGACGTCGATCGAAACTGCGGCCATCAGGGAGGTGGCGGTCGCCGCGTTCAATGGACTGGCGGCGGTCTATGGGCAGGAGCCGTTTACGCTCGACGAGATACTGGAGATGGCAAAATGACGATGGATCACGAACCATCCGGGGTGCCTGCCCAGCGGGAAGGTGATGCTGCCGTATCCCGGCTCGATCTTGGATGGACAGTCGTTCAAATGCGCGCTGGAGAACGCATCACTCTCGATGAGGAACTGATCGCCGCCTATCAGGCGGCGAGTTCGCCGCATTCAATCCGAGCCCTGAAATCGGACCTTGAAGCCTTTGACTTTTGGTGCCGGCGCAACAACCGGATCGCGCTCCCCGCGACACCGGAAACGGTGGCTGCCTATCTGGATGCGCGGGCAGGGCAGGGGGCCAGACCCGCATCGCTGGGCCGCTACAAAGCCTCTATCGCCAAGCTCCATCAACTGCTGGACCTCAAGGACCCCTGTCAGGCCGAACTGGTCAAACTGCGGTTGCGCGCTATCCGCCGCGACAAGGGAAGTGTTCAGGCGCAGGCGCGGCCGTTGCGCTTCAAAGGGCCGGTGCGGGACATCGCGCGCGATAGCCCGCGCGGGCTCAATATCCGCGCGCTGCTCGACGCTTGCGGCGACGATCTGACCGGGCTGCGCGATCGGGCCTTGCTCTCCACCGCCTATGATACGGGGCTGCGCGCCTCGGAACTAGTTGCGGTGGCGGTCGAGCATATTGTCGAGGCGCTCGATCCTGAGGCGCGGCTTTTGGAAATTCCCCGCACCAAAGGCGATCCGGAGGGGGAGGGGGCGACCGCTTTTTTGAGTCCCCGCTCTGTGCGGGCCATTGCCGCGTGGCAGGCGGCTTCGGGCATTGTCGCGGGACCGCTGTTTCGGCGGGTGCAGGTGCGCCGCTACAAGGGGCGCAAGGCCGTGCCGGGACGACCGATCGCGAGCATTTCGGGGCGAGAGGCCTGGGATTTGCGCAAGACGCTGCCCAAGAAGGCGGTTCCGGCGCGGACTGAATATGATGTGGGGGACAGCGCGCTGCATCCCGGTTCTATCGGCGCGATCTGGCGGACGATGATCCGCAAGGCGTTTGAGCGCGGTGCGCTGATGGATCTGACCCTCGATGATGTCTCCCGGCTGCTGCAAGGGATCAGCGCGCATTCGACCCGTGTTGGACTCAACCAGGACCTGTTTGCGAGCGGGGAGGATCTGGTCGGCATCATGGATGCGCTGCGCTGGAAAAGTCCACGCATGCCGCTTTCCTACAATCGCAATCTAGCGGCGGAAGCGGGCGCTGTTGGGCGTCTCATGGGGAAAATGAATTGAGCTTCTTCAAGATGTTCTATCGCTACGGGGGCCTTCGTTACGAATATAATTAAGTATCCCGGGCGCGATTGCTGGTCATTCCAATGGCCCGTATCTCCAGTGCGCGCGCATCGACGCTGAGGTAAATCTTGCACCATTGGCGGCGTTTGGAATGGCTATGCTGGAGCGTGTACCATTCACCTTCATCCACAGCTTGATGCCGATGCGGTCAATTATCAAATCCGACCGGCGAAGTAGACACTCAGCGAAGCTACGACGCCGAATCTGTTTCGGCCTTACGGTCCAGCCGTGCCACTTTTAAGAATTCTTCGAGAAGCGGTGATGTGTCGTCAGATCGCCAGATCATGCACAAATCAAATTGCACTGCGTCCGCTTTCCGAAGGGGAATGTAGGATACTCCGGGGAGTTGGAGATTCCGAGCCGATTCGACGACTAGACATAATCCCAACCCGCTCGACACAAGTGATACAGCGGTCACTACGTCGTCTACGTCTTGAACGACGTTGGGGGTGATGTTGTTCTGATGGAACATCCGCATAAGATAGTTGGTGAAGCCCTGCGGTCGCTCAACCCTGGGATAGAATACAAGTGGCTGGTCAGCGATGTCCTTTATACCAAGCTCGCTGCGTTGAGCGAGGACATGACTTGAAGGTACGGCTACCAGCATCGTTTCGGTGAGAAGGGTTTCCCAGGTCAAGTCGGTTTCTTCCTTGAAGAAACGATTGAACCCGACAGTGATGCGGCGGTCACGCAACGCCTGAACCTGATGCGCGCGATCCATGTTGTGAAGGATGACCTCAACACCTGGGTACAGCTCTCGAAAGGCCACGATGATCCGGGGAACGGCGTCAAGAATGGCTGAGCCGAATACACCTACGTCGAGGCGCCCCAGCTGCCCGGCGCCTGCAAGACGTGTGTGTGCGGCGGCCTGGTCTAGCAAATTGAGGATATTGACGGCTTCGGTAAAAAAAATCTGACCAGCGGCAGTCGGTTCCACGCCCCGGCTCGTGCGGTCGAGCAGGCGGACTCCCAAAGCTTCTTCGAGTTGCTGGACCTGGCGCGTAAGGGGCGGCTGGGAGACATGAACGACACCTGCGGCACCGCGAAAGCTTCGCTCGCGGACGACGGCCACGAAATAGCGTAAATGCCTCAAGTCTATAGAGCTGCTAATCATGGTCATGTGATACCTCGCCCGCATCGCTTATGGCTTTAAGAGGTATTGGACGGTTTCACCAAGCACGTCTAGTCCTCGCTATGAGACGGGCATTACCCTTGAACTGCGCCGTTAGGAGGATGAACTTGACCCAGGCAGCGTCGGTTTCGGCGAGCGCTCGTGCTGAGAGTGCCCCGCATACGAATTTCAAGCATTTTATCGATGGGCAGTATGTCGGCAGCGCATCTGGTAAGGTGTTTGAAAATCGTCGGCCGTTTGACGGAAGCCTGATCGGCCATGTCAGCGAAGGCGAGCGCGAGGAAGTCAATGCGGCCGTCAAGGCGGCTCGTGGAGCACTTGAGGGGCCTTGGGGCCAGCTTTCCGTTGACGACCGCTCGGATCTGATGCGCGCCGTGGCGGATGGCATCACCAGGCGCTTCGACGACTTCGTTGCTGCGGAGATGGCAGACACCGGCCAGCCCCGTTCGATGATGGCTCACGCCTTCATCCCTCGAGGCGCGGCGAACTTCAAGGTGTTTGCGGATGTCGTAAAGAATGTCGCCACGGAAAGCTTTCAGACGCCCACCCCTGATGGCGCCGGGGCTATCAACTACGCGATCCGCAAGCCTAAAGGCGTGATCGGCGTGATCAGCCCATGGAACTCGCCTCTCCTGCTGATGACCTGGAAGGTGGCTCCCGCCCTTGCCTGCGGCAACACCGTTGTCGTGAAGCCTTCGGAAGAGACGCCCGGCACAGCGACGCTGCTCGGCGAAGTCATGAACGAAGTGGGAGTCCCCAAGGGGGTCTACAATGTCGTGCATGGTTTCGGTCCGAAGTCGGCCGGAGCCTTCCTCACCGAACATCCCGGTGTCGATGCCATTACTTTCACCGGCGAGACTCGGACCGGTACGGCAATCATGAAGGCGGCCGCAGAGGGTCTGCGTGACGTTTCTTTCGAGCTTGGCGGCAAGAACAGCGCCATCATCTTTGCCGATGCAGATGTCGATGCAGCGATCGAAGGCATCATGCGCTCGGTATTCCTCAACTGCGGCCAGGTGTGTCTTGGCACCGAGCGCGTGCTGGTGGAGCGACCACTTTTCGAACGCTTCGTCGCCGCTCTCAAGGAACGTGCCGAAGCGCTGCGACCAGGGCATCCGGAAGACCTGAATACAAGTTTTGGTCCACTGATCTCGAAGGAGCATCAGCAGAAGGTTCTCTCCTACTATGAGCGAGCTCGCGCGGAAGGCGCGACGATCGTTACCGGCGGGGGCGTCCCGGAAATGCCGTCCGACCTTGCGGGGGGCGCATGGGTGCAGCCGACGATATGGACGGGTCTTCCGGACAACAGCGCCGTGATCCAGGAAGAAATATTCGGCCCCTGCTGCCACATTCGTCCGTTCGACACGGAAAGCGAAGCGGTCGGCATCGCCAACGACACCCAATATGGTCTTTCAACGACCATATGGACGCGCGATCTCTCGCGAGCCCACCGCGTTGCGGCCAATGTGGATGTTGGCATCACTTGGGTGAACAGCTGGTTCCTGCGCGATCTGCGCACGCCGTTTGGCGGTTCCAAGCAATCGGGCATCGGCCGTGAAGGCGGCGTGCACAGCCTGGAATTCTACACTGAACTGCGCAACATCTGCGTGAAGCTCTGACCATGGCGCTGGAATCCAACCTCATCACGCGTCTTGGAGACGAACTCTACGAGGCCTTCAGCATTGGCGCGACCATTCCCAATCTCCGGGATCGTTTTGAGGGCATCACGATCGTCGATGCCTACCACATCCAGGCCCAATTTGTAGGGCGGCGTATCGCCGCGGGGGAGAGCATCGTCGGGAAGAAGATCGGCGTGACCTCCAAGGCGATCCAGGATGCAATCGGCGTCTTCGAGCCGGATTTCGGTCAATTGACCTCTGACATGGCTTTTGAGGATGGTGCGACAATCGACCTCAGCACGCTGATCCAGCCCAAGGCTGAGGCCGAGATCGCCTTCGTGCTCAAGGAAGATCTTGTTGGACCCGGCATCTCGGCCGTCGACGTACTGCGCGCGACCGATCATGTTCGCACATGCTTCGAGATTGTTGATAGCCGGATCACGAACTGGGACATCAAAATCCAGGACACGGTCGCCGATAATGCATCCTGCGGTGTTTATGTGCTGGGAAGCGAGAAGGTTGATCCCCGCGATGTCGATCTGACCCTTGCCGGGCTCCTCGTCGAGAAGAACGGAGAGCCTGTGGCGTCGGGCGTGGGAGCGGCGGTCCAGGGGTCGCCGCTCAACTCGGTAGCGTGGCTTGCCAACACGCTCGGGCGGCTTGGCATCCCCTTTCGGGCGGGCGAAGTCATTCTCTCCGGCGCTTTAGGCCCGTTGGTACCGGTAGCCGCTGGCGACACGCTGGTCGCAACCATCGGCGGGATCGGGTCCTGCACCACTTCATTCATCAAGGGGGCATAAGAGTGCTCGACGCCGACAGCATCGCGAAGATGACGGACATCGTCGCCGACGCGCAAGCCAATGCGCACACCATCGCCAAGCTGACCGACAGCTATCCTGACATGTCGATCGACGATGGGTACGCTGTCCAGGACGCGCTGCTCGCGAGGTGGCAGGAGCAAGGCCGAGTCCTCGTGGGTCTGAAGGCCGGGCTCACTTCAAAGGCCAAGATGGATCAGATGGGGGTAAAAGAGCCCTCCTTTGGGATGTTGATGGCCGACACGCTTGATCCTGATGGTGGCATCGTCCCGACCGACAGGCTGATCCACCCTCGCGTGGAAGCTGAGATCGCCTTCGTGCTCAAGGACGAGCTGCGCGGGCCTTCGGTCACCATCGAAGAGGTGCTCGCGGCGACGGAGTTCGTGCAGCCGGCGATTGAAATCATCGACAGCCGGTTCGAGAAGTTCAAGTTCGACCTCGCCAGCGTCATAGCGGACAATGGATCGTCGGCCCGCTTTGTGATGGGCGGGCGCCCGCGGCGCCCGGGTGATGTCGATCTGCGTACGATTGGCATTCTCATGGAGAAGAACGGAGAGCCCGTTGCCGCTGCCTCGTCAGGCGCCGTTCTCGGACATCCCGCAAAATCGATCCAGATGCTTGTGACCTGGCTGCACGGCCGTGGCCGCTCGCTTGCCGCCGGTTCGATCGTGCTGACCGGCGGTGCGACGGAGGCAATCGCGGTGGAGAGTGGCGACACGATCGTCGCCCGGTATCAGGACATGGGCGCAATATCAGTGAGGATTGGATGATGGCGACGGTCGCAGCTTCGAATGAAAATTCGGTCGAGCCGCAGCGCTGGCCGGCACGCAAGGAGCCCGAACTCTATCATGATCTGATGAGCCCGGCGGAAATTCTCGCTCTCAGGGCTGAAGTCCGCGCGTTTGCGGAGCGCGTCGTTGCGCCGCGAGCCCGAGAGATCGGCGATGCCGAAGAGAGCGTCGAGCATTTCCCCTGGGACGTGTTCAAGGCCATGGGTGAGGCAGGTCTTTTCCGCATTCCCTTCGCTGCAGAAGTGGGCGGCCGAGGCTTGCAGCACCCTGCTACCGCGACGGCGGTCGTGATCGAGGAATTGTCCTATTATTCCTCGTCGGTCGGCGCGATCTATGACGTGCATTGCATCCTTGCCGGCCACGCGCTCGCGCAAGGGTCCGCCTATCTGCAGGACACCTATCTTCGCAAGATCCTCGCCGGTGAGGTCGTCGGCGCCTTTGCCACGACAGAGCCGACGGCTTCGACCGACCTTTCCGTCGGATCGATGGTCACCGACGCCATCAAGGTAGAGGGCGGTTACAAGGTTTCAGGGCACAAGCGCTTTATCACCAACGCGCCGGTGGCGGACTTTGTCGTCCTGCTCTGCCGGGATGGCGATGGCATGACGGAACTGGTGGTCGACCTGGATCAGCGCGGCGTACGCGTAGGACGGCCTGATCGCAAGATCGGCAATAACGGCCAACTGACAGCTGATATTTACTTCGATGATGCTTTCGTGCCCGACGAAAACCTTCTTGGAGAGCGCGGCAAAGGCCTTCGTGTTGCCCTTCAGACCCTGACCTATGGGCGGATCGGCATCGCCGCTGCAGGGACTGGCCTTGCACAGTCGCTGTTCGACCAATGCGTGGATCGCCTGACCTCACGCCGCGCCTTCGGGAAGGCATTGGGGCAGTTTCAGCACTGGCAGTTTCGAATGGCAGAGCGGGCAACGGGCATCGAAAATGCGCGCAATCTGTATCTCAAGGCTGCCTTGCGGAAGGACAACGGCGTCGCCTTCCCGGAGCCGGAGGCCGGCATGGCGAAATATTACGCTACTGACCTGGCCGGCGATTTCGCGCGCGAAGCAGTCCAGATCTTCGGTGGATATGGCTTCCTGCGCGAGCTCAGTCATGACCGAAGCCACGCTCATGTTTCGGAAATCTATCGGGATGTGAAAATCGCCGAAATCTATGAGGGAACGAACGAGATCCAGAAGTGGATCGTGGCCCGACAGATTTTCGGAAAAGAAATAACGGGATGAGGACTCTATGCCGATAATCTCAGTTGTCCTGGGAGAGGGACGCACAATTCAGGAAAAACGCGCCCTTTGCCGCGCTCTGACCGAGGCTGCGGTAGCAACGGTTGGGGTTAGGCCCGAACAGGTCCGCGTGGTCATCAACGAAACGCCGCTCGATCATTACGCTGTCGCGGGAGTGACATTTGCGGAACGATCTGAGTCAACTCTCAGCGAGGCTTCAAAATGAGCAAGATCAAATGTGCCATCATCGGGCCCGGCAATATCGGGACCGATCTTCTCTACAAACTGCTTCGCTCCGATGTCCTGGAACCTGTTTGGATGGTGGGCGTCGATCCGACGTCTGAGGGTCTGGCGCGTGCCCGGGACCTGGGTCTGAAAACCACGGACCAAGGTGTGGACGGCATGCTTGAGCATGTCGTCGCGGATGGCATCCAGATCGCCTTCGACGCGACGTCTGCCTATGTTCATGCTGAAAACAGCCGTAAGCTGAACGCTCTTGGCGTGCTGATGATCGATCTCACCCCGGCTGCGATCGGGCCATATTGCGTACCGCCGGCCAACCTCGCCGAACTCGCGGGTCGCCAGGTGATGAACGTCAACATGGTGACGTGCGGCGGTCAGGCAACCATCCCGATGGTCTACGCGGTCAGCCGCGTGCAGCCGGTCGAATATGCCGAAATCATCGCGACCGTGTCGTCCAAGTCCGTGGGGCCGGGGACACGCAAGAACATCGATGAATTCACGCGCACGACATCGGGCGCAGTGTCGAAGGTTGGCGGAGCCAAGCTTGGCAAGGCGATCAACGTCATCAACCCCGCCGAACCGCCGCTGATGATGCGCGATACGGTCTATTGCGAGACAGAGAACGATCCCGATCAGCAGGCGATCACACAATCGGTTCACGACATGATCGCGGAAGTGCAGAAATATGTGCCGGGTTATCGTTTGAAAAACGGTCCGACATTCGATGGTCGGAAGGTCGCTATCTTCCTGGAAGTCGAGGGCTTGGGCGATTTCCTGCCCAAATATGCCGGCAATCTGGACATCATGACGGCGGCTGCAGCGCGCACGGCTGAAATGTTTGCCCAGGAGATCCTGGATGGCAGGATCACTCTCACCCCCATTACCGCTGAGGAGGCCGCCTGATGACCGACAAGAGCCTGGTCCAAGGTCGCAAGGTGAAGCTGCACGACATGTGCCTGCGTGACGGTATGCATTCCATGCGCCACCAGATCACCGTCGACCAGATGGTTGAAATCGCCACCGGTCTGGATGCCGCCGGCGTTCCGCTTATCCAAGTTACCCACGGGGATGGTCTGGGTGGCTCGTCGCTCAACTATGGGCGTGGACGGCACACGGACGAAGAATATCTGCGCGCTGTCGCGCCCAGGATGAAGAATGCTCTCATCTCGGTGCTGCATGTTCCGGGCATCGGAACGCTGGACGAACTTCGCATGGCGGCCGACTGCGGCGCCAAGTGCGTGCATGTGGCGACGCACTGCACCGAAGCGGACGTTTCAGAGCAGCATATCGGCTTGGGTCGTAAGCTGGGCCTCGACACGGTGGGTTTCCTCATGATGGCGCACATGACCCCCGTGGAGGCGCTGGTCGAGCAAGCGCTGCTCATGGAAAGCTATGGTGCAG
>Ga0172367_10009935_pt1 | contig 10343 bp, 9 predicted proteins | sample Lak10m_FD_114542 | JGI IMG/M metagenome (GOLD analysis project Ga0172367, IMG submission 114542) | Freshwater microbial communities from Kabuno Bay, South-Kivu, Congo - kab_022012_10m | ecosystem: Environmental > Aquatic > Freshwater > Lake | place: Democratic Republic of the Congo: South-Kivu...
AATTGCTCCACGAAAAGGAAACACTTTAGGCTGATTATGTCAGGACAAGCAATGCCTTTTCAGTTAACTATACTTGGAACAAGTTCCGCATTGCCTACATCAAACAGATATCCAACCGCTCAGGTACTTAATGTACTTGGGCGGTTTTTTTTGATCGATTGCGGTGAAGGAACCCAATCGCAGATGAGAAAGTACCAGATCGGATTCTCTCATATTAATCACATTTTTATTTCGCATCTGCATGGCGACCATTTTTTTGGTTTAATTGGCCTGATTTCTACAATGGAACTGCTTGGCCGAAAGGTGGATTTGCATTTGTACGCTCATTCCGAACTTCAAAAATTTCTTTCGCCACAAATACAATTTCTTTATCCTGAAGGTCTGTCGTTTAAAATTGTACACCACCCATTGAATTTCAAAAAGAGAGACCGGATTTTTGAAGACAAAAAATTAACCATCGATTCATTTCCGCTGGTACACCGCATACAAACATGCGGCTTCCTTTTTCAGGAAAAACCCACGCTACCCAACCTGAAGCCAGAGAAAATTACAGAATACCAAATCCCAATCAGAAACAGACAACGAATAAAAGAAGGCGGAGATTTTGTAACCGAAGAGGGCAAAATAATTTCGCACGAAGAGCTGACCACCAAAAAGCATCGTCCGCGATCATTAGCATTTTGCAGCGACACCAAATTTACCGAATCGTACCTTGAAGCCATTGCCAACGTCGATCTGCTCTACCACGAAGCTACTTTTACTGAAAAGAACAAGGAATTAGCTAAAAGCACGTTCCATTCAACCGGAAAGGATGCGGCAACAGCAGCTTTGAGAGCCAATGCGGGAAAATTAATTATCGGTCATTTTTCGGCACGCTACAAAAATCCACAACAAATTCTGGAAGAAGCAAAATCGATCTTCCCAAATACTGAGGCTATCCGGGAAGGAGACATTTTCAGCGTTTAAACGAAGCAATCATAAAACTTCCCGGGATATTATTATTTCCGGCTGCACACCCAAAGCTTCGAATCATCAAGTTTTATTATGGAAGGAACAGCCAAACGACCTGGCTCTCCGTCAAAATGGAAGTAGGGAGTTTCAGCAATTTCCAGCTCAATGGATTTAGCTTTATAGCAATCGACAAATGGAAGTTTTGGCACTAATTTAGAAAACAGGGCAATTGCAAAAAAAGGCATCCATATTTTCGAAAACTTTTTCACGATTACCACATCAATTAATTCGTCGTTCATGCTGGCACCGGGCGCGATAAATGCATTGTTCCCGAATTGTGATGCATTCGCAAACGTGATCAGGAAAACAGGTTTTTCCATAAGAACTCCGTCAATCGCCATTCGAACATTTAAAGGTTTGTAAAAGATGCTTTCCTGAACAACGAGCTGCACATATTTCAGGAAGCCACGTGACGATGCTTTGCTCATTTTATCAGCTATCAAAGCATCGAAGCCAATGCCGCTAGTACACAAAAACCGCTGATCGTTAAGCCGGCAAACATCAATCTGCAAAGATTTGCCTTCAATTAATGTCACGGCACTTTTGCGAACACTCATCGACAAACCCAATTCACGCGCCAATCCATTGCCTGAACCCATCGGAATGATTCCCATTACACTACCCGAATTGATTAAGCCAGCCGCCACTTCATTTACTGTTCCATCACCTCCAACTGCCACAACCAGATCAAATCCATCCTTCGAGGCTTTCGCTGCAAGTTCAGTCGCATGGCCGGGATGCTGAGTAAACGAATAAGCCACTTCACAACCCTTTTTTTTCAGAAATGGAACAACGATATCGACAACGCGTTCCCCTTTTCGGTGGCCAGCAAAGCGGTTAATAATCAGGAATATTTTTTCAGTTTTTGATGTGCTCATTACTTCAATCTCAATAGAATATTTTTTTTAGCGACTAATAAAATCATCGTGCAATACTTGCATATATGCTTTCGGGAAATCCATATTTATAGTGTTGCCCGCAGGTTTTGATGTGAAATTACCGGCATTTTGATCATAGTAAAGTTTTCCTTCCGGAGTAAGGTAGCCCCAACCGGTATCGAGCATGTAAAACGCAAAAGGATTTCCACTAAAAAGATCACGGGAAAACTTAATTGAATCGAACTTCCACCCCAGCTGATTAATCAGGGAAACGGGAAAGTCGGATTGCATACAAATAGTATCAACACGTTTTAACGAATCAACCAGGCCTCCTGTCCAGATCAACGGAATCCGGTAACTTGCCGGATCGGTAACTTCGGTCGGGCCCGGCAATAAATAACCATGATCGGAGGTAATTACAAGCAAAGTGTTCTCCCATAATTTCGATTTACGGAACTCACTAACAAAAACACCCAGGCAACTATCAGTATAAGCAATTGAATTCAGATATTTTAGTTCCTTGGTATCGCCCTTTATTTTTGAGAACGGGACATCAAAAGGCGGGTGGCTACTGACCGTATAAATCGTTTTCATAAAAGGCTCTCGTTCCGAATTCAGGTCTTTTATCGCCTTTTCAAACAGATAACTGTCCGGAACTCCCCATTTGGTCATGCGACCAACTTCAGACGGAAAATCAGACTTGGTAATTATTTGTTTGTATTTCCCTTGCAAAACAAATGTTTTCAGGTTATAAAAATTAATGTCGCCACCGTAATAAAAAGAAGTATTGTAATCGTGCCTGTTAAAATACTCCGGAAGTAAAGTCAGGCTGCTCGATTTTTCGGGCGAAATCATAATTGAGGTACTCAATAAAGAAGGATACCCTCCTATAAGTGATGATATTCCTCTGTCTGATCGGTTTCCGGTTGAATAGAAATTGGTAAAAACGGTACTTTTATTACACAACGAATCCAGATTGGGAGAAATTCCCTGCATACCTCCCAGTGATGCAATGACCTTATTCGAAAAACTTTCCAGAATTACCAGGATAACATTAGGTTGCCTTCCTTCATTTAGAGTTATAAGGTTTGGTCGAAGACGGGTACTATCCGTTTTCATGAATTCAGCGAAAATTTCCTCACTTCTTTCCTTAGACATATAAATGCACGGATTCTGAAATCTCTTTCGTTTCTGAACCGATTTCGCGAAGTTCCATAAATAATTGCTGGCGGCCTGATTCACGTACAACTTAGTACTGAAGGCTACCGAACTCAGATTAATGGGAGAAGTGTCTAAACCTCCGCGAATAGGAATAACCAGTAATACGAGTACAAATAAATGAAGTAAACTGAATTTCCAATTCAACCTATCCTCCGTTTCAGAGGTGCCAAAATTAACTCTGCGATAAAAAAACATAAAAGTAACCACAAACACAGCCATAATTAGCAGGCCTTTTAAAACATCTATCAACGAAACCGAGGCACTCATAGCAACAGGGTCATCGATGTAATTAAATGCAGTAACATTTACCCGGGTTCCCCAATGTGGGTACAATCCCTGATCAAGAACAAGAAGAAAAGATGCTATTATTAAAATGACAAGCGTGTAAATCCAAAGAAAGCGGTCTAAGAATTTAGCTGAAAACAATCTCCCCCTGAACGAAAACAAGAGCCCTGGCAAAACAAGCAGATAACAAGCAGTGGAGATGTCCATCTTAAGGCCATAAATAAAAATACCTGAAATCTCAGAAAAAGAAAGTTCCCGGGAGAGCCCAAGGTTGGAAAGAAGGAAAAAAGCTTTGGCAAGCCAAAAGAAAATCATCCAAAAGATGAAATACTTCAATAATCGGATGAATTGCTTAAAGAAAAGGGCCATTTTCTGAATTACAAATGAATTGCAAAAGGATTGCAAATATATAAAAACTGAATTGTAAGCCTTGCATGTCTTATTTTTTATTCCAGCGAACAGTTTTAAATCAATGAATATTTAAAAAATTCAAGAAATTTACTTTTTATTCAAATAAAAACATTTAATCTATCTTTTTTCTATCATTAACACTATTAATATGACATTTTAACACATAAATAGACGAACTTATATTTTTTTGACAATCAAACAATTACACATACAATCTCGATTTGTATTATTTCATTTTTTACACGCATACCCCTATTTTTTTCGACAAAAAATCATTATTTAATATCTTTTTTCTTACAACACCCCATATTTTTATCCATTTTGTTTGTTAATTAATCTTTAATTTCAATACACCCCCCATTTTCTAATCATGAAAAATTCAAAAAATACATACTTTTGAACCAACGATTAAAACAAAAGGGGGAGAGGCAAAAAAAATAGCTCCTATTCTTTATCACCCCCCGAAATGAAATAGACCAAACTTAAAAAAGTATAAAATAGAGTTAAACCCTAAAAATTGCGTATCATGAAAAAGAAAATTACCCTCGTTGTTTTTGCATTACTTGCAATTTGTACACTAAAATCAACAGCTCAGGAAAGTTCCTGGAGCACCGGAGTAGATTTATACAGTAGTTATGTATGGCGCGGAGCCAAATTCGGTTCAGGACCGGCAATGCAGCCAACCGTGAAATACAGCAAAGGTGGATTTTCCATCGGCGCCTGGGGCAGCTACTGCTTCTCGACCAACGAAGCTATGGAAGCCGACTTGTTTGCATCTTATGGATTCAGCTTAGGAGAAAGCAGCTCATTAACCTTTACTGTTACCGACTATTACTTCCCAACAGCAGCTTATTTCGATGGTAACTCACACTACTTCGAACCAATGGTTGGCTTAGCACTTGGAAAACTATCGTTAACCGCAGCTTACATGACCAATGCTGAAGACACCTACTTTGAAGCAGGATACACTGCAGGCGCAGTAACTTTATTTGCAGGTGCCGGTAATGGCCAGTACACAAAAGATGCCGCTTTCAACCTTTGTAACGTTGGAATTAAATCATCAAAAACCATTAAAGTAACCGACAATTTCTCAATTCCTGTAAACGGATCGGTAATCTTAAATCCATCAACCGAACAATTCCACATTGTAGTTGGGATTTCTTTATAAACCAAAATCAATCAATCATTTAAAACATGTAATATGAAAAGGATTGAAGCTATTATACGCAAAACAAAATTCAACGATGTTAAGCAAGCACTTAACGATGCCGGTATCGAGTTCTTCTCGTTCTGGGATGTAAGAGGAGTTGGCCAAACCAGGGAAGGCCGTGTTTACAGAGGAGTAGTTTACGACACCAGCACCATTGAACGCACAATTCTCTCTATTATAGTTCGAGACAAAAATGTTGAAAAAACAGTTTTGGCCATAATGACTGCAGCCCGTACAGGCGAAATTGGAGATGGGAAAGTATTCGTATCACCTGTCGATGAATCTTATCGCATCCGCACAGGCGAATTTGGAGACGATTCACTTTTTATAAAAGGTAAAGAGATTTAATACAACCGAAAATCACTATCATGGACGAAGTAACACTCACATCTTTAGCCCAGTCCGCAGCGGATATGGCAAGATCAATCGATACAATCTGGGTTTTAATAACTGCCGCTCTGGTATTTTTCATGCAAGCAGGTTTTGCATTGGTAGAGGCTGGTTTTACCCGATCAAAAAACACAGTAAACATCCTCTACAAAAACCTGATGGATTTTGTTGCAGGTTCGCTGATATTCTGGATATTAGGCTTTGGACTTATGTTTGGGGCTGATATCAGCGGAATCATTGGAACACCCGACTTCTTTTTCAAAAACGGATGGACCGGAGGTATTCCTGCTGAAGCCTTCCTGATCTTCCAAACCGTATTTGCCGCAACTGCCGCAACTATTGTGTCGGGTGCAATGGCCGAACGTACAGAATTCAAATCCTACCTTATTTATTCAGTGGTTATTTCAGCCGTTATCTATCCTGTATCTGGCCACTGGATTTGGGGCGGCGGATGGTTATCGCAACTATCTACTCCATTTGTTGACTTTGCCGGATCAACCGTTGTACACATGGTTGGTGGCATAATCGCCTTAACAGGAGCCATTGCTCTCGGACCTCGCATTGGCAAATACAATGACAAAAAAGTGAACGCCATACCTGGACACAGCATGACATTGGGTGCATTGGGTGTATTTATCCTATGGCTAGGTTGGTTTGGATTTAACCCCGGATCACAGCTCGCCGCTTCAGGTACAGCAAACGCAAATGCGATATCACACATTTTCGTAACTACCAACATGGCCGGTGCAGCTGGTGCACTAGCAGCTTTATTAATTAGCTGGATTAAATGGGGAAAACCAAGTTTTAGTTTTGCTTTAAATGGAGCCCTTGCCGGATTGGTTGGTGTAACAGCCGGGTGTGCAGCTGTAACTGTGACAGGCGCCATACTCATTGGACTGATTTGCGGAACAGTTCTGGTATTTGCGGTGACTTTCATTGATAACACACTAAAAATTGACGATCCGGTGGGTGCAGTTTCTGTACACGGCATTTGTGGAGCCCTTGGAACTATTTTGGTTGGTTTATTTTCTGAATCAACTGGTCTTTTTTACGGACACGGAACTGCACAGCTGATTACCCAATTAATTGGTGTAGCAACCGTTGCTGCATGGGCTGGCATAACAGGGTTCATCCTTTTCAAGATATTGAAAGCTACAGTTGGTTTGAGAGTTCCAAAACGTATCGAAGAAGAAGGTTTGGATATTTACGAACATGGAGAAAGTGCCTACAACTAATTTCTTCAACAATTAAATTGTTGGTTATAAGGAGAGAGGGCTGTTGGGGGACAGGCCTCTCATCCTTTTAACAATGAAGTTATTTAAAGTTTAAAGATTATAAAAATCAGTTCACTTGTAAATTACTTTCATTAAGAACACGGCACCTGGATTTAAAACCAACACAAACCCCTCATTTAAAACAAAGTACGAATTAAATAATATTATTCTCATAAAAGAAATTGCTTATTAATTACTATCAGGAACTACCCATTCCTGTTTTTATCAACCAAAAAATTTTAATTGTTATGAAGAAAATTGAAGCCATCGTCAGAAAAACCAAGTTTGAAGAAGTTCGTGCAGCATTACATGATGCTGATATCGATTTTCTCTCCTGGTGGGAAGTAAAAGGACAGGGGACTGCCCGTCAAGGATTAATTTTTAGAGGTATTGCCTACGATGTTAATTCAGTAGCACGCATTTACATCTCTTTTGTTGTTCGCGACATCAACGTTGAAAAATCAATTAATGCCATTCTTGACTCCGCTTTCACGGGTGAAAGTGGCGACGGACGCATTTTTGTCAGCGATATTGGTCAGTCAATCCGAATCAGAACCAAAGATCGTGGCGATGAATCGCTTTACAACAAGTAATATTTGAATAAATCCCCTAAAAATTAACTCATGAAATCAACATTAAAATATACCGGGTTGGCATTACTAGGTTTAATCGCCCCCTCCATTCTTTTCGCTCAGGAAGCTGCCGCAGTTGTTGCTCCAGCCGAACCAGTTCCATTCATCGATTTCGGGAACACCGCATGGATGATTGTTGCAACAGCATTGGTTATGCTTATGACAATCCCGGGACTAGCCTTGTTTTATGGCGGTCTGGTTCGTCAGAAAAACGTTTTAAATATCCTGATGCAATGTTTTATCCTTACTGCTGTAATCACCATTGAATGGGTATTTATTGGATACAGTATGTCTTTCGGATCTTCAACCGGCGCGCTGGCACCATTTATTGGTGGATTCGATTGGGCATTTCTTAACGGAATTGGGATCAATGATGTGAGTCCCTATTATATTTCTCAGTCAACTGCACGAATTCCACATTTATTGTTCGTGCTTTTCCAATGTATGTTTGCAGTTATTACCCCTGCTTTAATCATCGGCGCCTATGCCGAACGCATCAAATTCCGTGGATTCCTTATTTTCTCGGTGCTTTGGGCCATTTTGGTGTACAATCCTGTAGCTCATTGGGTATGGTCAGCCGATGGCTGGTTATATAAAATGGGAGCCCTCGACTTTGCAGGAGGAACAGTTGTACACATCAACGCCGGTATTGCCGCATTGGTTATGACTTTAATGATTGGCTCAAGAAGAAATTACAACAACCACCCAACTGCCCCGCATAATATTCCACTTGTAGTTATTGGCGCTGCATTACTTTGGTTTGGATGGTTTGGTTTTAACGCCGGAAGTGGTTTGGCTGCTGACGGGCTTGCCATCAGCGCTTTCCTTGCCACTCATTTGGCAACTGCAACAGCTGCGTTTACATGGGCCCTGCTCGATTGGACGATCAATAAAAAACCAACCGTAATTGGTATTGCAACTGGTGCTGTAGCCGGATTGGTTGCTGTAACTCCTGCTGCAGGCTTTGTTGGAGTTTTAGGTGCAGTAGTTATCGGAATAATTGTTGCGCTGGTTTGTTTCTTTATGGTATCAGTTGTGAAACACAAATTCGGGTACGACGACTCACTCGATGCGTTTGGAGTTCACGGAATTGGCGGTATCATCGGAGCTTTGGCTACCGGATTCCTAGCCACCCCAGCTATCCAATCGGCTTACAGTGGCTTATTCTACGGAAATCCAAAACAGCTTTATATTCAGCTGATAGCAACTGTGGTAACAATTGTATTCTCCGGATTAATGACATTTGTTCTATTCAAAATTGTTGATAAATTGTTCGGCATTCGTGCTACGCAAAAAGAAGAAATCGCTGGTTTGGACATTTCGCAACACAACGAAATGGCTTATGCTGAAAGTGATTAATACATTTTCAACTTCGAAGTTTAGTTCAGTCAATTTATATGTATTCCAGCTTCAGCACTAAAACTGAAGCTTTCCTTGAGAGACCTGTTGGGGGACAGGTCTCTCTTTTTTTATGCCAGCTGAAGTTCTGAAAGCAATTCAGTATAAATACGAAATCCTTCTTCAATTTCCTGAAGGTAAATAAACTCATCGGCCGTATGCGAGCGCGCACTGTCGCCGGGACCAATTTTAACTGAAGGATAAGGAAGTACAGCCTGATCGGAAGTGGTGGGCGAACCATAATAACTCAGCCCCATGCCGATTCCTCGGCGAACAATTGGATGATCAACAGAAATTCCGGACGAATTGAGCCTAAATGAGCGGGGGTTGACTTCCGAATTAACCAACCCGCTGATAATTTCATAAGCCTGTTGATTGGAGTAAAATTCGTTGGTGCGAACATCTACCACGAAGCTGCATTTATCGGGAACCACGTTGTGCTGCGTTCCGGCATTTATGAGTGTTACCGACATTTTAACCGGCCCCAGTACATCCGAAACTTTTTCAAACCGGTAATTTTTCAGAATTTCGATATCTGCAATAGCTTTATAAATTGCATTGTCCCCCTCTTCGCGCGCGGCATGGCCCGATTTACCATGTGCCGTACAATCCAAAACCATCAACCCTTTTTCAGCAATAGCCTGTTGCATTTTGGTTGGCTCGCCAACAATTGCAAGATCCAATGGCCCAAGTTCTCCCAAAATACAGGCTAAGCCATTTAATCCTGAAACTTCCTCCTCGGCTGAGGCTGCATAAATTAAATTGAAAGGCAAATTCTCGTCAGCATAAAAATGCATAAAAACAGCCAGCAAGGTCACCAGCGAAGCACCGGCATCATTGCTCCCCAAGCCATAAAGTATCCCATCTTCGATTGTTGGGTTGAATGGATCACGGGTATAACCACCAGCAGGTTTAACAGTATCGATGTGCGAATTCAATAAAACAACCGGAAGCTTTTCTTTCCAGAATTTATTCCTGATCCACGTATTGTTCAGTTTGGTTTCGAAAGGCACAGCCATTTCAGATAAAAAATTCCGGATCACCTGGGCAGCATCCTGTTCTTCCCTACTCAAAGAAGGAGTTGCTATCAATTTTTTGAGCAAGTCGATGTATCTTTCCATAACTCGGTTCATTTCAATACATGACAAAAATCAAAAAAATTGTTCGATTCTGTTCACTAATCCGGTAAAAACCTGAAATTTTAATTGGATTGAAATATTTAATCCAAAAGTGAAAGAATTATTTGCCCCTCAATACGGCCTTTAAAAAAGTATAAGCTGAGCATTGAAAGAATCATTCTTTTATTTTGTGTAAAACTTACAAAAAGGTATTTTTACCCACACGAAACCATTATAATCGTAACTAACACACATAAATTAATCACATGGAAAATCAATTAAAAAAAGGCGTATCCAGACGTCACTTTCTGGGAACAGCAGCTATTGGAGTTGCTGGTGTAGCAATGTTTTCTTCACTTTCAGCATGTAAGCAAAAAGTAGTTGATACTGATCTGAAACTAGGCTTTATTGGAATGGGTCGTCAGGCCATGTTTTTGCTGAATGGTTTTATCCAGATTCCCGGAGTGAAAGTTGTTGCAGGATGCGATGTTTACGGCATCAAACGTCAACGCTTC
>Ga0172367_10009942_pt1 | contig 10334 bp, 8 predicted proteins | sample Lak10m_FD_114542 | JGI IMG/M metagenome (GOLD analysis project Ga0172367, IMG submission 114542) | Freshwater microbial communities from Kabuno Bay, South-Kivu, Congo - kab_022012_10m | ecosystem: Environmental > Aquatic > Freshwater > Lake | place: Democratic Republic of the Congo: South-Kivu...
ATTTCAGCCATGGTCAGATCGGGTGCCGGGTGTTGTGATGAGCCCCGCATTCTACCCTTTCAGGCCATCCTTTCTGGCCCCAAGTTCGAAAATCACCTACGCCGATTGGCGAAGGTATTGACCCCTATGACCGGGTGGATATGCTCGCCTTGAGTGCGGTCGAAGGAGGGACGAACGGCGTAGCGCCTCCACTTTTCATGGGGGCCGATGGGTGCCACGCATAGTGACTCATACCAGGGGTAGAGGTCGGTTATTGTCTTGTTCGGACCGCGCTAAAGAGCCGTGCCCATCGCCCGTTCACCGCTTGCGCATGTGCTCCATGTGGCTGCCTTCCCAGTAGATGCGGCGGCAATCCTCGCAGCGCAGGAAGTGCTCGTAATACAGCCGCGTTTTCGGCGCCAGTTCGTCCCGGATCGTTGCTTTATCGGCCGCGACGAGTTGGCCGTTGCAGACCATGCAGCGGGTACCGGTGGGATGGCTGGTGTCCAGTCCATAACGACAGGCGACCTCAATGATTTGCTGTTCCACCTGGACGCTGCGCACCCAGTAGCCATGAACAATGCGCCCGATGTGGAGCAGCCGGCGGTCGCGCGTGAGCACGATCCTCCGTTCCCTGGCGGCGATGTCGGCGATCTCGGAATCCCGATAATCATTCCGGAACAGGCAGTCGTAGCCCAGCCAGCGTAGACGCCGCGCCAGTTTGCCCAGGTTGACGTCGATGATGAAGCCGGGGGGATCGGGCGGGGGTTCGCGCAAGCGGGCCAGCGAACGGATATTCAGCGACCGGAATGGCGGGTAAACCGCAACCCGGTCACCCTGCCGGAGTCGATAGTCAAAGTCCGCCGGATGGCCCCGCACCAGGATCAGTTCGACCTCGGTATGCGGTACCCCCAGCGCTTCGATGGGATCCTTGATGCCGGGGCGGCCCTGGAACCGGTAAGTGCTCGTGCGCTGCTGTCGCGGCAAAGGCAATAAGTCATTAAGAATCCCGTAGAATCGGAATTCGGCGGTATGCCAGGGTGGTGCGTTGTCGTCGTCTTGCTCCTGGAAATCCTCCCGATGGATGTGCGACGCGCGTCCCACCGGGGTTTCCCCCGGATCATTCTTTTCGGAGTGTTCAGTCATGCCCTTGCGTATCGGTTGCGATCTTGTTCTGAGGCAGCTCTTCGAGCGGCGGATTATCCGGGCTGAACGGCGGGTTCTGGGAACCGTATTTTCGCCACCCGAATATCTCGATAATCCGCTGGAAACCCTGGCGGGCATCTTCGCCGCCAAGGAAATCGCCTGCAAGACCTTGTCGCCGCCGCCACGGTATTGGCTGGATCTCAGTGTCGAGCATGCGCCCTCGGAGGAATCGCTCATGAAACTGGTATGGGATTTGTCGGAAGTCGAAGCCCTGCGGGTATCCATTGCCCATGCGGGCAACGATGCGCTGGTCCTCGTGACGGTCCAGACACTATGACGCTGCCGGAATTTCTCGAACGGCAGACGGCCCGCCATGCCGATCTGCCGGCGCTGCAATATCGCCCGCGCTATCGCACGATCGGCTGGACGTACACACAACTTGCCGAGCACACGGCGTTACTGGCTGACGCCCTGACGGAGGCCGGCATCCGGCCGGGTGACCGCGTGCTGCTGCATTCGCATAACTCGCCCTGGTGGGTGGCGGCCTTCTTTGCCGTGGTCCAATGCGGTGGGGCCGTGGTTCCCTTGAATCCGCGCAGCCCCCCGGAGCAGGTTCAACGCATCGTCGCGTCCGCCCGCCCACGGTTGCTGCTGCGTTCGCGCCGATCACTGGCGCCGGGACCGGTGGAATTGCCCGCCTGGGATATCGAGGCAGAGGCTGGAGGATTTCTGCCACGGCTGGCTGCCGCGGACAGGGCCGATGACGAACCCCTCCCGGCCGTCGTGGAGATCCTCTACACGTCCGGCACGACAGGTGATCCCAAGGGGGTGATGCTGACCCACACCAATCTGCTTTTCGACATGAAGGCGCTGAGCGAGCGGGTACCTTTGCAGCCTCAGGATCGCGTCATTAACCTGGTGCCCCTGTTTCATGCCTATGGGCAGATGACCGGCATGTTGTGTCCGCTGCTGGGGGGCTGCGCAGTCCGCCACGTCGGTCCACCCACCACCCGGGCGATACAGGAGGCGCTGCAGTATTTTCCCGCCACCCATCTCATCCTGGTGCCGGAGATTCTCAAGACCCTGATCCAGCGAGTGGAGCAGGGCATGGGCCGCATTCCCGGCCGCCTTGGCCGGTTATTGCGCGGACGCATACGCCGGCGGATTTCCCCGACTTTGCACACCCTGATCTGCGGCGGCGCCCCGCTCGAGCCCGAACTGGAGGCAAAATGCCGCGATTTGGGTTTCGAAGTGTTGCAGGGCTACGGCCTGACCGAAACCAGCCCGGCGGTGGCCGCGAATGCTCCCGGCGCGCATCGGCTGGGCTCGGTTGGCCGGCCGCTAGCCGGGATGGACCTGAAACTGGCTGCCGATGGCGAGGTTCTGGTGCGGGGCCCCATGGTCATGGCCGGCTACTATCGACGGCCCGAACTGACCGCGGACGCTTTCGAGGGCGAGTGGTTGCGCACGGGGGATATCGGCCGGCTGGATGAGGATGGTTATCTCTTCCTGCAAGGCCGCCGGCGCTACCGGATCATGACCGAGAACGGAGAAAATGTCTTTCCCGAGGACATCGAAGCCGAACTGAATCGGGTCGATGGCGTGCTGGACAGCGCGGTGATCGGGCGTGTCGAGGCCGGGCGCACCGTCGTTCATGCCGTACTACTCTGCTCGCCACCACAGGCTCAGGCGGCTGTGGCCGAGGCCAACCGGCGGCTGGCGCCTCACCAGCGCATCGTTTCCTGGTCGGTCTGGCCCGAGCCGGACTTTCCGCGCTCCGCCACGCGCAAGGTACGCAAGGAGATGGTGTTGCGGAGTTTATCGGAGCAGCCGCACCCGGCGCCCATGCCAACCGGGCCCAAGACGGTTACGCCGATCAGACAACTTCTGGCGGAAGTGACGGGTGTCCCCGTCAACGAGATGCTGGATGAACTGCCGGTACTCGCCGGACTCGGTATCGATTCCATGCTGCGTATTGAACTGGTGGCACGGCTGGAAGAACGACTCGGCGTCTGCCTGGAGGAGGCCAACATCACTCCGGAATTGACCGTGGCGGGCCTGGAGATGCTGGTGCGGAGCACGGCTGGAATCCCGCTGGCAGGGGATCGTCGCTGGTCGCGCCCGGCGTGGGCGGAACACCTGAGACCCATGGTGGTTGCCATATTGCTCCAATCCTGGTTTCCCTTTGTGTGCCGGCTACGGGTCGAGGGTCTGGAACAACTGCGAGATGGTGCTGAACCGCGCATCTACATGGCCAATCACCGCAGTTATCTGGATTCGGTCGCCCTCGCCCTGGCCTTGCCGTCCGCGGAAAGAAACCGACTGTGCATCGCGGCGGCTACCAGTGTGCTTTACCGCCGCTACGCCTGGGCGGTCCCCCTGGCCGAGTTGACGCTCAATGCCTTTCCCTTGCCCACCGAGCTTAATGAGAACATCCAGGGCGGATTTAACGCGATCGGCCATAGGCTGGATGAGGGTAGAAGCGTGCTGCTCTTCCCCGAAGGTCAAATGAATCGGAGCGCCCAGCCGCTGCTGCCGCTGAAAGGTGGAACCGGCGTTATCGCCGTCGAAATGCAAACACCCGTCGTGCCTGTCGCCATCCGCGGTGCCGAGCACATACTGCCGCCCGGTGTGCTCCTGCCACGCAAACGAGGCATCCTGACAGTTCGTTTCGGCAAGCCCTTGTCATTTGGCTCCCATGATGTTCACACCGTAGCCACGAATACCATTCAGAAGGCCATTGAGGAATTGTTACGGGACTGAGCAATTGAATGCGGACTTGCCAGGCGGAACAGCATCGCTCCCCTCCTCGAAAATGGTCATGTGGGCAAGGGCAGAGTCATCAGTTGACTCGGTAGAGGCCACAATGACCGCTCTAGATTCCCCCGCCCTGCTACCACCATGCAGAATAAACCGGGATGCGCAGGAAAAATAAACTCAGGATGGGTCACGGCACGGGGCTTGCGAGGTATGATGCCTAGTTTTTCGGGGACTGTCCTCACAGTCGACCCGCGGTTAGCCCTGGATTTGGTGTGGGCCCCACGTATGGAAGGGCGAGGCGCCCAGGGGTACCGGAGGCTTTCCCGCCCCGAATTCCGTTTCAGGCCAACAGGATTATCATGAGTAAAGATAAGAAATCTCCCCCAAAATCGCAGGGATCTTCCGAGAAAAGTCCCAACCAGAAGAAGACATCCACGCCCGTCGCCGCAGCGAAACCCGGCGCTGAAACAGCAGAACAAAGCACCGATACACGGGCCGAACCCATCGCGGCCAAGGAGTCCTCCGCGAACGTCACCCACACGTCGGGGGCAGCAGCAGGGGCTTCGAAGACCAGTGCTGGAGAGTCCCTCAAGTCCGGATCCAAACCCCGCGCTTCCCTGGCGGCTAAACCGGAGCGACCCGGGGCGTCCACCACCCCATCAATGACGGAAGAATCCCCCGATGCGGGAGTGAAAGCCTCACGGACTGCTGCGGAGTTGGAACCGCTCAAGCCGGTCATGACCTCGCCAGAGTCAGCCACGTCTCCCACGGATGCGCCAAGCATTCAACATGCCAGGCCGGCATCGGTCGCCGAGGCCTCGAAGAAACCCGGTGTTGATGCCCCCGGACCGGAGGCTGGCGCGGCCACGCCCCTTGCGGTGGCATCCGCGGCCCTCGATCCCACCCAAAGGGCTGAACCGGCTCAGCCCGGCCATCCCGTGAAGCGTCGGGCTGTACCGCACGAACCCGCGCGGGAAGCGCCGCATGCGCCCGAATGGACGCCACCCCCGCATCATCCCGTCCGTAACCCGCTATTCATCGTGCATATCTCGTCGGAACTGGCCCCGGTCGCCAAGGTGGGCGGTCTGGCCGACGTGGTTTTTGGTTTATGCCGGGAAATGGAGCAGCGCGGCAATCATGTCGAAATCATCCTGCCCAAGTACGATTGCCTGCGCTATGACCATATTTGGGATTTGCAATGCGCCTACGAGGATCTGTGGGTACCCTGGGGGGGAGCGGCGATTCATTGCTCGGTCTACTTCGGCTCCGTGCAAGGCCGCAAATGCTATTTCATAGAGCCGCATTCGCCGGAAAATTATTTCAATCGCGGCGTCGTTTATGGTTTTAACGACGATGTCATGCGCTTTGCCTTCTTCTCGCGGGCGGCCATGGAATTCCTGTGGAAGGCGGGCAAGCATCCCGACATCATTCATTGTCACGACTGGCAGACCGCCCTGGTCCCGGTCATGCTCTATGAGATCTACCAGCCGATGGGCATGACGCATCCGCGTGTGTGTTTCACCATCCACAACTTCAAGCATCAGGGCGCCACCGGGGGCGGGGTGCTGAATGCGACCGGCCTGAATCGGCCGGAGTATTACTTCCATTACGACCGCCTGCGGGATAACAACAATCCCCAGGCTATCAACTTGATGAAGGGCGGCATCGTTTACTCGAATTTCGTAACGACGGTATCACCCCGCTATGCCAATGAAGCCAAGGATCAGGGACAGGCTTTCGGTCTGGAACCGACGCTGCATATTCATCACAGCAAGTATGGCGGCGTGGTCAACGGTGTCGACTATGAAGTCTGGAATCCGGAGATCGACCCGCTGCTATCGGTGAATTATTCGGTCGATAGCCTGGACCTGAAATATGAAAACAAGCGCGCCCTGCGCCATCGTCTGATGTTGGCCGACAACGAGAAGCCCATCATTGCCTTTGTAGGCCGGCTGGACCCACAGAAAGGCATCGAACTGATCCGGCATGCGTTGTTCTACACGCTGGCCCAAGGCGGTCAGTTCGTTTTGCTCGGATCCAGCCCGGACCATTCGCTCAATGCCTATTTTGGGGGCCTCAAGCACCAGTTCAACGACAATCCGGACGCGCATCTGGAGATCGGCTATAACGAGGAACTGGCGCACCTGATTTACGCCGGCGCCGACATCACGGTGGTGCCCAGCCGTTTTGAGCCTTGCGGACTGATTCAACTCATCGCGATGCGTTACGGCACCATTCCGGTCGTGCGGGAGGTCGGGGGTCTGGCCGATACTGTCATCGACAAGGACTTCTCCAACCGTGCCTTGAATGAGCGCAATGGCTATGTGTTCCGTGATTACAACGAAGCCGGGCTTGAGTCGGCCCTGGGGCGGGCGATCGCCTGTTATTACCAGTATCCGGAACATTTTCGCGCGCTCATGAAGAATGCGATGCGTTATGACTATTCCTGGAATCATCCCGGCCAGGATTACCTCAACATTTACGATTTCGTTCGGGAGCAATAAGTCCGCACACCACCATGCGAATCTACAACCTCTTTCCACTCCTGGCCGGCTCCGTCGATCGGTGGCTGCCACATCTTCAGCGCGCCAGCGCTCTCGGCTTCGATTGGGTCTTCGTCAACCCCATACAGACGCCGGGCAAATCCGGCAGCCTGTATTCTGTCAAGGATTACTTTTCCATCAACCCGGCGCTGGTCGATTCAGAATCCTCCGTGAATCCGGAGGGTCAGGTGCGGTCTGTGATCCAGGCAGCTGAAAAATTGGGGCTTCGCATGATGGTCGATCTGGTCATCAACCACTGCGCCTATGATTCGCCTTTGCTCAGTACTCACCCCGAGTGGTTCGCGCGGGAAAACGGTCAGATTGCTCATCCCTCCTGCGACCATGACGGTCAACGCGTGGTCTGGGAGGATTTGGCGCAATTCGATCATCACGGTTCGGTCAATCGCTCGGGATTGTTCCGGCATTGTGTACAGGTGGTCGAATATCTCTGCGGCCTGGGCTTTCGTGGTTTCCGCTGCGATGCGGCTTATCAATTGCCCAAGGACGTCTGGCAACGACTGATCGGTGAGATTCGCGCCCAATGGTCGGACGCCGTATTCGTGGCGGAAACCCTGGGTTGCTCGCCGGAAGATACGCGGCAGACCGCCGAGGCGGGCTTCGACGCCATCTTCAACAGTTCCAAGTGGTGGGATTTCAGTAGCGATTGGCTGCTGGAGCAGTATCGCCTCACCCGGGAGGTAACACCCTCGATCAGTTTTCCGGAGAGCCATGACACACCGCGGCTCATGGAGGAATCCTATGGCAACGTCGATGAACTCAAGCAGCGTTACCTCTTTGCCGCGCTGTTCTCGGGTGGTGTGATGATGCCGATGGGATACGAATTCGGCTTCCGCCGGCCGATGCACGTGGTCGAGACGCGGCCCGATCACTGGGAAAGCACTGACATTGACTTGAGCGACTTCATTCAGCGCATCAATACGATCAAGGCCCGCTATCCAGTTTTTCAGGAGGATGGTCCCATAGACGTGCTGGACTGTTCCAATCCGGCCGTGCTGGTCATGCGCAAGGCCGCATCCATGGGCCAGAGCGAGGCCCTGTTGGTGTTGAACAAGGATCCTTGGAACCGGCAGCATTTCCAGACTGAGGATCTCTACCATTATGTCCGGAGCCGGCCGCCGCTGGTCGATGTCTCGCCGGAATGGCCGCTGGATTATCTACCTACTCCATTCGAATTCGAATTGTCGCCTGGCATGGGGCGGGTGATGGTCACGGGAACGACATAGGGTCGAGCGACGAAAGCGTGACAAGCCTGGACGGGTATGTGATTTGAGATAATGCCCACGGCTACCCTCTTTCTTTGGTATCAGTGCCACAGGGGCAATTGTTTTGGATGATCGCGAAAAATACGAAAATACTCGAGTTCTGGAGCAAGCCACCGTCAAATTTCAGGTTATGGGCAGTGCAAGGCAAAGCTTTCAAGCAGCATATCATGAGGTGTAATCGTGATAGCCATATTGAGCAGAAAAGTGAAGACAAGTACCGCCAAGCACCCTCAGAATCAGACCAAACCTCAGTCCTCTGCAGCAAGCTTTGGCTTTGACCACTAACCGGCCTGTTGTTTTTCAAATGATGGGGTAGCGCACGACAAGTAGCCTGCTTGCCCAGGAAAATTACCCATATTTAATGCAATAAGAAATGTTTGCAGTGTGACTGCCATGTTGCCAAATCACAACCAAAATATTTACTGGGTATCCCAAGCCTATGACCTTAACTATTACATGGATATCCAGGATAGCGAGGAGCGGCTTATTGAATTGCAAAAGTTGCGATCAACCATTACCCAGGAAGGTATCCATTCGGGAGTATTCGACATCCAGCCGATCATAGGCTGGAAAGAAGTTGCCGGAAAGCTCATGCCGGTGCTGGCTTATGGCATTACCCCTTACGAATCGAAGAAGGCATGGGTTTACGACTCGCGTTTCAGTCGCATTATAGATAGGGATGGACGAGCGAGAAGAGTCACGGACTGGCTTGCGTCTGATATCTTGGATCCAGTCGTGAAGTTGATTTCAAAAGCCTACAGATTGGGCGGCAAACCGTAAAGGCTCTGATAAAGCCCTAAGACAGTTCGATCTCCGACAATGAACCCAGTCTTACCCACGCATCCCCATCAGCGATAATCCAACATTGCGAGCCTTGTGTTGATACAGGACAGGAAATAGCGAAACTACATGATAGCAGGAGAATCCTATGTATTTTGAGCCGCATCAACCCAAGGGTTCCAATGATGATGCCATTCTTTTGGTCGTCGATGATCATCCTGGCAATTTGATGACATTAATCGAGATCCTTGACCAAGACTATAAATTACGTATCGCCAAATCAGGCTACGAGGCACTTGAGGTAGCCACGTCCGATCCTGCCCCTGACCTCATCTTGTTGGATATCATGATGCCGGATCTGGACGGTCTCGATGTTCTTGAGGCCTTGAAAAGTTACCCTGCGACCAGCAATATCCCCGTCATATTTGTTACCGCTAAAGATCAAACCAAGGATGAAGAAATAGGCCTGGAAAGTGGTGCTGTAGATTATGTAACAAAACCTGTGCGTCCCGGTATACTCCGGGCCAGGATTCGCAACCATCTTGAGCTTAAGCGCGCACGTGACCAATTACAAAGTCACAATAAAATATTGGAGTCCGAGGTATCCAGACGGGTACAGGAAATCAAATTGGTGCAATGCCTGAGTGTCGATGCGCTCGCCGAATTGGCCATGATCCGCGATAACGAGACAGGCAATCATATACGTCGAACCCAGAATTACGTCCGTATCCTTGCCACACGGCTACTCGACCACCCGCGGCACACCGAGGATTTGAGTCCGGAAATCATAGACATGATGACTCAATCCGCGCCCTTGCATGATATTGGCAAGGTTGGCATACCAGATAGTATATTGCTCAAGCCCGGACGGTTGACACCCCAGGAATGGGAGATCGTGAAGACACATGCCGCGTTGGGTGCGGAAGCGCTTGAAATGGCCGAACGCCGCAGTCCTGAACCCCACCCATATCTTAAATATGCCAAGCAGATTGCCCGGCATCACCATGAAAAATGGGATGGTAGTGGCTATCCAGATCAATTGGCCGGCGAAAATATTCCATTGGCAGCTCGTCTGATGGCGGTGGCCGATGTTTTCGATGCATTGATCTCCAAACGAATCTACAAACCTTCATGGTCATATAGCGATTCCTTGAATAGTATAGTAGAGGGTAGCAATGCGCATTTTGATCCGGTGATAGTCGATGCGTTTCGCAGCGTTTTTGAAGAATGCGTCGAGATCGCTGAGCGGTTTGCGGACTGAGTGGATCGGATATAGTTGCTAGTGGCATGTCAACTTGTTGACAAGTTTTCGATGTCAGAATGCGGGTATATTCGTCGCTGAGGCAATATTATTGACGAGAGGGTCGCTGACAGTCACGAATGAAGTTCGGTTGAAGGCCGGGAGTATCGGCCAAGCCGTGACCCATGATGGCTGCTCAGTGGCTTACCCAAACAGCCCCTTATGACTGCTTTGCAGTATGGCGCCTTGACCTTGGGCCTGATTTTGCTTGTTGGGTTCTTTCTTAAGCGATTGGTTACCCGAGAGAGAAAGCCCTCCGATAATTCTACACCGAAAACCAATAATACTCCCGCCGAAATTCGCAGTCTCCTCGGGGCCGTCGATCAAAGCCCGGTCGCCATCCTGATTACCGATGTCGACGCCAATATCTTATACGTGAATCCAATGTTTACTTTATCTTCTGGGTACACGTTTGAGCATGTCGTAAACGATCACCCCCCTATCGCTCATTTTCGATGACGAGTGCACAATGAGCCTCCAACGCTGAGCTTCCCCCCCCCGATGCAACTGAGCGACCACAGTCTACGGCAGATCGACGAGGCC
>Ga0172367_10009944_pt1 | contig 10334 bp, 9 predicted proteins | sample Lak10m_FD_114542 | JGI IMG/M metagenome (GOLD analysis project Ga0172367, IMG submission 114542) | Freshwater microbial communities from Kabuno Bay, South-Kivu, Congo - kab_022012_10m | ecosystem: Environmental > Aquatic > Freshwater > Lake | place: Democratic Republic of the Congo: South-Kivu...
CTCACGAGGCGTCTCTTTGACTGTGGCGCCGCGTGGTTCTACCGTCGGGCGGGCAGGCTCGGTCCGAAGTTCGCCTTTCGGTGGCGGGATCACCAGCTGCTTTTCAAGGCCTTCGAGTTCCTCTTCCAGGCTGTCCTTTTCTTCGTCCTTCGCCACTGTAACGGGTGCCGGTTCCTTGCGCTGGTTTGCTTTGGGAGCCGGCGCCATGGCCCTGGCGGATCGTTCCTTGTATGCAACAACCGGCTTGGGCTTTACCAGCGGTCCTGCCGCTGCGGCTTGCGCCGGGACAGTGTCTGATTCGGTGCGCCTCTCGAGGGGGTCTTCCGCGTCCGATCTGAACTCAGCTTTGACCACCATGCCGGGTGTGGCATGGAGCGGCGTCGGAGTACGAACGGCGTCCGCTTTGGCGAGCACCTCGAAAGACCCGGCGCAAACCCACGACACCGTCAACAGCAAGATGGCCGCCGTGATGGAACAGATTCTTCCCATACCAGGATCTCCTTTCGAAAGCCGTCCCTCGCGAGGAGGAACAAGTCTCGTCGTCGGGGTTTGACGGGTGGGTTGTGCTTCCCTCCTTCCCGATCACGAACCGGGGAATACCACGACAGGATCATCCTGTCAATCAGAATATTTAGAAAAGTTTCTTAAAGTGATTTATTAGATAATGACCGACGCACCACTTCACATGACGGCTTCTGGACACCCACCCTCACAAAGCGGTTGACACAGTACCTCGCCGGGCCTATACAAGGAGTGCTTCAGGGCTGAAGCCGATTGCGGTGTGCCCAGGCCACGGTTGGCCGGCGAAGAATCGTTTTGGGGAGTTGTCGATGGTTGAGAAACAAAAGATCGGTCAGAAACCCAGCGCGGAAGCCGCGTCGGGGCATTCTCAAGATGTGTGGGACGCTGAAAACGAGTCCGAGGTGTTGGCACTTCCCGTTGCTTCGGCCAAGAGCGTGTCGAAGCCGAGCACCACTATGGCAACGCCTCCGAAGGGCGAAGTCGGGCGGATCACGGTGTCCATCGTTGGCGAAACCAGCCATGCGCTGGAGCTCGATGAAGTGGACGGAATCAACAGTTCCGCCGGCACGCGCTGCCGGACGCCGCTCATGACTGTCATCGAAGCAGTCCTCGCGAGTCATGGAGGAAGCCTGACACTCGCAGAGTTGACTGAACTGGTGGGTAAACACTGGAACCGGCCTTTTCCCGCCAGCCCTTACTCCAAAGAAGAATTCATTTACGTGGTTGCCTCTAGTTCGGACAGAGTCAGAGTGAATTAGCGCCTCAGCCGCGGACCGAGGGATCAGCACAGAGCATTTCGCAGTCGCTCGATCGCGTGCGCGAGGTCGCGGACGCGGATCCTGGTTGAGGCGGCGAGGCGGCAATGGAATGCGCTGTTGAGTAACCCGGTTCAGAGGGACCAGACATCTCGGTTGTGTCTACTGATGTCCAATGGACTTCTCGGGACGCACTGGGTGCGCCCGAATGCTCTCCCACCCATTTGGTTTCAGGACAATAAGATGGCGGGCACGGAGGCCTGCCGCTACCATAAGAAACAGTGGGGGCCCGCGTCCCTGCCGGCCTTTCTGAAGTCACTTGCTTGAAAGCGAATCGGTATTATTCCGTCGAACAGAGGTTCATACCGTTTCCAGCAATGAACGCCTGGTTTCCGGATGAACAATTGAACCACACAGGCATCTCACGGACATCCGTGGTCACTGTAGTCCGCGGGGGGAGCGCGTTTCGCGAGAAGGGGGATCGAGCGCTTCCCGAAATTCGAGGATTTATGGACAACTAACTGATGTCACTAGGTAATAAAAAAGTCACCGCAATTCCGTGAACCTAACCGCCAGTCACCCATCCATCGAAAGATTCCCCTTGACACACTACATGTTGTGGCGATAACACTCGGCTCCACAAGATGATCCGTACTGGGAAGCGGGTCGTCAGTGGATTCCCTTTCCGATTTCGGTAACTTTGCTTCAAGGGTTAAGAATGGTTCGACGGTGGAAACGGGGCAAAGCGCATGAGTCTTCGGGAAAACAGGTCATGACCCAAAATAACGCAATTTCGAACAACTATAATAAATACCTAAAGAGGGGGACCGCTATGGCAGGCGCGACAGTGATCCGGGACTTCAGGGAACAACACGCCACTGGCAGGCTCGAAACCACCGACATGGCTCTTTTTGTCAGAACTTCCGGCGAGGCTATGGACGGCTGGGACAGGAGCAAGATAGTCGACGCGCTCCTGCGAGAGACGTTCATTGATGAAGGGACCGCGGAGGAGATTAGCCTCGAGGTGGAGAACAACATCCGCCACAGCGGCATCAAGATGATCACCGCTCCGCTCATCCGTGAGATGGTAAACGCCAAACTGCTGGAGCGAGGACTCGAAGGCGAGAGGCGGCAGCATACGCGCCTCGGAGTTCCGCTTTTCGATGTGCATCAACTCATCACTCAGCCCAACAAGGAAAACGCCAACGTACCCCATGGGCCGGAAGCTACGAATCTTACGCTCGCGGAGAACATTAAGAAGGAATATGCTCTCCTTAACGTATTTTCGCAGGACGTGGGCGACGCGCACATGCGCGGGGACGTTCATCTGCACGATTTGGGGTTTATCGACCGACCGTACTGCTCGGGCCAATCGCTGGAGTACATCAAGAGATTCGGATTAAATCTTCCGAACTCTCTCGCTATGGCCAAGCCCGCGAAGCACCCCGAGGTTCTGCTCGCCCACATGGTGAAGTTCGCGGCCGCGCTTCAGAGCCATTTTGCGGGCGCGATCGGCTGGGACGCTGTCAACCTCTTCTTTGCGCCGCACCTTCGCGGTCTTCCTCAGAGCGAGGTCAGACAACTCGCACAGATGCTGATTTTCGAGTTTTCTCAGCAGGCTGTGGCACGCGGCGGTCAGGCGATATTCACGGATATCAATCTGTATTGGGAAGTCCCCAAGCATTTTGAGAACGTTCCGGCCATCGGCCCTGGCGGTGAGTTTACGGGTCACACGTATTCGGATTACCTTCCCGAGGCGCAGAACTTCGTGTGGACCCTTTTCGACATTTACCGGGAAGGCGATGGGAGCGCACGGCCGTTCTTCTTCCCCAAGCCGCTGGTCCACATTACCGAGAAGTTCTTCAAGACGCCGGGCCACGAAGACTTCCTCAGGCACATCTGCGATGTGGCTGGTGAAAAGGGCAACACTTACTTCGTCTTTGACCGTGGAGAAACAGCCAAGATATCTGAATGTTGTCGGCTTTCCTTCAAGCTTGAGAAGAGCGACCTGGACGACGCTGTGCATCCATGGAAGATGCGTTATTCCGCAATGCAGAATGTGACCATCAACCTGCCGCGGATCGCTTATGAGGCGAAGGGCGACGATACGAAGTTATTCTCGCTCCTCACCGAGCGGATTTCGCTTGCAGCAGAAGCGCATTTGCAGAAAAAAGCCTTCATCGAGCGGCTGCTCGCCCTCGGCGAGACCGGTCCGCTCGCGCTGCTGATCATGTACAGGGACGGCGAACCGTACCTCCGAATGCACCGGGTGACCTACCTTATCGGAATGGTCGGTCTCAACGAGATGGTCCAGTACCACACCGGCGAGGAGCTTCACAGCACCGAGGATGCGATGAAATTCGGCCTCAAGGTGATCGCGCATATGAATCTCATCGCGGGACGACTCGGAAGACAGAAGAATATGCGCTTTGTCCTCGAACAGACTCCAGCGGAAAGCACCGCGTATCGCTTCGCCAAGCTCGATATGAAGATGTTTCCGCAGACCCAGTCTGTGGTGAAGGGCGACCTCGGCAGGGAGGAGATCTACTACACCAACTCCACGCTGTTCAACGTTGGGTCGCACGTTGACCCGATCGAACGAGTCCGCAGGGAAGGGCTGTTCCACCCCTTGATCGAAGCCGGCTCACTCACTCACGTCTGGCTCGGAGAAACCCGGCCTAGCGCTGAGTCGCTCGCCAACTTCGTGGTGAAGACCTTCCGGATGACGCACAACGACCAAGTGGCTTTCTCGCCCGAGCTGACTACGTGCATTTCATGCGGTCGAACGAGCCGCGGTCTGAAAGAGGCCTGTCCGTACTGCAAGTCGGAAAGCGTCGAGCAGATTACAAGAATCACCGGGTATTTCACCAAGATATCAAGCTGGAACAAGGGCAAGATCGGTGAACTGAAAGACCGTTTCCGCTGCGACGACCTGTGCGCCTAGTCGTCGAGAGTCCGGCGACTGGCTTAGGATTGAGTTTGGTTCACAATGAAGGAGGTTGCTATGACGTATCTGTTCACCAAGCAGGGCTGCGGTAAGTGCGATTGGGTCAAGGACAAGGTGGATTTGGGCAAGCTGCCGGACCTGAACGTCATGACGCTCGGTGAGGACAACCCGGAGGCGCTCGCCATGCTTGCCTATTTCGGCTGCGTGTCCCTGTCGGAAAAGAAGCTGCCGATTCTCGTGTCCGGTCAGGGTGAGATGATCACCGGTGCGATCCCCATCGCCAATTTCCTCTCAGAGCGCTGCGAATAGCCGGGTGGTGTGGTGAAAGATTTTGGCATCAGAGGGTTCATTCCGGTCTCGATGTTGGACTGGCCAGGAAAGATCACCGCGGTGGTCTTCCTGGCCGGCTGCAACTTCCGGTGCCCGTTCTGCCACAATCACGGGCTGGTGCTCTCACCGTTCCGCTACCCATTGATCGCCGTTGAGGACGTCCTGAACAGCGTGACCGGCCGCGCTGCCTGGGTGGACGGGATCACGGTCACCGGCGGTGAGCCTACCCTCAACGCGGACCTGCCGGCCCTCCTGCGGGTTTTCAGAGACGCCGGAGTGGCAATCAAACTGGACACCAATGGTTCAAATCCCGCGATGCTTGAAGACCTGCTTGCCGAGAGATTGCTCGACGCGGTCGCAATGGACGTGAAAGCCCCCTTGGTTGAAGACGACTATTCGGCCATGGCAGGCACTCGCGTCAACCCCCGCGTCATTGAGACGAGCATCTCCATCCTGAAGCATTCCGGGATCGACGTGACCTTCCGCACCACCGTGGTTCCCCGCCTCGTGGAAGAGCGGGAGGTTGCCGCCATCCGGCTGGCGCTCGGTGACGTACCCCGCTACGTTATCCAACCCTTCCGAAATGTGGACACCCTCGACCGCGATCTCATGCAGTTTGACGAATTCGAGCCTGAGCGTATCGAAGCAATGCGAATGCAGTTTGAGGTTCCCGCGCCCTTGGCCTATGGAAGACCGGTTCCCGATGCCGCGCAAGCCGGGGGTGCTTGAGCCCCGTCTGACGCTCAGAGCGAGATTTCCGTGATGTGCATTTCCGAAAGCGGATCCGGCGTTGTTGGGGAGTCTCGCCCACGGGTGGCTCCGACGTTACACGTCGGAGCGCCGAAGGCGTAAGAGGTCTTGGTGGCTCGGGGGCGCAAAGGCGCCTGGTGAAAAGAAGATCGGACTCTCTTGTTGCTCCGCAACCCCGACGTATGACGTTGAGGCCACCCACCACGAGCAACGGCCGAACCCCCTACCGTAACCCCGTCGAGTTGATTGGTTATCTACTCTGTTATTGCCTTTGTGCAATATGTCCGCTGCTTCCCGTACGTGCGGCCACATACCGCCTGACCTCATCGGGATCGCAAGCAACCATTGAAGACGCGTACCGCTCCTGCACGGCCTGCAGACGTTTAACTGACTGATCGAGCCGTTTGGGTTGTATACGACCCTCTTTGACTGCATCGTACAGGCCGGCCTGTGCAGCGAGCGCCCGTGACGGATTGTTACACACGAGCAGGAGGTCCGCTCCCGCAGCAATGGCTAGCTCCGCACACTCACCCGGAGGCCATCCATCCGCAACCGCGTGCATGTCCAAGTCGTCGGTCGCGATCACGCCCGCAAATCCAAGCGAATCCCTGAGAAGTCCTTGAATATGGGAGCGGGAAAGCGTCGCGGGGAAATCCGGATCGATCGCGGGGTAGACCACGTGCGCGGTCATGGTCATATCCACCTGCGCCGCGATCGCCTCTCGAAAGGGCACGAGGTCAATCTGTTCCAATGTGGCACGGTCCCGGCCATCTACGGGCAAGGCCGTGTGGGAATCTACCGTGGTGCCGCCGTGGCCGGGAAAATGCTTGCAGCACGTGATGACGCCGCTGGACTGCATGGTTTCGATCAACACTCTTCCCAGCCGCGCTACGACAGCCGGGTCCGATCCGAACGAGCGATCGCCGATAATCGAGTCCGCGGTCGCGTCGGCCCGGCTCAACACGTCGAGCACCGGCACGAAGTCCAGATGGAAGCCGGCAAGTCTCAGTTCGTACGCGGTCACGCGAGCGAATTCGCGAACTGCTGATTCCGGGTCGCTGGATCGGGCAAGCTCCAGTGCAGGCGGAAACACGGTGAACGGTTCCCGAAGCCGCGCGACTCGTCCGCCCTCCTGATCGACTGCAATAAACCACGGCTTCCCGAGTCGCGTTTGGGAGTACTCCTGGAGGTCGCGATTGAGACGAGCCACCTGGACGGGGTCCTCCACATTCCTCTTGAAAAGAATCACTCCCGCAGGGTTCATCTCATTGAGGAAGTCGCAGGCTTCGCTGCTGACTTCCGTGCCGTGGAATCCCACGAGAAAGAAGGCGCTCATGTCGCGCTGATTTCGGTAGGTTTGGCTGTCTATCATGGGACCCGATTCAAGAGACTGCTTGATCTCAGCGGACGCCTACAGATAGCTGTGCAGGCCGGGCAGGTAGTTGACACCGACGTACGTGAAGAGTACCGCCGCGAACCCGAGGAGCGAAAGGTAGGCTGACCGCGTCCCTGACCAGCCGCGCGCAAGGCGGGCATGCAAGAACGCCGCATACACCAGCCATGTGATTAGGGACCAGGTTTCTTTGGGGTCCCACGACCAGTAAGTTCCCCACGCATAGTCGGCCCAGGCTGCGCCGGTCACGATTCCGATAGTCAGCAACGGAAAGCCTACGAGCACGGCCTTGTACACGATCTCGTCGAGGATGTCGGGACCTCGCGAAGGTTTCGCCGAAGAGGTCGCTCTTCGGAATATCAAGAGCAGCACTGCAGCCCCAAACGACACCGCAAAGCTGGCGTAGCCAAGAAAGCATGTGATGACGTGCGCCACGAGCCAATTCGACTGCAAGGCCGGTATGAGCGGTTTGATGTTGCGGTCCAACAGGAACGAATAAGCCAAAATCAGGAATACAGCGGGCAGGCCAAGGAGCACGATCAGGTCTGTGCCGTACCGATAGCGCACCAGAATGAGAGCCAACGCGATCGACCATCCAAAAAAGACGAGCGATTCGTAGAGGTTGGAAAGCGGAGCGTGGCCGACACCCATCTGGTACGATTCGATCCACCGCAATCCAATTGCCGCCGTGTGAAGCACCCACACCAATATAAGCGCTCCAAAAGCTGCTTTGCGTAGGTTCGAACCTTGCGAGGTGGCAATGGTGGCCACCAGTGCCAAGACTCCGCACGCCAGGTATCCGAAAGTCACATACGTTGTCAATTCAACATTCGTCATCGTTCTGCCCAATTACCGCGGGCGGTTGACCCACCCGTGAAATGAACTACTTCTTTGACTCGCCGAGTGCTTCGCGAACAGTCTCACCAAGCTTCTCTCGAAACTCGCGGCGCATCCGGCGGCTGCTCCCTGCGACCGAAACGGCGGTTCGGCCGTCGCTGGCAGCGATCTCCACGGTAAGCCTCCGATGGTTGGTGAACAGTGTCAACCCGATGCCGATCACGAGAACAATCGACCCGATCCAAACCAACACCGAACCGGGATCGTAGCCGATTTGGAGCCCGGTCGCGTACAAAGGACGGTATCCGCGAAACTTGGCATCCCGCGACCCGAGCTTCACGGCAGCGTCGTCCTTCTCGAATAACCAGAGCGTCTCCGTTGCGCCGCCCGCGCGCTCGACCTTGATCTGAGCACCCGCGCCTCGTCCGGTCGTCCCCGGATCTAGCGCCACGAGCTGCACTTCGGGGCCGTCACCGGGAAGCCTGATCTTCGTACGCGGGCTCAAGACCACTTCCTCTCGCTTCCCATCGGGACCGGTGAGGACAATAATAGCCTCCCGAACGCCAACCGTCCGATAGTCGGATTGGTAGAGTGAAATGCCGCGATAGGTGAGAGGCTGGTTCACCACAATCTTGCCGTTGACCATCTCACGACCATTTTCGATCAAGCGCACGTCGCTGCGAAACTCTTTGGGCTCGCCGGTCGGGTAGCGGGTGAGCGTGAACCGCTCGACCGCGATCTCGAATGGCAAGCGCCTCATTTCATCGGAGGGTCGGACGGTAAACTCGCTCCGGGTTTCCCCTTCGTGAATAAGAACGTGGCCCCGATAACCGTACATGAGGCCAACAAGGCCGCCGAGGATGACCGTTACAATCCCGATGTGGATGAACGGAAAGGCGAGCAGGTGAGTCCGATGTCTAACCCACTCGAGCGAGATGCCGCCTCCGGCCTTGGATTCATTCCGGGGCGTTCCCATGATCGGACGCACGGCCGAGAGCACAACGGCTTTTGCGTCGGCGACGGATCTGGTGGTGGTATAGTCGAGATGAATGGATCTCTTGCGGGTGGCGTCTTTCCACTCGTTCAGGATTGCCGGTATGCGCTGGAGGAGGCACGCGAGCAAGTTCATCGTAAGGAGAGTCAGGAGAAGGAGAAACCACCAGCTCCGGTACACGTTGTTAAGGTCCAGGATGACGATCAGACGAAACACAAACGGTGAAACGACTCCGGAGACCTGATCGAGCGCAGTCTCTTGGGGGACCACCGTTCCGACTATCGAGGCGCCCGCAAGGACAAAGAGCAGTGCGACGGCCGTCCTGACAGAGGTGAAAAATGAGACGATTTTGTCGAGGATTGAGAATCCTCGTGAACGGCCGATAGGGAAATCAGTCATAAGGTACGCTCTTGAACCGAGACTCCCAGCGAGGAGCATCGGAGTTCATCATAATTGCGGTACTGCCCATTCAGATAACATTGGACGACTATAGGACCACGAGGCACTTTGCGTCAAGCGACCGCCGACTGAGCGGCGGGCGCATTGAATGATAGCCTAACACAGCCCGGCGTAAGTGTGAAAAGGTTAGGAGATATGAGCGTTCACACCTGACATCGTAAACAGCTCTGAAAATCGCTTGCCAAGCAGCGGCTGATTCGAGTAGTTTGGTGAACGCTGATTCTATCCCCTCTCGAGGAGCCAGAAGGTGCTTGCTTTCATCGACGAGAGCTACCGGTCGGAAAATACGGACAATCCCAAGACTACTTTCGGAGCAGTAGTGGTTACCAGAGATAGGTATCGAGAACTCGACAAGGGTTTGTTCGAACTCAAGCAGGTATTTTTCAAGATCCAGCGGGGATTCGACTTAGAGCTCAAAGGAAGGATGCTGCTTAATGAGCGCAAGATAATCATGCCGAAGAATCGTGAATTTCTCAGACAACTCCTGAGTCTGCTGAAAGAATATGACGTGACCGTGCTAGCCGTCGTACAAGACGGAGTGCAGAGCATGCAATCACGTGGCGATGATTTGGACTACTTGCCGAATCTTTATCGGCAGATCCTGCGAAGGATTAACAACTACGTTGCTGGAACTCACCCGGACAAGATCGCAAGCCTTGTTTTTGACGCCGTAGACGACTCAACGAACCACCGGATTGCTCGCCAAATCTATAATTATTTCTATCTCCATCGCTGGGGACAAGGAAGCAACAATTTGTTATTTCACCCATTTTTTGCCGACTCGAAAATCAGTGCTGGCGTGGAACTGGCTGACATCTTATCTTACTGCGTGAATGAGAGGTATATTGGGCGTCGAGGTTACATCGAGACTTTCTTTCAGGAGTTCCGGAACTTGGCATATAACTATGAAGAACAGCCGGGAAAGACAGTTTGGGGTATTGAGATGATTCCGCCCGATCCACCGCGCTAGACCGTACAAAGAACAAGGACTGACATCGCGGGGCCCCTTATTCAGAGACCCATCAGCCCTTTAATAGAATCTTAAGGCAGCGTCGCTCTGTTGTCAATCTCTTTTCGTCACGATGCTCGCCAGCAATCATATAGGCTCCCCGACCCTTGGGGCGATGCGAGCGTGCGGCTCGGACAAGCGGGGAAAATCCCAGTGATCGCTCGCGCCGGACCGGCGACGCTCAGCACTTGGATGCGTGGGTATACTCTCCGAACACCCCCCTCAAGACGTCGCAGATCTCACCCAATGTCGCACGCTGTCTCACCGCTTCCAGAATCGGCGGCATGACGTTGTCCGTGCCTTCAGCAGCCTTCTTCAGTGCTGCTAACGCAGCCGAA
>Ga0172367_10009945_pt1 | contig 10333 bp, 12 predicted proteins | sample Lak10m_FD_114542 | JGI IMG/M metagenome (GOLD analysis project Ga0172367, IMG submission 114542) | Freshwater microbial communities from Kabuno Bay, South-Kivu, Congo - kab_022012_10m | ecosystem: Environmental > Aquatic > Freshwater > Lake | place: Democratic Republic of the Congo: South-Kivu...
AAACGCCCCTGCCGAGATTTGAACTCGGGTTACTGCCGTACTCCAAAGAGCAAGAATCCTTGCTTTTCAGATTATTTGAATCTTTAATTCGAAAGAGTAGGTTGTGTTGAGACACTAGACCTAATACTCTCATCGAGTGTGGATCGCCTCTCTTTATGAGAGGGCAGCGTACTTGGCCACTATACTACGGGGGCTTCAATGGGTTGCCCAGGAGTATGAAACTAACCGTGCCGAAAAGGAGGTTGAGCTTCAAGGAAACTTGGTTCCTTACAGTATACTACGGGGGCTTTAATAATAGCAGAATTAATCACATTAAAAAGATTTCTACAGTCCTTTTATCTGAAGGAAAGTAAGAATAACAAAACTCCACCAACTAAGGAAAGAGATAATCATACTAATAGCAATCTTAATCTGAAGTTTCTTAGGTAAAAGCACTTTTTTATTTCTAAGTTTATCCAATTTAGGACTAATATTAAACGAAAGAAAAACCCCATTCAAAAGCATAATAATTAAGAGTAAAGATTTAAGAAAAGTTATGGTTACAACTCCTTCTCTATTTAAAATAAAAATCCAACTCCCAAGAATAATTAATGTTCCTAACCAAATCAAGGGTTTAGTAACATGATGAGCCTGAATTGTAGTCTGAGTCCAGGATTTAGATTTTCTAGAAATAAATCCAAGAGTATCAATAACTGTAACTGCTCCTAACCCAATAATCACCCCAACCAAATGAAAAAATAAAGCAAAATCAAAATTACTAAATAATTCACCGCTCATATTAATTAAAGAAAAATAGAAGTTAAAAAACTATTGTTTAAATCTATGAAGCTCCAGTAGTTCTAATTGGGGGATAATTCGAGGGAGGGGTTGCAACTGAGGGATTTGTAATGTTGGGCACAGGTTTTTCAACCGGAGTAAGAGTTAAGTTTTTTTGCTCAATCTTTTGTTTTTCAGAATTATTAACAATTAGATTAGAATTATCATTAACACTTGCTTTGGAAGTTAAGCCTATTCCGATAATACCTACAAAGACAATTACAAAAATAATTAATGCAATACCTGTAATTAGTTTAGTTTTCATTTGATATTAAAATTTTCAAAGTAAATATTTTTTACTTTTATTTTATTCTTTTTAAAATCCTTATATAAGGAATTTGTTAAGGAAGAAGGACCACAAATTAAGATGTCCTTTTTATCCAAGTCTGTAGTAAGTTTATTGATTATAGAAAAATTTATTCTGCCTTTTTCATCTGAATTCCATTCTATTAATTTTATATTTTTATTAAGGATAATAATTTTTTTTAATTCTTTTAAAAATACCATTTCACTTTTAGTACTAGTACAATAATATAAATCCACCTTTTCTGAATGCTTCAAACTTGAAAGTATACTAATAAAAGGAGTAATTCCAATACCTCCAGCAATGATTAATTTGTTTTTTTTAGCTTCTAAATTCCAAAAACCCCCATAAGACCCCTCTAAATCTATCTTAGTACCCATCTTTAAATCAGATAAACTATAAGTATAATCTCCAGACTGTTTAATTCCAAGAGTAATCTCCTCTTCTTGAGGACTAGAAACAATACTAAAAGGATGCTGTTCTTTTGAGAAAGATTTATCCTTAATTCTAATAAAGACAAATTGACCAGATTTAAAGTTAAGTTTCTTCCCAAGAGGCCTCATTTTCAAAAGTATAACCTTATTTCTTATTTCCAAATTTGAAAGTTCATAAGAATATTGATTAACATTTGGTCTAATAAAAATAGAATAGATAAAAGAGATAATACCCATAATAGATAAAATAATCATGTAAACTTTCAAAGCCAAATATCTAGAAATATCGGTAGTTACTAAAAAAATATGAAGAAGAGTAAGCATATAAACTAATCCTAAAAATTTATGAGAAAATTTCCATTTCTGATATTTTAAATAAATGAACATTGTTAAAACAATTAATAAAATCATTATTCCCAAAGCAATAATACCAAAATTAACAGACCAGGCCCCACTAGGTAAAAGATATTTTGCAGCTAGTTTAAAGTTAGAGGGGACAAATTTTAAAACCAATAAAATCGGATGAAAGAGTATAAGAATAAAAGAAATTATCCCAAATTTATGATGATATTCATACATTTTATCTAATCCGCCAAAAAGATTTTCAAGAAATTTAAATCTAGTCATAAATAAAAGACTCAAACTAAATAAGGCAACCCCAATTAAACCAAAAAGTTGACCAAAACTATGAGTAAAAGAAGAATAAGTTTCAAAGGTAGGAGTGCCACTTCTAACTATAAACCAAATAAAGATTGTAATTAAACTCACTAACAAGGATAAGATTAATCCAAAATTAAACTTATTTTTCATTATAAATATAGGAATTAAATCCATTATAAACTTTTTTATTTAATGAAGAATCAATAACATAAACAGCATATTTCTTATTATTTCTAATTAATTCTTCTCTCTTATTTTTTGGGAGAACAAAAATCAAACTTGCAAATAAATCTGCATCCAGGAGATTTTTAGCAATAACTGTAACAGAAATCAAATCTTTTTTGTTTAAAATATGACTTTTAGAATAATCTTTAAAATATTGTTTATAATCTCCAGACGTGGCAATAGAAAAATTTTGTAATTTAACAAAAACTGACAAATTTAAAGTTTCTCTTGGTTTTTGAATTTTGATTATTTCTGAATATTTTCCTTTAAAGATTAAGTCTCCTCTCAAATCAATAAAAAAAGATTTTACTCCTTTTTTCAACAAAAAATTAGCAACTTTATCCCCAATATATCCTTTAGCTATACTGCCCAAATCAATTAAAACATCTGGATGATTAAGAATTACTAAATTTTTTTTAATTAAAATATTTTTATAAGAACATTTCAAAGGAGATAATTCTTTTCCCTGCTTTCTTTCAAGAATATTTTTCCCAAGAGAAATATCATACTCTCCATCTGTAAGCTTACAATATTTTAAAGATTTTTTCAAAACTTCAATAAGTTCAGAACAAACAATTCTCTGCCTATCTTGATTTAATAAAGATAATTCACTCTTCTTATCAAAAAAATCAAATATTCTAATTAAACGAGTAAATTCTAAACCTGCTTCTTCAAACATAAATTCTGCGATCTCTTTTTCCAAATCATAAAGAACTAATTTTACATTTCCATTCATTATTTTATAATTATGTTCATTAAATCTCATTCTTTTTTAAATAAAAAAAGATTATTTCTTTTTTCCTTCTTTCTTAGAAAGAACTTTAGCTAAATGATAAACAGAACCAAAAACAATAATTCCAGGCAATAAAGCTAATCCTAAACCCGGAATAAGCAAACCTGCCCCAACTGCTCCAACAGTTCCAGCTCCAACAGTCTCTAGCACTTTAACTGCAGCAGGAACACTCTGCTCAACATTTCGCTGAAGAGCATCAATTTGCATAACCATTTTTCCTTTTTTCAAGATTCTAACTTTTTTATCTTCTTCAGAAACAATAACAACTAAATTATCATTAATAGCAGCACTAAATGCAGCACTATGACGAGTACCAAAATCCTTCAATGTTTTTTTAGATTTAATCATAACTCCATAAGCTTCAACAAAACCATTACAATCAATGATAACTGCCCCATCCATTAACGCCAAAGATTCAAGTAATTTCAAATTTTCAACTGCCTTAAATGGAGGAACTGATTGATTAATAAGAGGTTTGTATTCCACTTTTCCAACAACAAAAAGAGCTCCCTCTCCACGTTTGGCAATTCGAAGTCCAACCTGAATAAGAGCCTCTTCAATTTTTTTATTGCTACATTGCTTAGAAGATTTTTTAATTGGTTTCATAAAAAAATAATATCCAACAGCCTTATAAATTTAACGAAATGCAAATTAATGCTTTAATTTCTCTGTAGATGAAAGAAAAGCTTTTTCTATTATTAATCTATTAGTAATATTTTTCATTTTATTAAGAAATAAATTTTCATTAGCAGGTAAAGTTTCCAAAATTCCAGGATAAATTATTTTCCCCCCATACTTCTTTAATAAGCCGTAACTTCCACCTTTTCCATTTAAAAGATAATTAAATCTTACTTTATCCTTTTTTTTGAGATCATTAAGAACATAAGAAATTCTAAGCTTAGGTATAATCCCAAATTTTTCAGAAAAGTTTTTTCCAGTTAGTAAACTTTGCCCATAAAATAAAATTCCTTCTCTTGCAAAATTACTCTCATGAAAAAGTGAAGCAATATCAAAAGATTCAATGTGCACTGGAAGCTCAGTTAATTCTTGAATTTGTTTTTTTATCTTTTGCCTTTCCTCAAGCTGATTTTTTATGGGAATCTTATCAAAAATGACTGCAATGTCTATATCTTTCGGACTACTTTCTTCTAAAACTGAAGAACCAAATTGAACAATGTCAAGAACTTCTTTAGAATAAGTTAATTTTAGTTTTGTCTGCCATAATTTTTGCATCTTCTTTTATCACCTCTGCAAGCTCTTTACTCATTGATTGAATATAACTATTTTGATAAAAAGGAAAATCTTTATCAACTAAATCATATTCTGCTGGAAACTTTTCCTTAAGAACATTAAATCTGTTATTATGAGAAGAGGGAGTATTACCTGTGTTTCTTAGGATATAAATATCACACAATGAAACAAGGCATTTAAAAAAAAGTACGACTGCAGAATTATTTCTTCCTTTTTTTAATTCATCTTCTCCTGAATTAAAATATTCTTTACTGTTATTAATTAAAATCTTTTCTTTTTCCTGATTCATACCAGATAAGAAAAGAACTCAAATTTATAAATCTTTTCTTACCTAATAAGACTTCTTACCTAATAAGAATAAAATAGAAAATATTGTATTTTTTCTTACCAAATAAGAATAACCCTCATTTCATAAACTCGAACATTCCCCTCGATAATATGCCCATTCCTCACACTCATTTCCATTTCTAAAAATACAATAACCAACCTGCCCTCCATCCTCAACATATCTAATCTCTAATTTTCCCCCATTAGATAAACAATAACTAGAAGCAGGATTAGCAATCTGAGAGTTAATTTCCGTAGAATCCATAAGTATTTTATCTAAAACATTTATCTCATTTAATAATTTCAAAACTCCAACAAAAATAAGAAGAATTATCAATAGAGATAGAAAAGCAACTAAAACTCTTTCTGTGTTTTTCATTTTTTTCCCTCCCATTCTTTAAAAAATTGATTAAGAAAATTCTCAACAAATTTGTATCTCCCTCTTGCAAGTTTTTTAGCAAATTGCGTATTGAAAGTCTCAGGTTTAATTTTTAAAATTTTAGCATAAAAAGCATGAATTGTGGAATCCGAGCAATATCCATTATATCCCTTCCCAAAAGGTATTTCTGGTTTGTATAATGGACGATTGATTTTTCCTCCAGTAGAAAACATTCTTGCTATAGTTATGGCTCCTAAGGCATCAAGCCTATCAGCATCTTGAAGGATTTTTGCCTCTTTAGTTTCAGCATTCAATCCTTTACTATGCCTGTGAACCCTTATTGCATGCGCAACTTTTTCTATCTTATCTTCAGGAAAATTCATTTCTCTTAACAATTTTTCAGCCATTATAGCTCCATGTTCTGCATGGCATTCAACTTCTCCCCTATCTTCCTTAAGTCTAGAAATATCATGAAGGAATGCTGATGCTTTAAGAACATCTAAATCTACTTTTTCTTTTTTACCAATTTTAACTGCCAAGTTGAAAACTCTTTGAGCATGATCAAAAGCATGACTACCTCCTTCTTCAAAGTTCGATTGTATGTTCAATCTTAATTCCTCAAAGAATGATTCTTTCATATTAAAACAAAGGATAAGAGATTTTTAAATCTTAATAGCCCCACCAGGATTCGAACCTGGGTCCCAAGCTCCAGAGGCTTGGATCTTTGACCGCTAGACTATGGGGCTATAAACCCACAATAAAACTAAAATCTTTCACTTTTTAAGTCTTACATTCATTAAATTTATAACATTGAATTTACAAATAATAACATGAAACCCCCTATTTATTTCATTACAGGGAACGAGAATAAATTTCAGGAAGTGAAAACTCTGCTTCCAGGAATTAAACAACTAAAACTTGACTTAGAAGAAATTCAAGAAGTTGACCCTCATAAGATAATCCAAGCTAAGATTCAACAAGCATTCAAGCACAAAAAAGCTCCTTTCATAATTGAGGATACTTCTCTCTATTTAGATTGTCTCAATGGACTCCCAGGACCATTAATTAAATGGTTTTTGGAAAAGTTAGGAACTCAAGGAATATACAACTTAGCTCAAAAATTAGGAAATAACAAAGCTCAAGCAAAAACAATTATTGGTTATGCAAAATCAAAAAAAGAAATCTTATTCTTCGAGGGAATAATTGAAGGAGAAATAGTTCCTCCTTCAGGACCAACAAATTTTGGATGGAATCCCCTCTTCAAGCCAAAAGGATATAACAAAACATTTCAAGAAATGACTCTAGAAGAAAAAAATAAAATAAGTATGAGAAAATTAGCAGTTGAAAAGTTAAAACATTACTTAGAAAAAAATTAATCCTCTTTCTTCAATTTATTTTTATCAATAATCATAACCTCATCAATTGAGAAAACAGCTTCATGTTTAATTAGAACTCTTTTACTCTCAATTCCTTTCGAAGGATTAGCCTTTATTTTTATAACCCACCCGTAAACCTTAGGAGAATTATTATTAAGATAAATCTCTTCAACAACCCCGATAACTTCTCCTTCTAAAGAATAAACCTCTTTACCCAATACCTCTCCAAATCTATTTTGTGCTCCAGTTTTAATGGAAGAATGATGCTTAGAATTTATTTTTTTAACCATCACCTTAATTCTTAATTTTTTAGAAATAAATAAAATTGCTAAGACTAAAATTATCACAATTAAAATAAAGAGGATTAAATTTTCTCACTCCCAAACAATCCTAGCATCAACAATCAAACCACGAGCATCTTGCACCATTAAAGGATTAATATCCATTTCTTTAATTTTAGGATATTTTTTTATCAATTCATTCACTTTTAGAATAATATTCTCTATAACCGCAATATCTCTCAGGGGAATATTTCTTGCAGCACTAATCTCATTAATCATTTTTCTTACATCTCCTATATTAATAGGCGCAATTCTAAAAGTCATATCTTTTTTTTGTTCTACCTCTATCCCCCCAGCTCCAAAACCAATAACCAATCCAAAATCCGGAGTTCTTTTTACCCCAATAATAAATTCAGCCCCACTAATCTGCTTTTGAATCACAACTCCCTGAGCTCCGGGAATTCTTCTTAACTTCATAAAATAGTGTAATGCATCAGAGTAAGTTTTAACTCCAATCTGTATCCCTCCAATTCTAGTTTTATGAATAATCTCCCTTCCAGCAACTTTCATAACAACAGGAAAACCTAAGTCAACAAGAGTTCTCCTTAAATCTCTAACAGTAGAAACAAAGCCCCCTCTTACAACTACAAAACCCTCCTTTCTTAAAAAATCTTCGGCCTCTTTTTCAGAAAATATTTTCATAAACAAGAAAGCCAATTCATTTATTTATACCTTTCTACTTCAGTTTCATACTTCCTTTTTTAGAAGAAAGATATTTTTTCTCTAAGTCCTTTATAATCTCTTCTTTTAGTTTTTTGTCTCTAAATAATTCTTTTTTATTTATTTTTTTATTTCTTTTCTTCTTTTTATTTAATTCAATTTTTTTTGTTAATTCAAACTGTTCTTTTTCTTTTTTCTTTTTAAATTCATGAAGATAATAAACAAGATAAATGAGTCCGATAATTACAAGAAGTAAAATAATCCAATAATAAAGATTATTTTTGGAAAAAATTCTATCCATAAAAGTTTTCCCAACATAAATATTAAAGCTAGAGGTAGCTACTTTATCCAAGTATAATACTTCCACCGACATAATATATTTTCCATTAGAAATATCTTTGGGTAATTCCCACTCTTTAATAAATTCAAGGGTGGTCTCTACCCCTCGGGTATCATGACTTTTTTTAATTACATTTTCTTGAGAATCCATCAAAATATAATTAATAGTAACATCTGCTGCTCCATCTTCCAAAAGTTTAATTAAACTAACTTTAAATCTAAAAGTTTCTCCTGCTTCAAAAGTTTTCTCTTCAATTAAATCTAATTTAACATCAAAGATATAATTTTTCTTAATTTCTTTTTTATCTAAAGTAAATGTAATATTTCCAGATTCATTAACAATTGTTTTAAGACTCGCCCCTCCTCCCCCTCCCCCACCAGGAGAATCTGTAGTTACAGATGCTACGTAAGGCACTCCTAAAATTCCGGAATGACTCAAATTACTAATTTTCATCCTAGTTCCCAAATCAACACAAGTAATACTATTAAGAGTAACTCCAGATGAACTTCCAATACAAGAAGTAAAATCAGTCTCATTTGTTCCAGTACAACTAGAACTTATTTCAGAAATAGAACTTATTTCTGCATCCTTAACACAAAGAGAAACAAAATTATTATCATCAATGTAAATTGTTTTCTTAGGAGAGCTAGAAACATTGCTAATATTAACAATAAGAGAATTTGTAGCCTTAGTAATTTTAATATTTTCATAACTAATATTAGAAAAAGAATAATTATGCTCAAAGAAAAGAACTAATTGCCCATTATCAAAAAAAGAAACATTTTTAGTTTCATTAAAATCATTAGAACTCCCATTAACTTGAATAGTTAAACTACTAATTCCACTAATGTTTACACAAGAATTAGTCCCAGTTAAATTACAAATTCCAGCACTACAATTTTTTCTTGAGTCAACTAAATTTGAAGAACAATAATCACAAGAATTATTATGAGTAACATTAGTTGGAATAAGATTATCTGAACTTAATCCAGTAAGAGAATAACATTTGTTAGTATCATTAAACCATCCTATTATATAATCCCCATAAGAACAACTTGCATTTACTTCACTCCATGAAGGAGTACAGAAATCACATTCAGCTTCTTGATAACTCCAGAATGTTGTGTTTGCAACTTCACCACAAACATTTGTATCATATTGAACTAAACTTCTATTTTGGAATATTGTGTTATTAGCACGACATGATGATTGATTTTGCCATGAACTCCAACTAGTATTTGCAAGTGAAGGAGTACAGAAATCACAAACAGCTTCTTGATAATCCCAGAAGGTTGTGTTTGCAACTTCATCACAAACATTTGTATCATATTGAACTAAACTTCTATTTTGGAAGATTGTATTATTAGATTGGCAGGAGGATTGATTATTCCAACTCGACCAGGAAGTATTTGCAAGTGAAGGAGTACAAGTATTAACATAAAAAGTAACCGAAGTAGTGTTTATATTTCCATAACTATCATTAGCGTAAGCTCTTAGTGTGTGACTCCCACTACTAAAACTCACGTTAAGAGCCGAAGTATAAGTAAAATTTGTCCCATTGAACTCATATAAAATTGTTCCTAAATCACTATCATTAGCAGAGATATTGATTAAAACAGAAGATTCATTATAAGTAATATTACTAGGAGAAGTTATAGAAATATTTGGTTTAGCTAAATTAGTACTAGTAAGCTCTTGCAAAATTAAAGCATTTATTGTAGCATATCCCCAATTAGTTCCAGAAGCATTTTTCCCCAAAGAAATTTCAATAGCTCCATTTATTGGAGAAAGAGAATTAAAAGTAACTGTATTATTTGTATTTTTTTCACATTGAAGATATTTAAAAGTAGAACTAATATTATAATTAGTAGTCGTATTTGTTCCAGAATAACCCCTGTTTAAAGAACAAAAAGCAATTATATTATATACCTTGGAATTATTTAATCCATCAAGCCTAATTGTACCTGCAGTTCCAGCCACATTTTTCCAAAGATAAGCTCCAGAAGCCGTCACATTATCTGGATAAATTCCAGAATTATTGGTAGTATTAACTCCTGCCGTAGAATTTTTCAAAAAATTTGCAATATTTTGAGAAAAAGAAATAGAGATATTTGTAGTATCTCCAGATAAAGACACTAAATTTCCAAGTGGTGCACTACCATTGTAATAACCATTATAAAAATTCCAAGGAGCAAGCGTATTACTTGCAACTCCAAAATTTATCTGAACAGTTGTTCCAAGGAGAGTTATATTATTTAATCTAGCCATATAAGAATCTTTTACACTGCCTTCAGAGAGAAAGTTTACCCAAGTCAATGCATTTGTTAAAGTAGATTGACTTTGAGAACTTTCTGCAGTTAAAATTGCATCTTCAATTTGTGAATTCAAAGTAGTATTACTATAATTTGCCCATTCAATATTAAGAAG
>Ga0172367_10009946_pt1 | contig 10333 bp, 25 predicted proteins | sample Lak10m_FD_114542 | JGI IMG/M metagenome (GOLD analysis project Ga0172367, IMG submission 114542) | Freshwater microbial communities from Kabuno Bay, South-Kivu, Congo - kab_022012_10m | ecosystem: Environmental > Aquatic > Freshwater > Lake | place: Democratic Republic of the Congo: South-Kivu...
ATTTTAAGTCAGTAGTCCAACGGCAGAGACAAACGACTTAAAATCGTTCAAGTATCGGTTCGAGTCCGATTTGGGCCAAGTTTTTTATTGCACCTACCACGACAAGAACCTGATACCAACGGATTAGAAATCCGTTGCTCTATCCAGATGAGCTACAGGTGCAATAAAAAACTTGGCCCAAATCGGACTCGAACCGATACTTGAACGATTTTAAGTCGTTTGTCTCTGCCGTTGGACTACTGGGCCAATTGTTCATACACAGGTATTATTGCAAGAGACGGTTTACCACCGTAGTATTTCCATAGACTATTAAAATCATCATATATGGTATATTCTTCTCCATAGATAATAAGACCAGGTGTATTATTGATAATCTCTAACATCTTCTTAAGTTCAGACTCGATAACACCTTCCTCACCAACAGCTTCCCTATAAAAAGGACCTGTTACTACTTTACCTGTATTAACACATATCTTAAGTTTAAAGAGAAAGTCTTTTTCTTCAACCTCAACATTTTTATCAAATTGCTTAGGTGAAAAGAAAGCAAACTCTTGAAATATATAAGGGTTACCCCTCTTAATTCTTTTCCAGGCCATTGATATGATCTCTTAAGTTGAAATTGATATTAAATTTCTTGAGAAAATATTCATCAATTTCAATTAGGAGCTTATCAAAGTATTCTGAGTCTTTTTTATATCTAGCAAATAATTCCATAATCTGTTTATCTAAATTAATTTGTTTTTTAATCTTTTCTTCTTCAGGAATATTCATGTAATCTATTTCAGCAGATCGATTGTCTATACTTTCTGCTTCTTTAGCATAAAACTTAAACTGTTCATCCATAGTCTCAAGCTGGTTTAATAGCTTGTCTACATAAGCATCAGTAAACTCTTTCATTTGGTTATTATACTTGAACGAATATAATAGTAAAGCTTTTTATTTAGCGTTCTTATTTGTACAGAGACAATACTGAACATAAGGACAAGGCGAACAACGTCCTGCCTTGTTAAATTCATTATCATAATAAATGTCAGGACGAATACAAGTACCTCCTTGAGGTATCTGGCAGCCATCTCGACCACCAGTCATCTCTTCAATCCATGCTTTTTTGTTAGAAGCAAACTCTTCTTGGCGGAAGTGCCAATCTCTCAAGTTCTTGCTTGACTCTTCTTCTCTCTTAAGAAGCTCTTCTGGAGAAAGCTCTTCTTTTCCTTTGCGATTTTTCTTGAGAAGCTTAAGCCGAGCAAGAGCATGTAAATTAATAGAGAATGGCTTAGCACCCGCGGGCAGTAATCTCTTTTGAACTTCGTCTGGAGGTATTCGTTGACGAAGAAGCTTCTTAGCTTCATTACATACAAAATGATCTTTAAATTGATCAAGATTACCAAACTTTAGAGATTTACGCTCTACAGTAATACCTGACACTCTTTTGCTGATACCAGTAACAATACAGCTAATAACTTCACTCTTCATCACATCTAATATATCTGCTTTTATAAATTAGTCAATTACTTTTTAATCGAATCAATGACAAAAAGACGTCCTTCAGTATCTCTAAAATACATTCCATCAGGTTTATTTCCTACCCAAACCTCTTGCCCGTCGTAAGGATTTAAAACTTTATACTTACTCAGCCTATATGCGCTAGGATAAGGGCCTTTGAAGTTAGTAAGACCTTTACCAGGAGGGCAAGTAGTTTTAGCTTGTTCATAAATATAAGCAGCTTGAGACAGACCACCAAATATTGAACCAACATAACCAGATCCAACAAATCCTATAAGTGCGCCTCCCAAAGCACCCATACCAGCATCTTCAATAGGATCTGCTTTTTGAGCATTAACACTTGTAGCTACAAGCATTAAGCAAAGTATCAATTTCTTCATTTTCTTATTATATAGTAATTTTTAAATCTTTACCACTCTTCTTTTTTAGTACCATAATATTCGCGCGCGTATCCATTATCTAATAGCTGTTGTCTTAAACTCTTACCATCAATTATTAAATCCCCTAATATTCGTCCTCCAAACTTGTCCCATGCTATGACTTGTATTTTTATATCTTTTGAATTTTTTATTAAGTCTTTTGTGAATTGAGTAGCTGATAATCCTAATTGTGCTTCTCGTTCACTCTTTGCTCTCCATCCTTTCTCTGGCGTATCAACACCCCACACTCGAATATATAAATTATTTCCTAATTCTTTAGGAAGAAAATCTACAATTATTTCTACTGTATCTCCATCTACAACTCTTGTTACTTTCCAATTATACAGTTCAGACGCATTAACTAGAGAGCATAGGCATAATAGTAATAAAATTTTTTTCATATTATACTGCGCAAGCTTTTTGATATTTTTGTACTACATTACTATGAAGCTCTTTACTATATTTTAAATCATCTTTAGCAACAGGACACTTTGATGTTTTCATTAATTGAAGTGCTTCACTTCTGTCTACAAATCTATCTTGATCGGTATAAAAACCATCTACAAATCTATCATAATAAGTTCCTCTATCCCTGAAATATTCAAATGACTGTTCATCATGTACTGGAAAATCATAACCTTCTTCCTTATGCATGACAAAAAAAGCATTATAATGACTGTCACCAGTATAAACATACCCTGTTAATTTATCATAGATAGCAGCAGCAATAATATTCTCTTTGTTGCTTATTGGTGTATATAGAGGAGAAGGTCTTATTACAGACTTTTCTAGTATTTGTTGTACTAGAAAATCAAATTTCATCTTACAGAAGCTTTATGACCTTCTATTGGCTTGTCTTTGATTTTATCAATTTCTTTATGAAGCCTTGCAATATCTACTTGGTGAGTCGGGTATTTATCATTATATAACCCTGCAAATTTATTTACTATTTCAGGATTTTTTAAATATGCAATATAATACTCAACAAAAAACTTATAAGGATCTAATCCTCTTTTTTCCATATCTTCAATATAACCTGGCCCGAATGTTCTGTGAAAAATGCTTACCCAATCTCTTGCAATTTTTTCCATTCTAGATTTATGGCTCTCAGCTTCTTCATCTTTAATCTTTTGACCTTCCCCTTTACGCTCCATCTCATCTGCATAGTCTTTAGCTGTATAATCTTCTTCTTCACTTTCATTAGGAGCATAATATCTTGTCTCTTGATTCTCACTTTCCATTTTTGCAAGCTTAGTATAATAGCAAGGATCTTCAAATAAATGATCTTTAGCTATTTTTTCAGCTGTTTTCTCATCTTTTGTATGCTCCATTTCAACGGCTTTGCCTTTTTCAAATTCTTTATTAATTTCGCTAACCTCAGCACCGTGCTTTTTTGCAATACCTTCTAAATCCATGCCAAAAGCTAGGCCTTTAAGAAGGTATGCCTCGTATATTAGACGTGAGTCCTTATTCATTTATATTATTTATTATTAACAATGGTAGTTTAAGTAGCGTTGAGCAGCTTTAGCTGTGTTATTTCCTTTGTTTTTTTGCTTAGATTTAAGAGCTCTAGCCTTAGAACATGTCATTTTACCCTTTGTCTGTCTTTTTAATATGCCAGGTCTTACTGGATCATGTATGCTTTTTTCTGATAAAATCTTATTTACTAAACGATCAAATTTCATTTTTTATCCTTTTTTAATAAAAAGCCAAAAACTTTTTGAAATATTTTAGGAGCATTTAAATAGCTGCTCTTCTTTTCATCCCAAGAGTTATCTGTATATTGCCAGTTAAAAGAAATAACATCTGGTACATTAAAACCAAAGAATTCAAATACTTTCTTCTCTGTTTTTATTACATTTGCTCCGTTCCAGTTTTGACCTATAGCTATTATACCTGCATCTTTACCTTTTATAATACAATCTTCTCCTAATGTCATATGACGATTTTCAATCCAATTTAAACGCTCTATTAATTTTTGATAAATATGATTTGTTTGTCCCCACCGCACACTTACAAAAAATACAATAGCATCAGCTTCAAAAATTGCATTAGCTACTTTGTATATTTCATCTTTGCTTTGCAGTGCTTGCCAGCACCTTATATTACCGGAAGGGTTTTTACTTTTATCTTTTAAGAGTGCAGCTTTGACACCACAGTTATTTCCATCAATTGCGCTTACATTACCAGTGCATGGTAATATGTTAAGGTTAGGCACTTCTAATATTTTAACATTCTTATCAGCTAATTTTTCTCTCATATGATATGCAAGTTGTGTGCTCTTAGGTTTATCTGGCGCACCATCATATCTATTACTAGTAGTTAAAAACAATATATTATCTTTTTTTGCCAAATAATTAATAGCTTTATCCATCTTATCTTTATAGAAAAAAGAGCTATTTTCAATCTTTTCCAATATTAAATTTGTATATGTTTCAACAAGATTCACTAGAAATATTTAATAAACTTTTCTAATGATTTTAAGAGTTAACTGTCTAATATAATATGAAGTATGTGTCCTTATCACAAGTTATTAAGGCTGCTGCAAATTATAATACGCCTCCCCCTGGTTATTATAATACTTTTCTATCTTCTTATAAAGCATACCATAAGAAACAAAATGTCAGAAGAACAGTTTGGAAAGTTATTAAGATGGCTTCAGTCATTATAGTTGCATGTATGTATTTGGTAGTTATATTATATAAGTAATGCTACAACATAACAAAATTGTTGTATTTGAAGGTACTGTTGTTGAGGTAACGGAGTTTATTAAATTACAGATTAAAGAAAAAACTGATTCTTTAAATTTAAAAGATTATTTTAATGGAGATGATGTGTGGGGGGTATATGTACCAGGAGATGAAAAGTTTAGATTTTATTATCAATGTTTAGGGAATGGAAAGTATACTGTTTTTATAATTAATAATTAGTAATGTCTATAGGAAGAGCCCAATCGTCAATTACAAAGCATTTTTGAATTTCAATATCATAAGTTTTTTCTGCCCATTCTTTCATTAACTTTGTATAATCACTTCTGTTAACTGCTAAACCCACATACATAGTTCCATGATTCATATCATATGTCCATAGTTTGTTTTTGTATTCAAAAATACAAATTGCATGCCCCAATATCAATGCGGATTTTTTTCCGTTAATTAAAATATCGTCTTTATGTTTGTAGGTGTAGCCAAAAATAGAAGAATATATACTAGGGCTAACTTCACATTTAAGAACTAAGTTTGCTCTTGATGCATGAATTAATGCTTCTAAAAAACAGGAATTTGGAAGTTTAGTATAATCGTATGTACGAGATGTACTATTTTTTCCAAGGTAATAACCAGACTCCAAACTTATATAGGCAGATCCTAAAACCAGACCTATTAAACCAATCCACTTTAAGGTGCGTTTAAATAGTTTCGTAATAATATTTATTGATTTTTTTAAAAAAGCATCTATAAATAGTACATATGAATAAACTATTCACTATGTTAGTAGTTAGCTTATCGCTAGCTTCTTTAACTCTTGCTGATAATGGCTGTAATCCTTGTGATGACAGTGATTTGACTGCTGAGAGCGCATTCCTAGCTATTGGTGATTTGTTGCTAGTAAGACCAGTTGCCGCTGCTGGAACAGTAGCCGGTTTTGGTCTTTTTGCTGCATCCTCGCCTTTTACAGCTATGGGTGGCGTGGTTGAAGACTCATACGATATCCTGGTTCAAAAGCCGGGTGAGTTTACCTTTGACCGCGATCTTGGTGACTTCTCCAAGTAATTGGTAATCACTAAATTAAAAAAAGGAGAGCCTAAAAAACTCTCCTTTTTTTATTTCTTGTTTTCTCTTTAAAAGTTGTTATAATTAAGTTATGAATTTCACGGTAGTTAATGGTTCGCTTGGAGGCCGAACTGGTAATACAAATAATTTACTTCAAAAGGTAAAACGTATTATACTTAAAAAAGCGCCGGAGGCTAAAGTACGTATTGTTCATCTCTCCCCTCATTTTGATTGGCGGAAAGTAAGACGTTATATTAAGGTAAGTGATGTATTAGTATTTTGTACCGGAACTTACTGGGATAGCTGGGGATCACCTATGCAGCAGTTATTTGAGAAGATGACTGAAATAGAAGGTAAAAAGCATTTACTCGGTAAACCAGCTGGCGCTATTGTTACTATGCATTCAGTAGGGGGTAAAGAAGTGTGTTCTAGAATATTAGGAAATCTTGTAGGTCTAGGCTGTATGATACCTCCTTTTACTGGGTTTGCATATGCTTATTCAGATCACGTAGCTCATAAACTAAGAACTAAAGGCCAAAAGCTATTGGATGATGTATGGCATATTGATGATTTGGACGCTTTTGTACATAATCTTATTGAAGCTCACTTAGGTACTAAGAATTGGAAAGTATGGGATTACCTGGATACTCAAGCATTAGACCCCAATTACGTATGGCTAAAATGAATAATTATAAATTTCCTAACCAAATATCAAATCCAAACCCTAGTACTTTGAACGTAAACGTATAACCATATTCATATTTTGATGCTTCTAAAATAGTAGGAAGTTCTAAAACAAAATCTACTTCATCGTACATTTTCTTATAATCAAACTTAAATCCAGGCACATACAGACCTATCTTAAACAAAAAAGGTTTGTCGTGCTCAAATTTGTATAGTTCATGTTTAATTCTCATACTAATATATCTCTTGGTTTTCTGTTCCTGACTCATTTTCATCTATTACAGTTACTATTTCTTTTAAACGATTGGCATTGTTGTATTCACCAGCATTAGCAACTACAACTTCGTTCAAGAAATATTTAATATTATCTTCTGTAGGACGCAAGCCTTTTTCGTAACCTTGACCTAATACGGAAACAAAAAAGACATCACGATCTTCACATAATTTCTCATAAAGACGAGTAGCAGCATCAATCATATCATCACCTTTGCATGGTAAAAAAACACCATGTACACCGCCTAAGTTAATTAAGTAATCTTTCACCTTAGTTCACCAATACTTTTAAAAGGAATTGGTTTACCATTAACGTCTTCAACTAACTTATCATCCACATGGCCTCCCATGTAGTTGCCATGACCTTCACGGCTTCCATGATACCAAGCAGGTTTAACTTCTTTTTCTCCAAGATAGCGTCTACGAATATAAGAAGTACGGTGGCCAGGAGTGCGGCCTCCAGCTTGAGGGTTGGTTTTAGAAGCTGCCATACAATTATTTACTTGTATAGCTTAGATATCAAATACTATCTTTTAAAATACCAATAAGCTTTTTAAGTTGTTTTTTGTTTAAAACTAACTCATCATCAAAAGGAGCATTTGTTGTTAATGCTTTCCAAATATATCTAATTTTGTCTTTCCAATTGAAACGTTGTGGGTTAATACCTCGAGTAAAAATAGACAAATAAACTTCTTCTTCTCCTTTATGCTTTACAATATAAAGGCCTTCTGTTTCACAACTACAGTTAATAAACTCTCTAATATCACTCATGTAAGTATTTAGATAAGCTGTTCAAATTCTCCCTTTTTATTAGTGAAATATACCTTTTTAAAATTGAGTCTCTGAAGCATATCTAAACATCCTCTGCAGGGTTTACTGAAATCAATAGTACCATTACGGTTAACTCGAGTATTTACTAATACAAGACCAGTACAATCTTCTAGACCAAGTTTAATTAAAGCATTTAGTTCAGAATGAGTACCTACTAAATCATTAATGGGATCATTATATTTGTTGACAAAATTAAACTTCAAGTTTTTAGGATGAGTTTTCATATTGTTAGTACCAATAGAAAGAATTTTTTTCTTATTCATTATGAAAGAGAAATGCCGACACCTCTGATCAGAAGGGTGGCTAGGAGCAAGCGCTATAGAAATTTCTCTTAACTTTTTATACTTCATTAAAAGCCAATAGCTTTTTTATCTTCTTCAAACAACTCTAAAACCCTTAAATTTTCTATTAAATACCAATCGTTATTGATCTTTACAAAATTATTAGAAGGTGATAACTCCTTAACAGTACCTTCAATAATAGCGTGTCTGTTGACAGGCCAGTTAACAAATAGTATTTTACGGTCAATAAGATCTTTTATATTCACTCTTTTATTATAGATGTATTTCTCTAACAATCAATAAAAATCTGCTCGGGTAGGGATCGAACCTACGACCAATCGGTTAACAGCCGACCGCTCTACCGCTGAGCTACCGAGCAATATGGGCAGAAGTGGATTCGAACCACTGAAGGCGTAAGCCAAGAGATTTACAGTCTCCCCCGTTTGGCCACTTCGGTATCTACCCTTAAGGATAACGGAAAATTTTCTTACCTTTTTTAACTGTATAGTTTCTTATTTCTAGATCTTGTTTTTTTGTCCAATTTACTTGATCAAAATTTTGATCAAATATTTTTTTCTTTACTGGACGTGGTTTATCACCTTTACCTGCGCTCATATATTAATTATTCATAGCATACATTTTTTGTATAGCAAGATCTTTTTGTTTTAATTCTACTTCCCAAACTACAGGTTTGTAGCTTTTTGGTAAACGAGTAGCATAATCGGCATGTTTACGCGTACCGTTAATACCTTCAGAATAATGAAAAATAGGTTCAACTGGCCATGTACAATACGCAGCCTCAAAAGCTTGTTGTTCAGTTAAATTGTCAGAAAGCATTTCATGATGAAGATTATCAAAAGTAATTGGAATACCGATACGCGTATGAAAATATGTTATTAATCTCTTAATGCTCCATGTACCATTCTTATTATCATTATTTTCAAATACTAAGCGGTTCTTGACGTTGCTAGGACACCTATCTATGTTTTTAATAACAGTTTTAGATATAAATTCAGGACACCCATCTTTACGTACATGAATATTAAGAGGAGCTCGGTAGTCGTTAGGAAGACCTAATAAATCAAACACAAAAGCATGAGCAATTAAATCTCTTATACTATTAGTTATAACTTTGTCATTATCAGACGTTAACGATATAAACTCACTAGGGTGTGCTGAAAATCTAAGCTTACTCTTTTGTACTACTCCTTTACATTCATTGATAACTTTCATCATATCTTCTTGTCTTGGAAGTTTTTCGAATGTTAAGCCAAGATTAGGATGATTTATCACGGGTATTAAATCGCTTGAAATTCTATAGCCGTAATAGTTGTTAACTTCACAAAATTCAATTGTTTTACGTAATGTTATGAAATTTTGAATTATACGGTCAACAAGAGTGTTAAGTGCTTGATCGCGAGGCAGTTTGAGAAAATTAGTAACTCTCATCATTTTAAACTTTACATTTTGATTATGTAAAGTGTTGCTAATACAACATAAAGATAACTTCACTATACAATAATAAATGAAGTAATGAAAATAACAAGAAAATTAAGCAGACAAAAGAGGAAGGGCTATTGTTCTTAATGCGTACTGGTCGTAAATGAAATATGTTGTTATACTAGGAGTAGTTGTATCTGAATCTCTAAACCCTACATCTACAGTAGTTACAGCAGGAAATGTGGTTGAATTTAACTTTGTTAAATTAACAAAACTTTGAGAAAATCTTGTTTGAAAAGAATCTACATATACATAATTAGCAGCCATATTAATATTTATGCTTTAATGTAATTAAACTTGATATTTTATTTAGACAATACTATAATAAGATATGAAACCTAGCATTATATCTGAAATAGAATCACTTGCTAGCTACAAAAACATTGATATTGAAGTAGATAGCAAAAGCCTTATTAAGGATAACATATATGCAATATCAAGAGAAGGCTTTGTTGGTTTTATTTATGTTGGTGATAACGAGAGCTATATTTCTTTTAATCAGAACACTTTAAAATATGCATTTGATGAAGGTTTTGATTTAGAGAATATTTACAAATGTTTTGAAAGAAAACTATTTTCCTTTCATACCAAAGAAGAATTTATTAGTAAACTTTTAGAGTAGAATAGTTCTTTGTTTATATAAATACTTGCATGGAGAACGTTCTAAAGGAACTAACCCCTAAAGAGCCTTTAGAATTACTTCAAAATTGGTACGTTAAGGGTATTAATAAGAGAATACATAAAGTAAAGTGCAAAGAAAAAATTACCCCTGAGGAAGCTGCTACAAGAGTTTTAGAGAGCATTTTAAAGTCTGATGATGAAGAACAAATTACTATGGCTAAAAAAATTAAAGTTTATGGTTTTCATAAAAATTCCAAAATTCATTCTTTTGACCCTACCCTTATTGCTGCAAATGCAGGTTACTTTTCTTTAAAAAACTAGTTGTTTTCAAGTTCTCATATATTATAATTTCATTACACTATATGAGGAAAGGAGGACACAAGATGATCGATTATAAATCTCGCACTCTTCGTCCGAAGACTTTCTACGCGAAGTTCGTTCGGAACCGTAA
>Ga0172367_10009947_pt1 | contig 10332 bp, 8 predicted proteins | sample Lak10m_FD_114542 | JGI IMG/M metagenome (GOLD analysis project Ga0172367, IMG submission 114542) | Freshwater microbial communities from Kabuno Bay, South-Kivu, Congo - kab_022012_10m | ecosystem: Environmental > Aquatic > Freshwater > Lake | place: Democratic Republic of the Congo: South-Kivu...
CCATGACCGCCACGATCATCAGTGAACCTGTCAACGGCAGGCCCTTCTCGGGGTTGAGCAGACCATGGAGAACCTGCAGGTCACGGGTACCTGTCTTGCGGTAAACGATGCCCACCAGCAGGAACAGCAGGGCCGAGATCAGGCCATGGCTCACCATCTGAAACACGGCCCCGAGCAGGGCCACCGGTGTGCCGGCGGCCGCCGCCAGCAGCACATAGCCCATGTGGCCGACCGAGCTGAACGCCACCATGCGCTTCATGTCGGTCTGGGCGATGGCGGCCAGCGAGCCGTAGAGCACCGAGATCGCAGCCCAGATTGCCAGTGCCGGGGCCAGGCGGGCCCAGGCTTCGGGAAACAGCTGCAACCCGAAGCGCAGCAACCCGTAGGTCCCCAGCTTGAGCAGGACCCCCGCCAGGATCACCGACACCGGTGTCGAGGCCTGGGTGTGGGCATCGGGTAACCAATTGTGAAAGGGCACCAGCGGAATCTTGATGCCAAAACCGATCAACAGGGCACCGAGCAACAGCAGTTGACCGCCCATGGCCAGGCGGTCGCTGAGCACCGGCGTGAGGCTGAAGTCAACGGTGCCGGTCAACAGCGCCAGGCCAAGGAAGGCACCCAGAATCAACATGCCCGACACGGCAGTGAAGATCAGGAACTTGGTGGCGGCATAGGCCCGGTTGGCCCCTCCCCAGACTGAGATCAGCAACCACAGCGGAATCAACTCCAGCTCGTAGAACAGGAAGAACAACAGCAGGTTTTCAGCCAGAAATGCCCCGTTCACGGCGCCGCTGATCAGCAGCAGCATCGCGAAGTAGATGCGTGGTCGCTTGTCGATGTCCCGTGTGATCACCGCCGCGACAAGCGTGAGGGCCGCGTTGATCAACACCAGCGGCAAGGACAGGCCATCGACGCCGAGGGCATAGTCGAGCCCGATGCCCGGAACCCAGCTGTGGTGCTCCTGAAGCTGCATGCCGGCAGTAGCGGGGTCGAAGTTCACCACCACCACCAGGCTCAGGGCCAGCTGGGCCAGCAGGATCACAATCGTGACCACGCGCAGACGCTGGGGGCTGGCGCCCGTTGGCCAGAGCAACAGCACAAGACTGCCAATAAATGGAATTAGCAGCAGGCCGGAGAGCAGCATCGTCTCAAGCCACCCGGAACCACTGGAAGGCTGCCAGCAGCATCAGGATGGCCACGATCACGGTGAGCACATAACTCTGCAGTTGACCACTAATGGTCAGCTTGAGACCCTCGGCGGTCGAGAGGGACAGGCGACCGACCCCATCGACCAGACCCTTGACCAGAGTGCGATCAATCCAGAGCACGAAACGGGCGATCGCCGCGACCGGATTCACGATCATGCGCCTGTACAGCTCGGGGGTGTAGAAGTCGTAGGCGAGCAGATCCTGAACGACGCGTACCACCGGTTGGCGTGAGCGCGCCCAGAATTCATCCTTCGGAAGCAAGCACCCGACCAGCACGCCAGCGCAGCCACTGAGCAGCACGGCCACACCCACCATGGTGGGGAAGGCAGCAATACCCGGCACCGGGTCGATGCGCTGCATGATCAATGGCACAAGCAGCACCAACACGGTGAGGCTGACCATGGGCAGAGCCATGAGCCAGTTGCACTCCGGGACCCGGCGGGTCTTGGGAAGGGGTGCACCCCCGAAGAGCGAACGCAGCACACGGATCACGTTGGCGGTGGTGAGCAGGTTGGTCAGCAGAAACACCCCCGCCAGCAGCGGATGGCTGGGCACCAGCACGTTGAGCATCAGGCCGAAACACCAGAAGCCCCCCAACGGCACCAGGGCGGTCACCCCGGCACCCCCGACCATGAAAGCCAGCAGGGTGGCCGGCATGCGGGTTCCGATGCCGCCAAGCTCGGTCAGGTCCTGGCAGTTGGTGGCGGCGATAATGCTGCCCACGCCCATGAACTGAAGTGCCCTGCCCAGGCCATGGGCCAGCAGCAGCAGCAGCGCGATTCCGGGCTGCTGCAGGCCGATGGCAATGAAGACCAGACCCAGACAGGAGGTGGTGCCATAGCTGAAGGCACGCTTGAGGTCGACCTGGGCCAGGGCAACAAGGGCACCACCCAGGGCGCTGATGGTGCCGACAACCAGCAACACGTCGGTCGCCAGCGGCGAAAGCGGAGCCACCACCGGCATGAGTTTGAGCAACACGATCGCGCCACAGGTGACGACCACGGAGTTGCGCAGAATCGAGGCCGGATTCGGACCCTCCATGGCTTCATCGAGCCAGAGGTGCATGGGAAACTGGGCGCACTTGCCCATGGGACCGGCGATCAGGCCCAGACCGAGCAGGGTGCCGGCCAGGGGGCCGACCAGGCCCTGGTTGGCCGCTTCTGCCGCCCAGACATAGAGATCATTGAACTCAAGCGAACCGGCCCAGGCAGCCAGAGCGACCACGCCCATCAGCAGCAGCACATCACCGACCCGCTTGGTCAGAAACGCGTCGCGGGCCGCGGTCACCACCAGGGGCTGGGCATACCAGAACCCCACAAGCAGGTAAGTGGAGAGTGTGAGCATCTCCAGCAGGAAATAGCTCAGAAACAGATTGCTGCTCAACACCACGCCGCTCATGGCCCCTTCAAAAAAGCCGATGAGGGCATAGAACCGGGCCAGCGACCACTCCTTATCGAGATAGCCGAGCGCATAGACCTGGCAGATCAGGCTCATGCTCGTGACCAGTTCGAGTGCGGCCAGATTGGTTAGCGACAGGTCAAAACCCAGGCGCAGGTCGAGATCGGCAGCCTTGAACCAGGCAAACTCGAGGTGCTGGGGCCCGACAGCAAAGACGTCACGGATCACCAGTGAGCCGTGGATCACGGCCACCAACGTCACCAGCAGATTGAGGTAGGCCGCCGGCCGTGGACCGTTGCGCTTGATCCAGCCGCTGGCCCACGGCAACGACAGCACCATGCCGCTGAAGCCATACACCGGAATCAGCCAGGTGAATTGCAGAGGTAGCGGCAGGGTCTCGCTCAAGGGAGGGGGGAAAGGGCAAGGAGCTGGGAAACCAGCCTGATGAATCAGAAGCTTGCCCGGGCTCGGGCGTCATGGGTTGGCGCCGATGATGCGTCCAGATGGAGCAGCCAGGCTTCAAGATCCTTGACGTGATGCTGCTCATCATCGAGCAGACCGCTGAACAATGTGCGGTTGTCGCTGTCGCCGATCAACACGCAGAAGCGAACGGCATCGGCATAAAGCGCGATCAGATCTGCCTCCAGGCGAAGGTCATGCCGCAGCAGGCCCACCAGATCGCCGGCGTGGGCCACGGGTCTGAGCTGGGAGGAAGCCGGTGCGACCCCCAGGGCCAGCATGCGTTGCACAATCGCCTCGGCATGGCGCATCTCTTCAACGGTGTCCTGGCGAAAGCGGGCTGCAGCGTCGTGATCACCCCAGAGCTCCACAAGGGAAGCCTGGGTCATGTACTGCTGGACGGCAGAGAGCTCAAGACTCAGGGCGCGACCAAGCCAACCCAGGACGCGCGGATGGACGGCGCCCATGGTGATCAGGCCCGGCGGTTGCCGGCACCGCCGAGTACGGGCTCGACCTCGCTGTGCGGACGGGCAATGATGTGGGCCGCCACCAGGCCATCACCGACGCGCTCACAGGCATCGGCGCCGGCCCTGACGGCAGCGTTGACCGAACCTGTCTCGCCGCGCACCATCACGGTGACGTAGCCGCCGCCCACAAATTCGCGGGCAATCATGGTGACCTCGGCTGCCTTGGTCATGGCGTCGGCCGCCTCGATCGCCGGTACCAGACCACGGGTCTCGATCATGCCGAGGGCGATGCCTTGAACGGTGGATGCCATGGGGGTACTCGAGTTTCGGGTGGAGGGAGGGGTGACGCCACGACCGCCGCCGCCGCTGCTGCGGGGGGTGGCGCTGCGGGCCGAAGCACTGCGGGCCGTGCTGCGACGGGCAGCAGCACTGCGACTGGCGGTGCTGCCCTTAGTGCTGGTGGGGGGCAGAAAGGCGGGGGTCACAGCCTTGGCCGGCCATGCAGCTGTAGACGCCTCAGCGGCGCCGGCAGCGGGCTTGGCCGGGGTTGCGGCAGCGGGAGTCTTGGCGGGTGGTGTGGCCATGGCTGATCGGGTGGAAGGGAGAGAAGCGGGCACTCGGCGTGAACTGGTCACGGCCGCGGCTAACCGTCGGGCTCCCAGAAGTCGATGATGCCGCCGATCGTCAGATCGGTATGGGTCTCGGGGTCACCGCAGGCGAAGCGGGCCGCCGAGCCACTGGCCGTGAACACCCAGTTGCCGGGTGAAGCACCCACCGGATCGACGGCCACGCTGAGTTTGCCCTTGGAGGTGCGCAGGACGCGCAGGTTCCAGTGCCTGAGACCCTCGACCCGGTGGGTGCACACCAAGGAGCCGGTGACCTGCATGATTTCCATCAGCTGAGTCCTCCTGGAGCAGGCGGAGCCTTGCCGGCCTCGGGATCCCAGTGATCAATGATGCCGACGATGGTCAGGTCGCTGGGATACGACTTGCTGCCGGCCGCTTCACGGGCCGCAGAGCTGCCCACGCAGATCACCCAGTCGCCGGGAATGCAGCCCACCGCATCGACAGCCACCTTCTGGGTACTGCCATCGAGCACAACCAACAGATGTTTGTGCTCGAAATCGGGGATGCGGTTGGTGGAAACCAGTGGCTTGACGACCTTGCAGATCAACATCTCAGTGACCTCCTGCACGCGCGAAGCGGATCGTGGAACCTACCGCCTCGGCAGGGGTATGGCGCCCCTGGTCACGCACGGTGAGCAGGGCATGCAGCAGCCCCCCGTTGACGAGGGTGCTGTAACGCTGTTCGATGGCCGCCTGCACCCGCTGGGCCCGCACGATTGCCCGCTCGCGAGCGCCAGGAACCTGGCCGTTGTAGTCGAACCGAACCACCACGGGCACGGGCAATCCGCGTGAGACATTGAGGCCCTTGAAGATCTTGACCCCCACGTCGAGGTCTGCGGCGCCCTCCTCGACCGTGTCCATGTAGGCGAAATAGGTCAGGTTGCGCAGGTGAATCTCTTTGAAACCAATGCCCACGCCGATGAACCGCTCGGCATGGCCGGCATCGGTGTAGGCACCGTCGTGATAACGGCGAACGTAGTCGATCTGGGAAAAATTGTTCTCCAGCATCCGGGCAATCAACCTGACCATGCCGGGATCGGGGGCCGAAGCCGCCGCCTCACGCACCAGCTGCTCGAGGGCTTCGCGACCCTGCGGCGCCGCCAGGCCGGCGGTGGTGGCGTAGGCCTCGCGGGCATCGAGCCAGCGCTCGAGGTTGGTGCTGCCATCGAGGCCCGGCACATGCACCCGGATCGCATCGGTGTCGGTGTCGATGCCCATCAGCAACAGATCAACCGAGGCGCCACAGCAGAAGCTGTTTTCAACCGCCTGCTGAAAGTCATGGAGACGGCGCAGGCCGCTGGTGGCGGCAAGCACGTCGTCGCTGCCATGGGCGGCGCAGCCCTCGTGGGCAGGATCCTTGGAACTGAAGTGATAGAGAACGACCTTGAGGTAGCGGGTGTCCTCATGGGCCGCATTGGGCTCAGCTTCGCGGTAGCGGCGGTGTTCGGTCTTGACCCAGCGGTTGACGGTGTTCTCCACATCAAACATGGCCCCTGCATGGGAGCGGCGCCTCACCGAAGCAAAGGGCAGCCGCAGGGCATAGGCGATGGCATGGGCGAGTCGACCATCGGCGCAGGGGGTGATGTCGAGCAGATGGAACCCGCATGACAGCAAGAACGCGTTGAAGGTCTCGGCTGCCGGGCTGCCCGGCTGACCACCCAGCGGATCCTGGTCGAAGAAGGCCGAGCTGGTGAGCTCATAGGTCTCGAACACGCACCAGGCAAACAGGGTGCGCATGTCGAGCTGGGTCACCCAGGCTGTATCGAGCAAGTGCAGGGGGAGCTCAAAACCGAGCTCGGCGCGGGCCAGCTGCTGGGCCTGCTCAATGAAGGCCGGTTCGTGCTGCAGTGCCGCAATGCGCTTGAGCACAGGCACGATGCGGTCAAAGGCATCCTTGACCTGGGCGTCGTAATCGCGCAGGGCCTGGTTGGTGTTCCCATCGGTGAGCGGGTGATCGACGCGACCACCTGAGCCACCCCGGGGGCGGGGTGCACGCATGGGACGCCCAGCAGCGGTCTGCAGCACCCGCCGCTCCGGCCGGGTACGGGCGGCGACAGGTGCATCGCCAACAGGGGCATCGCCAACAGCCGCCAGCTGACGGCGCGTCGGCGCCGTCGGTGCAAGGGGGCGATTGCTGGTGGCCAGGGGTCGCGGCATCAGGAGATCAGCCGCGGGCGCCGCCAGACACCGTGATCAAGGACCCGGCCGTGGTGTTGCCACTGGAACCGGTGACCTTGCTCACGGGCTCAGGCACCTCGTCGTTGCGTTTGAACTGGCGCATGGCCATGGCCGCCATCGGGCCGGTGCGCGTGGGGTTACGGCGACGGGCCGAAGCGCCTTCGGTGCCGGTAACCCGCTCACCGCGGTCCCAGTCGTCACCGGTAATGCGCAGTCCTGCCGAAAGGCCTTCACCGGTCACACGGGACACGGGTCGCTGGGGTTCGGTATCGGCCGCCGGGAGCGGGGACTCGATCGGTCCCCGTGACGGCTGCGCTCCACGACGGTCAAAGCGAAACTGCTCGGTGCCGGTGACCTTGTCACCGGCCAGATCAAAAGGGCCGGTAATCCGGTTCCCCTGCTCGTAACTGGTTCCGGTCACGCCACCGCCGCGCTGGCGCGCGATGTGGGCCGCCCGCGCCGGCGACTGCACACTGAAGCTCTGCCAGGGAGACGACGCGAGCGACTGGGGGTAGTCGGGGTCGGCACCAGCCGCCGAGCCGCAGGCCTGGGCCAGCTGGTCGGCACCCACGTAGGGAGTCCCGGTGATGTCTTCGCAGGCACCGCGCTCGGCTCCGGTTAGATGGCCACCGATACCGGGCTGAATGCCACTCATGCGGCTGGCGCCACGCACGGGGGTGCGCTCACGAATGTTGCGCACGGCTGGGCTGGGGCAAAAATGACTGGCCTGCTCCAGGCCGGCGTAGGGGGTCCCCGTCACCGCCTTGCAGCTGCCGGGCTCATCACCGGTGACCTTGTCGCTGCGGCCGGTGCGGGTGCCGCTCACCACCTGGGCCCGGTTGGTGGCACTGAAGCCCACCTTGGCGGCCTCGGGCGCGGGTTTGGCCGCGCAGAACTGGGCGTATTGCTCAGTGCCGAGATACTCGTCACCGGTGATGTTGCGGCAGCTGCCTGGCTCATCACCGGTGACCCGCTCACTGCGGCCAACGGCGGTGCCGGTCACGCCGGTGCCGCGCAGGGTCTGCTGGCTGGCCACCTTGGCCGGAGCGCGACCTGCTGCCGGAGGTTCGGCACCCAGATACTGATCGCCGGTGAGCTGCAGCCCCGAACCGGGCTCATCGCCGGTGACCTTGCTGCTGCGACCCACCATCACACCGGAGACGGCCTGGCCCCCGAGGGTCTGGCTGCGTCCCACCTTGCGGGGACTGGGGTTGGAGGCACCGCAATAGCTGGCCGACTGGTTGGCCGACACATATTCAGTACCCGTCACGCTCTTGCAGGTGCCCGGTTCATCGCCGGTCACTTTGTCGGAGCGACCCACTTCGTTGCCGGTGACGCGGTTGCCATGGCTGGTAGCGCTCACACGCACCTTGGCCGGCTGGCTGGCGGCAGGGCCGCTGTTGCAGAAGGTCTGGAACACCTCAGCACCGAGGTATTCGGTGCCGGTGATGGGGCGGCAGGTGGCCGCCTCGTTGCCGGTGGTCTTGGGCGAACGGTTGGCCTGGGTGCCGGTGACGACCTGACCTGCGGTGGTCTCGCTGACGCCAACCTTCCAATGGGCATCGGCGGCTGCGGCCTGCTTGGCACCGTGACGGTTGGGCCCCGAGGGACGGGTGCCGCCACTGCGGTTGCTGCCGGCTGAACCGCTCTTGCTCTTGAGCTCGCGCACCTTCTGGGCCAGCTCACGCCCATTGAGGTCAGGGTTGATCTGACGGGCCATGGCAGCGACGCCGTTCTTGCTGGTGGCGCTGGCCGACTTGCCCCGTTTGGAAAGGGCCTCACGTCGGGCCAGCACCAGCGCCCGGCTGGGGTTGTGCTGGGCTGTGCCCTTGCGCACCGGTGTGCGTCGCTCGGTGGCTGAACCGCTGCCAGAAAGACTCAGACGCGTGGTGCTGCGCTCACGGTCTTGGCAGCCACAGGGCTTGGATGCCGCGGCGGGGCTCTCCGCTGCTGGACTGGCAGTTGCAGAAGCAGAAGCTGTCGGGCGCAGATCACCCAGATCGGTGCGGGTGCGGTCCTTGGAGGGATTGGCACGCTTGCCACTGCGACTGAGGGCTTCACGGCGTGCCAGCACCAGTTCGCGACTGGGATTGGCAACACGGCGCGACGTGCCGGTGCGCGGGGCCGACGGGGCGCCCAGGCTGCGACGGACCGGTGCTGCAGCGGCAGATGACGACGCCGTGGCAGAAACGGCTGATTCAGGAGCGGAGGCGGGGGCAGCGGTCACCGTGCGACTGGGGCGGGCATCTCCCGCAGAGCGCACCCGGCTGGGGGCCGAGGTGAACCGTCCAGCGGCCTTTTTGCCGCCTGTGGTGAGGGCCTTGCGGCGCTCAAGAGCTGCTTCCCGGCTGGATGTGCTGGCCATGACCGCCCGTCGTTGTTAAGTGCGTGAAAGATGCAGCACCCTGGGCTTCGACCCGTGCTGCCTCAGCGATCGCTGAGATGGTGAGGCAGGAGTCCCAAGCTCGGTCGGGACCCCAGAACCTCAGTGAGGAGAAAGCGAGACGCTGAATCAGCGACCCTCGAACACCACGAAGCAGGCACCCTGGCTCTGGGTGTAGGCGTCGTAGCCGACCAGGCGCACGTGATGGTCGGGGTAAGCGCGATGGCAAGCCTCGAGCTCGTTGACGATCACGCTCAGATCCTTCTCTCCGAAGAAGGGCAGCTTCCAGTACGACCAGTAGGTGGCCATGGAGCGGCTGGGATGGACGTGCTCGACAAGCGGGCTCCAACCCTGGGCAATGATGTAGGCGATCTGGTCATAGATCTCGTCCTGGGTCATCGGCGGGAGGAAGCCGAAAGTCTCCAGGGTGGCGACTGTTTGGTAGTCACCCACGGTGCTCTTGAAGGGCATGGGGATCCTTGGGGAAAGTGATGGATTGGGGCGTCAGTTGTGGACCGTCAGTCGTGAACTGAGCTGACCCGTTGCGTCGTTTCGGCTGGATCGGCGCTGGGTGGAAGCCAGCTCGTGAGAGAAGGCTTCCAGGCACCTCAGCAGACGATCACTGAACGTCGAGCTTGTCGACGGTGTCGAATTCGAACTTGATTTCCTTCCAGGTTTCGAGGGCGATGGCCAGCTCGGGGCTGTGCTTCGCGGCTTCCGTGAGGATGTCGCGACCTTCGCGCTCGATCTCGCGACCGGCGTTGCGAGCCTTGACGCAGGCTTCGAGGGCCACGCGGTTGGCGGCGGCGCCGGCAGCGGAACCCCAGGGGTGGCCATGGGTGCCACCACCGAACTGGAGAACCGAATCATCACCAAAGATGGCGACGAGGGCAGGCATGTGCCAGACGTGGATACCACCTGAGGCCACGGCGAACACGCCACCCATGGAACCCCAGTCCTGATCGAAGAAGTTGCCGCGGCTGCGATCTTCAGGAACGAAGGATTCGCGCAGCTGGTCGATGTAGCCGAGGGTTGACTGACGGTCACCTTCGAGCTTGCCAACCACCGTGCCGGTGTGCAGCTGGTCGCCACCCGAGAGCCGCAGGCACTTGGCCAGCACGCGGAAGTGAATGCCGTGCTTGGGGTGACGGTCGATCACCGCGTGCATGGCGCGGTGAATGTGCAGCAGCATGCCGTTCTTGCGGCACCACTTCGCCAGACCGGTGTTGGCGGTGAAGCCACCGGTGATGTAGTCGTGCATGATGATCGGCTGCCCAAGTTCCTTGGCGAACTCGGCCCGCTCGTACATCTCCTCAGGAGTGGCAGCGGTGCAGTTGAGGTAGTGACCCTTCTTCTCACCGGTCTCCTCCTGGGCGGAGCGCACAGCTTCGGCGACGAACTCAAAGCGGTTCTGCCAGCGCTGGAAGGGCTGGGAGTTGATGTTCTCGTCGTCCTTGGTGAAGTCGAGACCGCCGCGCAGGCACTCATACACCACCCGGCCGTAGTTCTTGCCGGAGAGGCCCAGCTTCGGCTTGATGGTGCAGCCCAGCAGGGGACGGCCGTACTTGTTCATCCGGTCGCGCTCGACCTGGATGCCGTTCGGCGGACCCATGC